>FWPU01004266.1_pt1 | contig 33648 bp, 28 predicted proteins | sample 2228361 | NCBI WGS metagenome assembly FWPU01 (sample SAMEA103939777, study PRJEB20133) | metagenome
CGTTGTCGCCGGCATGGAAGGGGCTTTGCCCAGTGTCGTTGGGGGATTGGTCAGCCGGCCGGTCATCGCCGTCCCCACCAGCATCGGCTACGGGGCCAGTTTCGGTGGCTTGGCGGCGTTGTTGGCTATGCTCAATTCCTGTGCGCCTGGTGTCGCCGTCGTAAACATTGATAACGGCTTCGGCGCGGGGGTGCTGGCTTACCGGATCGTCGCCGCTACAGGGACCTCAGGCGGGGCAGCATAGGGTTGTTATCCGTTCGTTCTCCCGAATGCTTCCTCGTGGGCATCGCGCACGGCCCGATCATCCAACTTCGCATAGACACGTGTGGTCGCCGGGGTGCTATGGCCTAGTGCATCCTGTGTCACCGCCAGGTCGTGCGTGGCCTGGTAGATTCGGGTGGCAAAGTAGTGGCGCAGCGCGTGAGGAGTGATGCCTGCCGCGGCCAGCCCCGCGGCCGCGGCCAGTTCTTTCAGCACTTCTTCTACCGCCTCGGTGCTCATCGGCAGGATGCGCGCGCCGGCCTTGCGGTCGTGGCGGGCGAAGACGGGCAGGTCGCCCAAGGCGCGCCCGCTGGCTCCATCGTAAGCCTGACGATACTCAAGGTAGGCGTGGATCGCATGCCAGGCCGCGGCGTCAAAAAAGACCTGGCGTTCTTTGTCGCCCTTCCCCACGATCCAGGCGCTGCGATCCTCGGCGCGCAGGTCTTTGCGGCGCATCTTCACCAGTTCCCCCACCCGCAGGCCGCTGGTGCGTAGCGCCTCCACGATGGCGATGTTGCGCAGGCGGCGCAGTTCCGCCCGCTCATCGTTGGGTGTCGCCTGGGCCGCGCGCGCGGCTTGAACGAGGGCATCCATCTGCTCCGGTGTAGGGGGGTGGGGGAGAAGTTGCGGCAGCCTCTGGCTCCGCCGGACATATCGTAAACGGTCCTTAAAGCGCTCTAGATCGGAGCCCGGAAAACTGAGCCAGTTGTTGGTATTCAAATAGCGTATGAGGCCCGTCAAGGCGGCTAGGTAAGTATGAAGGCTCCGCTTGCTGACCCCGACTTTTCCATCGGGTTGCACGCGCTCGTTGAGGAGCCAGGTGCTCCAACGGAGGGCGCGATCCAGCGTGAGTTCGTTGACCGGCGCCGTCTCCGCAACTATGCCTTCTTCCAGGAGAAAGGCAGCCAGGGCATTTAATGCCGTGCGATAGGTGCGCTGTGTCAGGCGTGAGCCGGCCATCGCGTCGTTCAGGAAGTCTTCAAAGGCGTTGCGCAGGGTATAATCGGACATAGGTTCGTATCAATCTGCCTGTGCAAGGTGCTTGCGTCTATTGTACCACAGATCTGCCGTGCCACGAGGCCATGACCTTCATCATGAGGCAAATACTTCGTATAGTCATAGACCAGACCTTGTCGCTTTACCGCTACTCATCACAGGCAGGAGGAATATATGTGGCTATGCGAAACACTGCGAAGCGACCATGCTTGTATCAACAGTCTGTCTCAGTTATAATGCTCCTAAACACTGCATAGAGGGATGGATAACGATGCCGGATCGCCTACATCTCTACATCAGCGCCGGGCCGGACCTGGAGAACGAGAGGGAGGCCATCGGCCAAATCATCGCGCATATGCCCATTTCCATCGGTTGGGACCTGAAGCGCACGCCGAGGCGGGGGGATTCGCCGGTATCGGCGCTGGAGACGATACGACAATGCCACTTCTTTATCTTGATCTTGGGCGTTGACATCACCGCGCCGGTGGGAGCCGAATGGGACCTGGCACGCCGCGCGGGGAGAACGACTCTGGCCTACCTCAAGGATGTAAATCGCACCCCGGCGGCTTTGGTCTTCGTACGAGATTCTCGCATCCCCTGGACCTCTTTCCGCACGCCGGAAGAACTGGGGCAGAAGGTGGAATCCGACCTGGCCCGCCTGTTGCTGGATCACGTCGGTGAATTGGGGCTGACTGTGTCAGACCTGGAAAGTCTGAGCGCATTGTTGCAGAAGTCCGAAACGGCGGGGGCGACGGAGGCCACGAAGAGCCAACCTGAGCGCGGCGGTGCAGGCGGGGGCGGCATCATCCTTTCACCAGGACGAGACCTGCCGCCCGGTGGCGTATTGGTGGACACCAAACACAAATGACCCTCTTTGTGATATAATCCCCTCAACTCTGACCGAAAAGGAGCAACTATGGTGGCTTTTCGCCGCCCCTGGCAAGCCAATCTGGTCGTTTTCATCTCCAACACCTGCATCATGACCTTGGAACTCGTCGCCGGTCGCATCCTCGCTCCTACCATCGGAGTATCGCTCTATACCTGGACGAGCATCATCGGCGTGATTCTGGCCGGACTCAGCCTGGGCAACTACATCGGCGGGAAACTGGCCGACCGCATCGCCTCCCCACGCGTACTGATGCTCCTGCTCTGGCTGGCAAGCGCAGCAAGCCTGGCCGTACTCTACACCAACGTCTTGATGGGAGATATCTCCTGGCCCAAGACGATCTCGCTGCCGGTGCGCATCGTCCTTCTGACATCCGGGGTCTTCTTCTTGCCGAGCGTGGCCTTGGGAACCATTTCGCCTATGGTGGTGAAACTCACCTTGGCGGACCTGGGCCGTACCGGCGAAGTGATTGGGCAAATCTACGCGGCCTCGGCAGCGGGGAGCATCGTCGGCACCTTCGCTACCGGCTTTGTCTTGATCTCTATGTTCGGCACGCGCGTCATCGTCGCCGGCGTCGCCGGCATTCTCTTCATCCTAGGACTTCTGATCGGCTTTCGTCATCTCCGTCGCGTCACTCTCATCCTGGCCCTCCTGGTAGCTGCCCTTGCCTCTTACTCTATTCATAGACGGGGCTTGATCCGCAGCCCTTGCTGGGACGAGACCAATTATTTCTGCATCAAAGTATCCGAGCAGGAACAAGGGGGGAGGCCCATCAGAGTGCTGACGCTGGACCGGCTGGTGCACAGTTATGTGGACCTTCTGGACCCGTTGCACCTGGTCTATGGCTATGAGCAACTCTACGGAGCGGTGCTCGCGGTGACCATGCCGAAGTCACCCCTTTCGGCCTTCTTCATCGGCGGCGGCGGTTATACCTTCCCCCGCTATCTGGAAGCGGTCGCCCCCGGCAGCCGCGTGGTCGTGGCCGAGATTGACCCCGGCGTTACGCGCGTGGCACATGAGGCATTGGGATTACCGTACGACACCAGCATCATCACCTACAACGACGACGCGCGCAGTTTTTTGGCTCGCGACCAAAATGGCCGCTATGACCTGATCGTCGGCGACGCTTTCAACGATTTCTCCGTGCCCTACCACCTGACGACCCTGGAGTTCAACGAGCTGGTCAAGGCTCACCTGAAGCCGGGCGGCATTTACATGGTCAACCTGGTTGATGGCCGCCAAGGCCTATTCGTCCGCGCCTATGTGCGCACCATGCGCCGCACCTTTCAGAACATCTATGTTGCCCCCAGTGTATCGGGGAACCTGGAGGATACGATCCGCCAAACCTTCGTGGTGGTGGCCTCGGATCGCAAACTCCCCCTCGGATCAGACCAGGCCAGCGTTGCCGCGCTGGAACCCGGCTTGCACCCCGACACCAACACGAGTAACAACCCCTCCGCTCAAACCCAGGAGAAACTGAACATCCCCGCACTCCTGGCCCAGTTCTTAACCTCGGAGCAGTTGGAAGCCATCCTCAACGCGCGCCCAGCTCCCATCTTGCGCGATGACTTCGTGCCGGTGGACAACCTCCTTGCGCCGGTCTTTGTAGATTCTGGCTAGCGACTTCTGAGAAAGTGCCAGGGCGATCCTATGTGATCGCCCTGGCATTGGAACAGGCCGCGAGGCCGCTCTCGTCCGTTGCGAGTGAGCCCCAGATTCGGGAAGGCACGAGACCTAGCCGTGCAAAGCGACCTCAAACACTTGCCCGGCTGCGATGACCGCAGGTTCGCCCAACGTCACCACTACTTCGCCGTCCTTCTCCTGCCATTCGGCGGCCAGGGGGCGACCATCGGCGCGCACCGCCACGCGGCGGAGCGGCGACCCGCCCAACCACCGGCAAGAGAATTGGCGGAGCTCCACATTGCCGTAAGTCACCCGCAGGCTCTCCGTTTGGTTCCTCCCTTCCACGCGCTGGGCCAACGTTCCCCAACCCCTAGCCCCGATGAAGAAGGCGCGAAAATCGTGGGGAGTCAAGCGCGGGGCGATACCGAGCGAGGCGGTTGCCGCGTCATAGCGCAGGCCCATCGCTGCCTCCAGCAGCGTCCACGAGCTCATAGGCCGGGCATAATGATCGCCACATTCCACCTCGTTCCAGGGGCTGCGCCGCGTCCCATCCTGCCGTTGGCGCACCGTTCGCGTGATCGTCAATGCCTCGTCCACCAGACCTTCGTAGAGGAGCGCACCGGCCACAGCGTATTCAATTCCCGTCCACACTTCATCGGAGTAAAGGGTCACATCCTTGACACCTGGCCCCGGCCGTCCGCCGCGCGGCCAGGTGCAGATGAGAAGCCCCGCCTCATCGTCGCGCATGTAAATGCGCGGCTGCTGCAAGAAACCGGCAAAACTCGTGCGGAAGTTATACTTGTAGATGGATTGCAAGGCCATCCGCACATGTTCCGCCAGCAGGATGTAGCCCAGGTCAAGGATGTGCGCCCACCATTGCCCCAACAACTGATCGGCATGGCAGCCGGGGCCATACTGGTGTTGCTTGTGCTGTTCGGCATCATAGATTTGGATGTAGTACTCGCCGTTCCACAATTCCTCGTCTAACCTCTTCCGGCCCTTCTCAAAACGAGCACGGCACTCGCGGGCGAACTCTGCGTCGCCCTCTATCTTCGCCATCTCCTCGCCGGCACGCAGGGCCGCCAGATAGAGGCCACTGACGAAGGTGTTGTGACCGTAGAGGTGGCAGTCGTAAGTATTCCATTGGGGGCCTTCAAAGACGCCGTCGGCGTCGGGGTCCCAGGTCCGAAAAGCGTACTCCATCGCCTTTTTGATATTGGGCCACAGCCGATCCAGCCAGCCCCGATCGCCCGACTGGCGAAACTCGCGATATGCCTTCAGGATGGTGCCGCAGTGTCCGTCGGCAGCATAGGCCTCATCGGTGGGGTTGGGCATGTGCCAGCGCGGCAGGTAAAGGGGCAGGACGGTGCGATGTGGGATTCCCCCATCCGGGGTCAATTGCGGCCCCAAGTCCGTCTCGCGCATCGTGCGTTCCAGTTGGGGGAACAACTTCGCCAGAGCCTGTTCGTAATTCCAGACATGGGTGCAATTCAGGGGGCAACAGCCGCCGATCGTGTGATCTCCTGTGGACGCGCCATGGCAGCCCTCAAAGCCGTAGAATTTACCATCGGCGGCCCAAAAGCAGGTGGGACTGCGCATCGTGGAAGCCTGCGAGGTCACCGCATCCAGAAGATAATAGGGAAGGGTGCTATCGTAGAAGGTATCGCGGAAGCGGCGGGTCTCTCCGACCAGACGATCAAAGTGGTCGCGCGCGTATTCTGCCACGGCCAGGGCGCTCGCAAACCAATTACTATACATCTTCCCCACCCAGAAGTGGCTGCGCGTATCCGTCACGCCGAACCAGGCCTGGCTCCAGTTTACATAATGATTGGGGAAATACCAGGAAAGAACGAAGGACACCTGTTGAGATTGGCCCGGCTCCACCGTCACAGGGACGGCCAGCGCGCCGTTCCAAGTGCGTCCGGCAGGGCTAGGGGGGGCATCTTCTTGATTGGCGAGCGCGCCGTCGGCGACGAAATCGTGCCAGAAGACATCCAGGTTATCCCATTGGGCAATATAGGTGGCGCGATCTGACAGGGTCGCCAGAACCATCTGCCCGTAGTTGGGATGATCCGGAGGAAGTCGGATCGTGCTCATGTCTAAGGCGGTCAGATGAGACAGGCGAACAACCAGGTTGCGGTTCCCGCCATAGAGGGGGTTCTCTGTGCCCAAGATCGGCACGATGCCATCCCAGCCCACGGCGTTTTGCAGGGTCGCCGCTAACGAGACATCTACCGGCTTCTCACCGGGGTTCATGACGGTGAAGATGAAAAAGATGGCAGGAAGGCCAGAATCTTTCTCGTTTAAGGGAATGAAGGGAGAGAAAGCATCCAACGAGACCTTCACCGGCAGAGCATCATCTACATAGTCTATATGGGCCAGGGGATATTCACCGGTGAACTCTATGCGTTGCACGCCTGGCAGTTTTGCCAGCAACGCTTTGAGCGGGGGAGGGACGATGTGATCGGTAACCAATGGCGCGGGGGAGAACCCCGCCTCATCGTAGGTCTCCGCGCTGTGAAGCACGCGCGCTACGGTTTGGACGCGCCGTTCGCGGCTGCGCGCCCATACCGCAAAGAAGGAATCGGGCACGAAGGCTTGATGGTTGACCTGGTTGAATATCTGCCATTGGCGCAGGCTGCCGTCGCCGCACAAGGCAACCTGGCCGGCCCCGAGGCCACCCAAAGGCATGGCGACGGCGCGGAGCCGTTGTCCGCGATAGACGCCGCGGCCATCTTGAGGAACATCGGACATCTGTGATCTCCTTTCAAGCCAAAGGCGCGCTCGGCGGAGAGAAGCGATCTCAGGGACAACAGGAATTCTATTCTCTTTTGCCGGAAAGCGATGGTATATGGACACGGTACGCGGCCATTATATACACGGTTGATGAGGAAAGCAAGGCGGAGGCGCACAGGCGAGGCCGCTTCCTTTCCCACAAACATTGATGCTCTACTAGGGGGCGCGGGGTGGTATCATCTGGGGCAGGCAAATCACAAGAACGTATTATAACCGCTATAATTTTCTTTATACCGGATATCATCTTCCGCGAGGAGCCGGCCCCTGAAACCCTGTGCCATACAGACTCCTTCCCCCTGAGATCGGCGGTCAAGACCGCAACATCGTAAACCAAAGAATCCTTGCCGACCTGAAAACCGCTGCACGGAGGCCTTCCGGTTCACGTGAACCAACGATTCGTCACCTTACCCGGTGACCCTCTTCTTCACATGCCTCGCCTTGACTACGTTTCTGGTTCACGTGAACCAACAGTACCTCTGCATCGTTGTAATTTATGTCAAGTCATAGTTCAGGCGACCTCGTTGCACCGGCCTTGCTCGAGCCAGGCTTTGACGCCGCATCACAGGACACGCCTTATAGGCCTTGTATCCCGTTCCACACCGCCGCCCTATCCGTCACCGGCAGAACCCCCTCGGAAAGGGACAACTTTATGTAAATATATTGGTTCTTGTGAACCAGAAACGCCACGCGAATCGCCGCTCTTGTTGCTCAAAATGCTCACACAAACAACAGAGCGTGCTCACCGATACACGATCGTCATGCTTGACGGAATCCCCATGCCGTGCGGCCCAGCGCGTAAAGAAGCGCGCCGCCACAGAACAACTTGACCACCGGCGGGCCGATGACAACGAAGAAGCCGAAGAGCCCCACAGCCAGCAGGAGCGCACCGACCATCATGACAAAAAAGATGCGCCAAGAGCGGTCGTAACGCCACGAGCGTAGCCGCCACGCCTTTTTGACCGCCGAGAAGGAGGCCTCGCCGCTGAACGAACGCGACCAATTTGACTTTGCCTCGCTATACTCGATCGGGGGAGAAAGGGATTCTATTTCTTCCTGACTCATAGAGGCTGAAAGGCGGGGCGCAGGCAGGAATTGGGCGCCTATCAACATCAATCCGCCTACGACCGCCATGCCCAGCGTCAACATCTGGAGGGATCGTTCTACGTCCCGGTGGTCTTTCAGGAAGGCATCAAGGGCTCTCAAGGGGGGAAGCTGTTCCGCTACGACGGCCAGGACCAACAAAGCAAATATCACAAGGACGGTCTGCAAAAAGCTTTTGGTGGCGCGTCGCAGGCGATCCATCATGAGTCTAAGCCTAGGACAGGATGCCAGGGAATGGCCGTTCTAGTCGGGGGGAACCTGTGCCTTCAGCCGGTCCAATTGCTCCTGCACCGCCATAAGGGAGCGGCGCACCTCGCCGGCATCTTGCTGCACCGCGCGCGCCAGGTCGGCCAAGGCCAACCGCGACAGGCGATGCGCGATGTAGTCCAGAAGGGCTACGACATCGGCAGGGGCACGCACCTGAGGGCCGCGCGCGTCGGTGCCGGGGGTTTTGGTCGCCTCTGCAGTCGGGGCCGGGCGGACTTCCACCATAGGCTGTGGACGAGGCTCTACTACTTGCAGCCGCGCGGCGGCCAACGCTTCCTCCGGCGCGGCGCCTGCTTCCACGGCCTGCACCGCTTTGTAAAGCTGCTGCGCCGTTACCTCGCGCTCCCGCACCGCCTCTACCAGCGCCATGCGTGCCCGCTCATCCTGCACCTGCGCCAGGTAACGCACGTGGCGACTTGTGTCGGGGCGCTCGGCCACCAGCCTGCGCAAATCTTCCGGCGCTCCCGCCAGCGCCAGCATGTCTCGTACCCAGGAGCGGTTCTTGCCGGTGCGTCGCGCGATCTCCTCTTGCGACCAGCCCAATTCCTCGCTCATGCGGCGCACCGTGGCCCCTGCCTCTAAGGGAGCCAGGTCTTCCCGTTGCACGTTCTCCACCAGGCTCAAAACGAGCATCGTCTGATCATCCCAGTCGTGGAGATAGACGGGAATCTTCTCAATGCCCGCAGCCTTGGCTGCCGCCAGCCGCCGCGCGCCGTAGGCCAGTTGCACTCGCTCCCCTACCCGTCGCCCGTCCAGCGCGCCGATGAAACCGTGTACCCGCATAGACTCGGCCAGTTCGGATACATCCATGTGCTGGCGCGGGTTGTAGGGGTTGGGATCAATCTCCCCCACCGAGGCGCTGATGAGCTTGGCATCTGTCCGCCCGCCGATCAGCGCGGCCAGTGCCTCGCTCTCGCCCAGGATGTCAGGGATGGGCGGTTTCGCCCTGCTAGGCGACATCGTCCAACTCCTTCGCCAGGCAGCGATAAGCCTCGGCGCCCGGACAACGCGGACGGTAAGTCAAGGCGCTCATGCCCGCGGCCGCAGCATCCTGCAAATCTACGTTGAGAGGAATGTGGGTCTTAAGCACGGGAAGACGCCCGCTCAATGCGCTGCGCAGCGTCTCTTCCAGGCGGCGGCTATGGACGGTACGCTGGTCATAGCGGGTGATCAGGACGCCGCGCAGTCCCAACTTGAAGTTCAGTTCTTGCTGCACCCGCAGGATGGTGACGGCAACCGCCTGTAACCCTCGCACCGAAAGGAACTCGGCGTTCGTGGGAACCAGCACCTGATCGGCGGCGGCCAACGCGTTGATGGTGAGGATGCCCAGATAAGGCGGGCAATCCAGCAGGATGCGGTCGTACTCGCCCGACACGCTCCGCAGCAACCGGGCTACGCGTCGCTCGCGATTGAACGCCTGTCCTAGCGCAGGCTCAGCCAAAGATAGTTCCAGGTTGGCCGGGACGAGATCAATGGCATCGTGGACCGCCCGCAGAATCAGAGGGCGCAGAGAGGGAGATGGCGCCGGCTCCAGATGACCAGGGTCAAAGGGAGCAAAGAGTTCAGCCTGGAGTGCAGACCAGATGGTGCGGCCATCCAGCTCATCGGGGCGATGGCCCAGGTGCAGCGTGGCATGTCCTTGGGGGTCCATATCCACAACCAGGCATTTGGCGCCTCCCTCGGCCCAGGCCGCAGCCAGATTCACCGCGGTGGTCGTCTTGCCGACGCCGCCCTTCTGGTTGACAATAGCCCAAATCACCTCGGCTGCCCCCTTCAAGGATACGACGATATTATACCCTACCTGGGGTGTAGCGCAAGGGCACGCACCGGCACGCTCTTAGAGCCTATCCACATAACCCTGCAACACGGAAAGCGATGAGAGCACAGGCCGGATGCAGGCCAGATGTAAGAAGGCGAGGTACATAGGCGAGGCAAACTCTGGTGTGCCGTCCACCGCTGCGTAAGATTAAGATTGGGCCCGCGCGCCGGATCACATAACGCGGGGAAGCAACAATATCCGACCAGCGCCGACTTGGATTCAGGCCAACCCTGGCCCGGGCACACCAGGTTCAGCATCCAGTCTATGAGTTGACGATGTTAACCTTGAAGTCGTGAAAGTCGGGGTGATATAGGATTCCGGTTCGTCCACTCTTGTGCTGAGGCGCACCGTTCGAAATAGGTGCGATGGGAGAGGATTACCATCTCCCGTGTCTTCGCCTGTACCACCAATTCCCGGATGATCCGCATCTCCGGGTCGCCTCGCAGGCTAGACCAGTCGTGGGTGCCGTAGGACCAGACTGCACCGCGGCGAGCAACCTCCTCGCAGTCGCGTCGCAGATGCTCAAGATAGGGCTCTACATTCTCCCAGCCTAACTGCCCCCGCAGGTACACATCCTGCCACCCCTGCAGGGGAATCTCCAGCATATCGGGGAACCCCTGCGATTCGTACCAGAAGGGCTGTACGGCGAAACTGACCGGCTGATAGTCCTTTTCATTGCGCCCATACGTGCGGGTGAAGCGGATCCCCTCCTCGTGCAGGATCGCCAGGATATCCGGCCGGTCGCTTAGCCCCCGGTAATAGTTATAGGGGCCGCAGAGGCCAATACATTCCACCCCCAACGCCTCGCGCAAGAGCCTGCTGGCCCGCCGCACCTCCTCCCGAATCTGTTCCAGTGTCCCGCCCCGGTGGAGCTCCACCTTGTCGTCATGCTCCATGCAAACCGTCTTCAGGAGGACGTGAGAATAGGTGTGCTGCTGCAAGTCAAAGAGGGGGTGCCCGGCCACGGCCCGGAAGGCATCTTGATTGGCTTCCAGGGTGCGGCCCACCACGAAGAGGGTGGCGGGTACTTCCATCGCCTCGTGCAGCGTCACCGCCTTACGCAGAAAGGTTCGCGTGATCTCCGGCTCCGGCGACTCCACATCGTAGCCGATCAGAAGGGTTCCTGCCATGCTTTTCTCCTCTCAGTGCAACAGGGCTTGGATGACCTTGCGGATGCCCACAATGGTCTGCTCCACATCTTCATCGGTCAGGAGCGGGCTCACGTTCAGATGCACCGCCCGCCCCAAGAGCGCTAAAGTGCGCGGGCACATCTCTTTGCTGTATTCCACGTGCCCCTTGTAGCCGCTATAGGTGAAGGGGAATCCGTCCGGCGTCGGCGTCCGCTTCTCCAGGATAGGCGTCCAATGGGTGTAGATGTGCCAGTCGGGGATGCCGGCATCATACATGCACCCTGCGCCGATGTTCTCCGCCTTGAGCGCCTCGGCTACCTCTTGCGCCGTCCTCCCATCCTCCACGAAGAAAATCAGGCAGATGCCCGTGTCCCCTTCCGGATCGGGGATGTCCCGGAACCGGATGCCCGGCAGATCGGCGATCCCCTCCTTGATGCGCCGTTTGCGCTGGCGCATGGCTGCCAGCAACCCCTCCAGCCGTCCCAACTGCACCAGCCCCAGCGCGCCCAGAATCTCGTTCATGCGGTAGTTAGTGCCCAGGAAGGGGGTGACGGTGAACCCTTCCTTGCGCCAGGCGCCTGCGGTGTCGTGGAACATGCGGGCGCGCTCGTAGAGGGCTCGGTCGTCTGTGAGGATCATGCCCCCCTCACCTGTGGTGATGATCTTGTGGAATTGGAGGCTGAAGGCGCCCACATCGCCCAAGGTCCCCAGCCGCTTGCCTTTGTAACTGCCACCGGTGGCCTGGGCCGTATCCTCAATAACCTTGAGATGGTAGCGCTGTGCAACGGCCAGGATTTTGTCCATGCGACAGGGAGCACCTCGCATGTGCACCGGCATCACGGCCCGGGTGTAAGGAGTGATCTTAGCCTCCAAATCCGTCGGGTCCAGGGTAAGGGACTCGTCCACCTCAGCGATGATGGGGATGGCCCCGGCAGCCAGCACCGCTGCCGCGCTGGCGATGAAGGTGTAGGCAGGGACGATGACCTCGTGGCCGGGGCCGATGCCGACGGCGACGAGGGCGGTGTGGAGTGCAGCGGTGCCGCTGGTGACGGCCAGGGCGTATTGAGCGCCCAGATGATGGGCGAAGGCTTCTTCAAACTGGCTCACTTTGCTGGGGCCGGGGGTGGGACCATAGTAGCGGAAGAGGTTCTTGGAGTCCAGCACTTCCAAGATGGCCCGCTTCTCTTCCTCGCCGATCATCATGCCGCCGGGGAACATGGGCGGGTCGGGGCGTTTCTTGGCGGGCTCGCCCCCGTGGATCGCGAGTTTCGCTTTCTCGGCTGCGATCATCGTTCACCTTCCTCGTCATAATAGCATGTAGGCTGATAAAATCAGTATCTGATCGTTGTAACACCCTGCTCCATCCATCGCTTCAGCAGGGCCACCACACCTGTCCGCCATCCGCGAGCTGCTGCCGCGCCAGCCACCCCACTATGCGCTCAATGGGCTCTTCGTAGCGCGAAGCCATCGGTGCGGCGGCTCCTACCGCCAGCGCGGCAGAGAAAGGGTGTCTGGCCTTGTGGTCCTTAGGGTCATGGCGACTCCAGTCAAAGTCACCGTCTGCCTGTAACATCTCCCCCACCCCCCAATCCAGGCCCCGGATGATGGCTGCTTCTATCTCCTTCGTCAGAGTGCCCCCGCCAGCCGCTAGCGCATCTTGTAGGCACCAGATGGTCAGGAAATGATAGTGCAGGCTGTGGCCACTAGTTTCGGCATAAGGATACTCGCCTGACGGGAACTGCCCTGCCAAAACGCGGCGGGTGATAGCGTCAGCTCGCTCCCGGAAACGTTCTGCGCCCGTCTCGCGGTAGGCCAGATACAGGAGCGCGGCCGGCGCGGCCATCTTGTTCCAGACGTCGGCCATGACGCCGGGGTCAATGATGATGCGGCCTTCCACTGTGCTGATTGCGTAGATGAACTCGGCAGCAGCGATGAAACATTTACGGTAGCGCTCGGCGGTCGCGCCATCTTCCTCTTGCAATACCCTGGCAGCAAGAAGCAACACCTTAGCATACCAACTAGGGCCCAGCGAACCGATGTAGCCGCGGATGAGATCCATGAGTGGCGCGCCGGGCATGGCGACGCGCAGAAGGCTGCCGGGCGGCGCATTGCGCTCGTTCCAAAGCCCTAAGGAGGAAGGAAAACTTTGATAGCCCACCCAGCAACCGACCACCGTTTGCTCTCGGGCCAGATAGTCGCAGGCAGCGACGGCCATCTCCCGATGCGCGGGCCGGCCGGTTGCCTCGTACAGTCGCACATAGCCGTCGGCAGCGGCATACATGCCGTGCACCCAGGCGGGCAGGCTGGGCGCCATCGGCTGAGAGTCCAGCAGGGCGCCATGGAAGGGGCTGCCGGGGTCTAGGTCCGTGTGGCGGCGGATGTAATCTTCCAGCCGCTCCATCATCTTCCAGTAGGTCTCGTATGATGCTAACATCTCAGATCCCCTTGTTTGCTATGGGCTCTACAGCGAGTACGGAAGCGCTATATCCTCCGACCCAGAAGAGCCAAGGTTGGGTCAACCTCTGTATCGTCCAGGAACCGCTATCCAAGCCGCTTACCTCCGGATGGAGCAAGTCTCGTACGCAGTAAGCTCCGTCTTCTATCAAGCCCAACGTCTCCGGCTCGGTTATTCTGGACTGCACGGCCTTCTTATCCGGCCAGAAGTTGATGAAGACCAGTGAGAGTCGGCCCTTATAAGGCCGGGCGAAGCCGACAACCCCTGCCGGCTCTACCTCCAAGGTGTCAAAAAGCACCGGCGCCCGACGCAACTCATCCCGTTCACGCCGCAAAGCCAGCAGGGCGTGCATCTCCTGATAGAATCGCTCCTCCAAGACCGTATCCCGTCGTTCCTGCGGTGGCAGGCGATAGATTTGCTCTTCCTCATAGACCCTTTTGTCCCGATAATATAGAACCGGGATAAAGTCCGTCAGGATACCATAGTAGAGCCAGGGGAAGGATTTCAGACCATGATATTTCAGGTCGTAGCCGTATACCTTGGCATCCGGCAAGAGAGACAATTGGCCGATGCGCAGGTAATCCAGCACATCTACCGGGCTGATCCTGGGATATGCGCCGTCGTTAAGATCGGTGCGGCGAACAGTTTCCGAATCGTCTCTCCGGGGTGGAACTGCGGGGAACCGCAAATGGTAGCGGTCTAAGGAAATTTCGGCCAGCGCATTCCAGTAGCAGCTACAATCCTCTGTCACAAACACGAAATCGGGCGCGATCGCCTTTATCTCTCGCCGTAACTCGCGCACCTGGTCAATAGCGCCGTTTTGTCCGCGCCCCGGCCAGGGATAAGTCCAGGCATCCGGTTTCTTGGGGATGATCCCGTCCAGGAAGATGCCATCGTAGCCCAGTGCTTGCAGATGCTTCACGTTCTCCAGAAACCAGCGTCGCCAGCCGGGGCTCAGGACGTTCGCATCCGGTATATGCTTGACCCGTCGTGACCGAAAACTCGCGTGGACCTCGCCTGCTTCATCGTGCAGAAACCACTCCGGATGTTCCCTAAACTCGTCCGATTCAAAGCCGACCCCGCTGGTCGTAATCCAGGCGATCGCCTTCATCCCTAACCGATGGGCTAATTCTAAAAAGGCCTGGTGTCCCTCTATGCCTCCATAGGCCGGTTCTGGCGTGTAGAACCCCTTCTCCGGTAGAATGATGCAGGGGTTATACCACTCAGGCTCGCCAGACCAGGTATGGTGCAGGCCGGACCGCCATTGGCCGTTCACAAACAGAGAGTTGACGCCGAGATTCTTTAACTCGCGCAGATACTGTTCAACCTCCGGCGATGTAAATCCGCCAGGCCAATTCTCCTCAAAGAGGTCGGGTAGAAATTCGGGAACGTCGGCAGGGACGCGCAAACCTCGTTCGGACGGTACACGCTGACGATATTCCTCCATGTACAGAGGCGCCGCCAGGATGATGTAATAGACCGTGTTGTAAAGGCTCGTCCAGAAACGCTTGTCCTCTAGGAACATGTAGCGATAGTTCTACAGGCCGATCAAGCGCGGCGCATAGGTGACGGTCCAGGAGGTGAAGCTCATATAAAAGGACGCGATCAGGGGGGCAGCCGTGAAGATGATGAGCCCCAGAAGCCACGGCGAGATGCAAAAGTATCCCTCTAACGCCTCGCGGAGAGCCATCCGACCCATCCGGCCGGGCTTACGCCCGCTTGCAGAAGTATGGGTCTGTGTCGCCACAGCCATGCACTGCCTCCTTGCTCTCAAGGCACAAGGTTGTCAGTCCATTCAGATTCGGTGTATAATGGGCCAGGTTACCATTCACTGATAATTATAGGTTGGTTACGATTTCGGTGCTAGGCAGTTTGTCTCAAGAATTTCTCAAACTTTCTCACCTGAAGCGGCTAAGTTAACGGCATGCCCGACGCAAGTATCCCTTCTCCCGAATTTGTCCGTCTGGTGCGCAGCGCCTTGGTGCACTTCTACGACTACGCCTACCTGCAGAACCATCCCCTGGGGCTCATGTTGGATGTTCACGGTAAACTAGACCGCATGACCAAGGCACAACAGGTGCGACGTGTGCTGTTGGAGTGTATAGAAACCCTGCGGCCAGATGTGCAGAACCACAAGCGGGCTGACGCCGCGCGAGCCCATGCTATCCTGACATATCGTTACGTGGATGGCCTCTCCATGCAGGAGATCGCGGGAGAATTGGCTCTCAGCCGCCAACAAGTCTATCGGGAACATGAGAAGGGAATAGAGGCGGTCGCCAGCCTGTTATGGGATATGGTGCGCGTCAACGCCAAGAGCGACCTCCTTACCGGCCATATCCAAGAGACGGGAAATGAGCGGCTTAGGATAGCCCAGGCGGAGGTAGATCGCCTCCGACAGGCTGTGCATACAGAGTTCCTGAATCTACAAGAGGTCCTGGAAGGGGTTCTCAAGCTGTTGGCTCCCCTCGCGCAGCAGGCGGGCGTCCAGATCAGGATGTCGTCGCCGGATACATGGCCCTTGATCGCGACCGATCGGGTTCTAGCGCGGCAAGCCTTCCTGAACCTCTTAACCTATGCCCTGGATACAGTTCAAGGGGATCTAACCGTTGCCGCCTCCTATAGTAGGGGTGGCCTGCTGATAGACATCCACGAATCTCCACGCTCCACTGAGGCACAACCTATCTCCTCCTCCGCTCCGAGGCGAGCCGGCGTGGGGCTGGAGGTAGCCCGGCGATTGATTGAGGCTCAGGGGGGATATCTGGAAGCGGAAAGACGGGAGGGGAGATGGCAGGCTCAGATAATGCTGCCCACAGCATCAAATAAGCCAACGATCCTTATCATTGATGACAATGCCGACATGGTCGCTCTCTTCCAGCGCTACCTCGCCGGTTATAAGGTTTCTATCGTCGGCGCGACAGATGGTAACCAGGCTCTTAAGCTGGCTGCAGAATCGCGGCCCCAGGTGATTACCTTGGACGTCATGATGCCTCATCAGGATGGCTGGGATATCCTGCAACGATTAAAAGACTCTCCTGACACAAAACAGATTCCGGTCATCGTTTGTTCTGTGCTGGATGAACCCCAGTTGGCTCTCTCCTCAGGCGCCAGCGACTACATCACAAAGCCCGTCAGCCAGGCCAGCCTTCTGGAGGTGCTGCAGCGATGGCTGGGGCCCTTGCAGGCCCTTGCGTGAGCGCAAAGAGCATAGCGCGCAATACCTGCAATATCTCTGTAATGGAGAACCCAGCTCCCCGCCTCAGGTGCACCTCCCTGCCAAGAGGAGCCGCCTCTTGCTCAATGCCGCTCACCGAGACAATGATGACCTGAGTTCTCGCCATCACTTCGTCACGACCCAGCTCTTCCAAAAAGGCGTAGCCGTTTACCTCAGGCATGTACAGGTCTAGAAGCACTACATCGGGCCGCTGCGACCGGACGATCTCCAAACCTTCCCTGCCGCCAAAAGCTTTCAGCACGCGCAGAGAGCGATCGCTTGCTTTCAACATGCGGGCAAGGAGACGAACGACGTGAGGGTCATCATCTACGATCAGAACCGTGCGCGGCCGCCTTGGCAACCGCGAGAGAATACCTGCCAGGTCCTCTCGCGTCACAGGCTTAGTCAAGTAGGCTTTAGCGCCCAGAAGGAGGGCCGTATGATGGAGGCTGGGCAGTGGGCAGGTGATAAGCGGTATGTGCGCGGGTAGTTCCAACCCGGAGGCAACATCGGCTTGGCGTCCGGCCCAGGTGGTATCCATAACCACGGCGGTAGGGAAGGTCTCTCGGATTGCTTTACGAGCCTCGTTGATGGTCCTTGCTAACACGAACTGAAGGCCGTCCCCGTATCGTTTGAGCAAGGGGAGGGCACGCGGGTCATCATGCAATACCAATACAGAAGGTTCCTCTTTACGGTAACGTAGCGGAGCGCTCGGCTTGAGCATGGATACCGGAACCTCGCGCTGCTCCTCGGGGAGAGGGAGGGTGAACCCCACCGTTGTTCCATGCCCGACCTCGCTTTTGATCCACATTTTGCCTCCATGCAGTTCAATGAACTTCTTGCTCACCGCTAAACCTAACCCGCTTCCTTCGCGGGCACGATCCTCGTCCAACTGACTGAACGCCTCAAAAGCCTTGGGAAGCGCGTCGGGAGCTATGCCACGCCCGCTGTCCTGAACGGTCACCTCAACCTCCGACCCCGCTAGCCGAACACGTACTTGAATGTAGCCCGCATCCGTGAAGCGCGTCGCATTGGTCAGTAGGTTCAAGAGCACTTGGCGGATGCGCGTACGATCAAGACGCAACGGTGGCAACCTGTCCGGCAATTCCACGGTTAGGCTCAACCTCCGCGCTTCTACCCAACCCCGCACCATCTCGGTAGCCTCGCGAATAACCTCGCTCAGGTCGGTTGGTTCTTTAACCAAAGGCATGCGCCCCGCTTCAATTCGCGAGAGGTCTAGAACATCGTTGATCAAATCGGAAAGATGTCGGGCGCTGCGGTAGATCGCCATCACATCTCCCCGATATTGGCCGGGCAAGAGGAGGCCGCCATAACTTTCCGGCGCGGTGGCCATCATCTCGCTAAAGCCCACGATCAGGTTCAGAGGTGTGCGTAACTCATGGCTGACATTAGCAACAAATTCTGCCTTAAAGCGATAGGCCCTCTCCGCCGCCTCCCGCGCGTACATGAGCGCCTCATGGGCACGTTCCAGACGAACGTAGGCTTCATCCAGGTCCTTTAATATCCGTTGTACTTCGCCACGATGCTTCTGTGCTTCCTCGGCGTTCTTCTGGGCTTCCCTGGTCATGGTAAGAGCCCACGCCAGGGCTGTGAACAGGCGTCGGGAACCCAACCAGGCGGTAGCCGCAGCCAACAGAGTGAGGACAGCGGGCAGAAGCACATCTGGCAGACCTATATCGCTGCCGGCTATCCTGCCGAGAGTCAAGGTGAGCCCCGCGCACAGGGCCGCTACGGTGAACGTCGTCAAAGGCCCGCCAAGCGTTGCGGCCACAAGCACAACCAGCATATAGAGGTAGGCTGCTGTGGTGCTTGGAAACAGAAGCATGATGATTGAGACCGCGCTGATTAGCCCTACAATGAACACAGAAGCCGCCCAGGCCCAACGTCGCCGGTAAAGGAGATAGCCGGCCCAGCTCGAGCCAAGTACCACACTGAGCACCAGCCAGGCGTGGACGACATGCTGCTGGGCAAGTAGCATCACCACCGCGACCCAAAGCCATGTCCCGAAGGGGACCGCGACCAGCAAGGTTTGTAGGGACTCGCGGCTCAGTTGATTCAACGATTGGGCGATCTCGGCGTCATGGCTGTCGAGAAACAATCCCGCCTGCACCATAAATTTCCTCTCCTCATTATTATCTTATAGGCCCGACATTGCGGCTGCCTTATCATGCCCACTGAAGAAGTAGAGCCCTCAAGTTCGGGTTATACGGCGAGACTCCAACACCCGGTCCCCCTGCCTTCACCGAGCGGACGCGAGGGTGGGATAGGTGGCCAAGGAGAGGCCCCGCTCCTGGATGACCTGCCGCACGGCAGGGCTGAGGAGGGTAGCGAGATCGCCAGGGTTAGGGCCCAACGCTTCATCGCCGGGCACGGTGGCCGGATGAAAATAAAGTTCTGCCGTCGGTTCGTTCAGGCGACGCAGCAATTGCACGACGTAGGCTTCCTGCATCCGGCCTGTCTGCATCAGGCCATATACCCGATGGGTCACGACCAGGTGGTGTCGTCGCAGGCGACGCAGATTCCAGCGGCCCAGCAAGCCGTAGGTGAAAGCCCAGGCGACTTTCGTCAGCACCCGCCCCCGGTCATAGGTCAGGGCCAACCGGAGGTCATCCCTGGGCAGACGGAGGCCGCGGGCCCCATACTTCTCTGCCAAGGGTATCAATAAACCGAACACGGTAGGATGCATGTGGATGTGCAGGTGGCTATCCACATGCGAGAGGGGGAGGCCCGTAGCGGCAAAGCGTTCAAACTGGGCTGTCATTTCCCGGCCTAGTTCCTCTTGGGCGACGCGACTCAGGAAGTAGCGCAGGCCGGCCCGCACCGGGTCGTCGGAAAAACGACCACGGCCATCTACCAGGTGGGGTATCTCCCTGGCCGACAGAGCCGCCCGCCCCTGCACCAGCACGAGGTGCAACCCTACGGCCAAGGTCGGCGTGGAACGGGCCAGGGCGATGGCCTCGTCCGCGGCATCGCCGGTGACCATCAGGCTGGCGCTGGTCAGCACACCCTCGCGATGGGCTCGCATCACCGCCTCATTGACGCTGGTGGAGCGGCCAAAGTCGTCGGCATTGAGGATGATGTGCATCGCCCTGCTCCTCGCGGGCTCGCCATTTCATATCGTTCTGCATACACTATGACATAATAAGCCGACAACGTCAAGAAGCGCCCTCACCTCTCCCTTCGGCCAATGCTCATGCTTCCGCATTTATCCCCGGCGACCTACCGAACCTCGCACAAAGCGCGCAACGAGGAACGCGTAGAGCAGGTAACCAAGGCTGCTGGCGATCAGGTTGGGTCTGAATCCGTAATGGTCAAAAACGCGTCCTGCTATCAGAGGCATGAAGGCACCGACCGAAGTTGTGATCGCCATGAAAATCGCCCGATAGCGCGCCCGCTGCTCCTCCGGCGCGATGGCAAGGTTGAGGTTGGTCTGGGCCATCATCAGGCTGGCCTCCGAGAAGCCGAACAGCGCATTGAGAGGCACGACGTGCCAAGCCGAGCGCACAAGAAACCAAAAGGGAGATACGAGGGCAAGCCCCAAGGATGAAAGGATGATGGCCTGTTTGTGGCCCTTGCGATCACTCAACGCTCCCATTACCCGCAGCCCCACCAGCGAGGCCAGCGTCGTGACCGCGGCCAGCAGGCCGATGGTCCTTTCCGAAAGGTGCATCTGGCGCACCATATAGACGCTGTAAAAAGGATTAGCCAGATGCATCGTGGCGCTCATGATCAGGCCGCTGAGGGAGAACCAGAGCAAGTTGCGGTCGGCGCGCAGCGTGGCGAGGATAGATTCCCTCCGTACCGGAGTACCGATCTCAGATTGAGGCCGGGAGGTCTCCGGCAGGAGCGAATACAGATAAAGCGCGATGAGAGCGACGAAGAAAGCGAAGGTGAAAGAAGTCTGATAGCCATTATTTGTCGGGATAAGGCACTCAGCGGATGCTACACGTTAAGAATTATTCCTTGCTGGCGGAGAGCCGGATCCCCTGAACAAAATAGCGTTGTGCAGTAAAGAAGAGAAGGATCGTCGGGGCCGACATGATGAGTGCGAAAGCCGAAAGAAGAGGTTCCTTCGCGCCGCCAGTGAAACCCTGAATCTGATACCAACGCAGACCGACCGCCAACACAAATTTGTTGATGTCATGCAGATAGATGAGCGGTTCAAAGAACATGTTCCAGTTGTGGTTAAAAACCAAAATGGCGGCAGTGGCAATAGCCGGTTTCGCCAGAGGAAGCATGATTTTGAAGAAGATCTGCACCGAGCCAGCCCCGTCTATCTCCGCTGCGTCATCCAGGTCTTTGGGAATCGTCACGAAATATTGGCGCATGAAGAAAGTAAGAAACGCGCCGCCGAACCAGTGGGGCAGAATCATCGGGAGGTAGGTGTTGATCCAGCCTAACCTGAAAAAGAGAAGATACGTCGGCACAATGCGCACTACCCAGGGAAGCATAGAGCCTGATAACATCAAGGTAAGGAGTAGGTTCTTGGCGTCTAAAAACTCGCTGGCCGGGCATAAACTCAATGTTAATGACGGTAGTGTAATTCTCCCAGTGGGCTGGCTTCGGAATCCACTTAGGAGGAATGGCAAGAACATCCTGGCCGGCCTTCAAAGAGGTGGAGATGGTCCACGCAAAGGGCATGGCAGCGCTAAAGCCAATGGCAAGAGCACAGAGATAGACGACAGCGCGTTTCGCCAGGCGGGGGAGAAGTGCACGCCAATTTCGCCGACGGATATAGGGTGCAGTCGCGGTTACGGTCGCCATGATATCTCAATTCCCTTCTGCGGCCATGAAGACCCAACGGCCCGAAAGTTTAAAATTGATCAAAACCATCAGAAGAATGATAAAGAACAGGACCCAGGCCAAGGCGGAGGCGTAACCCATCTCGTAATCGGCGAAGGCTTTCTGGTAAATGTGTAGGCCGATGAAATAGGTCGCCCAATTGGGCCCCCCCACCATATCCCCTGTACCACCCGCGACCAGGTAGGCCAAGATAAAGCTCTGGAAGGAGCCGATAATCCCCATGATCAGGTTGAAGAGGATGGCAGGTGAAATCATAGGGACGGTCACATGGCGCAACTTCTGCCATGCTCCCGCTCCATCCAAGTCGGCCACTTCGTACAGGTCTGGTGGAACCCCTTGCAGGGCCGCTAGAAAAATGAGCATTTGTGTGCCCCCGAAACTTCCCCAAACCCCTATGAGTATGAGAATGAGGCTGGGGATCGCCCACTTAGTCTCAAGAAGCCAGCCGGGCCCTTTGATGCCGATCGCGGCCAGTCCCTGGTTAATAAGGCCATACTGAGGATTCAGGATCCACACCCACATGACTGCCAGAGCAACGGAGGGAACCAACGCAGGCAGATAAAAGATGGTGCGAAAGAAATTCGTCCCTCGTAGTTTCTGGTTAAGGATGATCTCAGCAAACAAAGAAGCAGCCAGGACAGAAAGAGGGACAAAGAGAAAAGGATCGTTCGCTTCGTGCGCATATACTGTGTCCTCCTGCATCGGACGCAAAACGAGCTACGCGAGGATGGGATGGATGGTGACGGCAGCGATGAGCCGAGAGATGGGAAAAACGAGAAGTGTCTTCTCTACCCATTTATCATCATAGGCCGGAGCCACGGCCTTGTCAATCCACCAACGGGCCGATTTCTGGCCTTTTCGTATCGCGAGGAAGCACAAGTGCGCCGAATGGGTCATCTTTTTGGCCCCGCTTAATCTATCCTTTGCCAACCTGAGGTTATATACTGTAATAGGTCGGAGCAGCGGTCCTTATCGTTTATATGAGGAGACACTTCATGCCCATCAAGGTCAAACATCTGGCAGAGATCGCGCTGGTTGTCAGCGACGTCGCCGAAGCGGAGCGTTTCTACAACGGCATCTTGGGTTTCCCCGTGGTGTTGCGAGATCCTGGCAAGAGCCTTGTTGTGCGTCTCGGTACCAGCTTCCTGGGCCTCTACGCGCCTGGCGTGCGGCCTGAGGATGTGGGACATTGGGGCAAGAACGTGCACTTCGTCATCTACATTGATCCGGCCAGCGTGGACGAAGCGGTGCGCATCCTGAAAGAAAACAACGTGACCTTCTGGGGCCCGCGCGACGCGCACGGTGAGATACACATTGATCTCCTGGACCCCTTCGGCCACGCGCCGGAGTTCTGGGCTCGCAAGGATTTCAAACACCTTCATGGCGCGCTTCCAGGTTCCATGGATGATTAGCCCTTGTTGGATTGGCATGATTTGGCTATGATGACTGCGAGGGCAAGGTTGCCGAGGGCGCGATAACGCCTCTGGAGGTCCAATGAAACGATCTGTCTGGCGTTGGCTGGTGGCCTTGATGTTCCTCTTGGCAGGTTGCCGCACAGCCGCGCGGACGGAGCCTACTCCGACCCCTGTCCCCACTGCTGTCATCTTGCCCAAACCCACCTATCGTGTCGCGCGCGGAACTGTTGTTGACAGTCTCACGTTCCGTGCCCGCGCCGTGCCCGCGCGCCAGGTAGAGCTAGCTTTCAAAACAGTCGGACGCGTGAAGGCGGTATCGCGATCGGGAACAGTCGTCAAAGCCGGCGACCTCTTGGCCGAATTGGACGTGGATACCCTCATATATGCGCGGCAAGCTGCCGTCGAGCGGTTGGAGATGGCCGAAGCCAAACTCGCCAGCGCAATTCGCAACAACGAACGGGCCATTGCCCGCGCCGAAATAGATGTGGCGAAGCGGCAGATCGCCCTGGACGCGGCCCGCGCCCAGGATCCTGAGCCCCGACGCCGCCAGGCCGAGGCAGAGCTGGCAAAGGCCCAATTGACCTTGGAGCGCGCCCAACGGGATTACGACCAAGTCGCCTGGCGCAGCGACGTAGGTATGACGCCTCAGGCCGCAGCACTCCAGGCGGCAACCATTGACGTGCAACGAGCACAGGCAGCCTATGATCAGGCTCTACAAAGTATTCAGGCATACCGATTCCAGATTGCCACGTTGGAAAAAGAACTGGAGGCCGCGCGACAGGAATTGGAGTGGCTGCGCCAGGGGCCAGATCCCCTCTTGACTTTGGAGGTGACCCAGGCACGGCGCGCGCTGGAGCGAGTGGATCAGCAGATCGCCGATGCCCGCATCGTTGCTCCCTTTGACGGCGAAGTGGAAGGGGTGCTGGTGGAGGTGGGGAAGACCGTGGATCCCACCTCCACCATCCTCATCCTTTCCGATCCTACGCAGGTGGAAGCGAGCGCGATCCTGCAAAGCACGGACCTGGCGCGCCTGGCCGAAGGGATGCCGGCCACGTTGGAGTCCACCACCGCGGCGGGTCGCATCCTCACAGGGACGGTGCGCGCTTTGCCCCGGCCCCACGGGCGCGGCGCGTCGGCCCAAGGGAACGATATGACGGTCCGCATCGCGTTCGGCGCGCCCCCTGAGGACATCAAACCCGGCGATCTCTTGAACACCACCATCACCATTGAGCGGCGCGAGAACGTTCTTTATTTGCCCCCTAGCGCGGTGCGCCTGTATGGTGAACGGCGCTTCGTAGTCGTGGTGGAAGGTTCGGCCCAGCGGCGAGTGGATGTAGAAATCGGCCTGGTCGGCAACGATCGGGTGGAGATTCTCAGTGGCGTGGAAGAGGGGCAAGAGGTGCTTGCCCCGTGAGGCGATCCTTTTACCGCCCCCATCCATCCAGAAACCCGCCTTTCTGAGCCTATACGCGCCGAGATGACCGCATGAGATGGCTTCGCTTTCTCTTTCTAGCGGCACGCCGGCTGAGCTACCAGCCGGCTTACACCCTCTCCAGCTTGCTAGGCCTGGTGACTGCCGTCGCGCTAAGCGCGGCCATTCCTCTATACGCCGATACAGTCAACTACGAGATGTTTCGCCGCGAAATAGAGGAGGGAAATGCCCAGGCGCAAGGTCGTCCTCCCTTCGCGCTCATGTTTCGTTACGTGGGTGCGTGGAACGGAGCCGTTTCACTGGCTCAGTGGACCCCCTGGATGACTACTTACAAGGCTCTGCCCATTCCGATCTCGGCCTTCCTCTGACGCTATCAACTGCTTTCTTCCGCACCGAAACGTTGCGCTTGATCTCCACGGAGGTGAAAGGCGAAGCACTGGCCGGGCTGGCCTTGGGCACGATCCGTGGACTTGAGGATTACATTGAACTGGACGAGGGCAGGCTGCCCACGCCCGCGTCACAACATCCTTACCCTTGGTCTGGCGACCTTCACCGCTTCTATGGCACGCACACTGGATGGCCATCTGACCGATCAGGTTTATTACGAGGTAGGCGCAGATTTGCGCTTGACGGAGTTCGGAGTCCGTATTCCGGGCGCTGGCGCACTACGGCCTGAAGAGAACGAAGGGACGATGAGACCGGCAGCAATTCTCCGCCAAGACACTGGCGGCTGGTCTTTCCTCCCTGTGTCTGAACATCTGACGGTGGCAGGCGTGCGTGCCGCGGCTCGCGTGGGCTATTACTCGGCGGTGGCAGAGACCGCAGGCGGGGAGGTAGAGGGCCACTTCATGGGGATAGACCGGATTGACTTTCCACACGTGGCCTATTTCCGACCCGACTTCGCACCTCAATCACTGGGTGCACTCATGAATGCGCTTGCATTGGACGACTCGGCCCTCCTCGTTAGCCGCAGTTTCCTAGGTCACAGCGGCCTGAATCTGGGCGACCGGCTCCCTATCACAATTCGTCTCTTCGGTCTTGCACAACGAATTGAGTTCACCATCGTCGGCGTCTTTGACTATTTCCCGACCGCCTATCCGAACGACGGCCCCCTCTTTGTTGGCAACCTGGAATACCTCTTCGCCCAACTAGGTGGGCCATATCCCTACGATGTGTGGTTGGCAACCGAGCCGGGAAGCGACACCGAAGCCATCATCAACGGCCTAGCTCAGAAAGAGCTGGCAGTGGAGACTTTTCAGGACGCGCGGGCAAAGGAGCAGGCACTGCGAGATCGTGTAGAGCGCAATGGCCTCTATGGCCTCCTCTCGGTGGGGACTCTAGCCTCGGCCGTCCTCACCGTTATCGGTTTCCTGCTCCACAACCTCGCTTCGTATCGCCGTCGTTACATTGAACTGGGTGTGCTGCGGGCCATCGGTTTCTCATTGCCGCAAATGGCCCTTTTCCTGATGGCAGAGCAAGGTGCGCTCATTGCCGGTGGCCTCCTGGCCGGGACGGGACTCGGCCTGGCAGCCAGTTATTTCTTCATTCCCTTCATGCAGCCGGAGGCCGGCCGCGCGGCCATCCCACCTTTTGCCATCCGCATCGCCTGGAGCGACGTCCTCCTCATGCAATCGCTCTTCGGCGCGATCCTGGTGGGAGCGATGGCCATTCTCATCGCGTTCCTAGGCCACCTGCGTATCTTTGAGGCGGTCAAACTGGGAGAAGCGGCATAGCGAGATGTCCGATCCGCTGATCTTTTGCGATAATCTGGTGAAAATCTACAAGCTGGCCGGCCTGGAAGTAGTCGCACTGCAAGGGCTTGACCTGGAGGCGGCCGAGGGCGAGTTTGTGGCCATCGTGGGGCCCAGTGGCAGCGGCAAATCAACCCTCCTCAATATCCTGGGCGGGTTGGAGCGGCCATCAGCAGGCAAGGTAATCGTTGCCGGGCGCGACCTGGCAACGCTGGGAGCGCTGGCTCTGGCCCGCTATCGGCGAGAGGATGTAGGCTTCGTCTGGCAGCAGCCCGCGCGCAACCTGATCCCCTATCTGACGGCGCGGGAGAACGTGACGCTGCCAATGTCGATGGCAGGGAAGCCAAGTCGCGACGTGAGGGACTACAGCAGAGAATTGTTGGAGGCGGTAGGCCTAAGTGAACGGGCAAACCACCGGTTGGGCCAACTCTCAGGCGGCGAGCAGCAACGGGTCGCCATCGCTGTCGCTTTGGCGAACCGGTCCCGCATCCTTCTGGCCGATGAACCCACAGGCGAGTTGGATTCGCAGACATCGCGCTCTATTATGGAGGTGTTACGGCGACTGAACCAGACTTACGGGGTGACGGTGATCCTGGTCACCCACGATCCGCAGGTGGCAAGCCAAGTGGATCGTGTGGTGACAATCCGAGATGGGCGCACATCATCGGAAGCGGTACGACAAGCCGCGGCCATAAACGAGGGCGATGAAGGAGAGGAATCGCCAGCCTTTGAGGAATATGCAGTGGTAGATGCGGCGGGACGCCTGCAATTACCTAAGGCTTATCTAGAGAAGTTGGGGATTCGCGGCCGCGCCAAAGTGGAACTGGCCGAGAATGCAATCCTGGTGCGGCCGACGGCCCACACCGGCCCGGAACGAAGAACGGCTCTTATCGCCACGCGTCGGCGAGGCGAAGGACCTCTCAGCGGCTTGTGGCGGCGGCTACGGCGAATAGTGTAGTGTAGAGCCCCCATCCTTGTAGCGCGCTTACTCCCCTTGCTCAAAACTCAACAGCGCGGTTAACTCTCCGACATCGGCTACTTCCTCTAGACGATCCACCAGGTCAACGATGCGGCGCGCCCGCTCCGGCCCGGCAACAGGGTCGGCTAGCCTGTGGAACTTCTGCTTCAGTTCGGCCTCTGTCAACGGGTTCTCCGGCGTCCCCTTGGCCCAATCTACCCGTTCGGTATAGCGCTTTCCATCCCACGTCTTGACTTCAATAATGGATGTATAACGATCCGGGAAATACACGTCTAGGGCTGGGTCGCCAAGAATGTGCGTATGCCGAGAGAGAGCCTGGATAGCAGGTTCGTGGCGGCGATCAAACAGGATGTCGTCAATGACGATCTTGCGTTCTAGGGCAGCGATGGGCAGGATATACTGGCCACAGTGGGAACGAAGCTGGTTGTTATCAATCAGCTGCACGCCTGATGGCGGGAAACGGAGGGTCATCTCCGCGATATCGTCGCCGTTGAGTTCATGGGTATCCATAATGTTCAAGAGCCCATCCAGGCCAGGATGGAGGAAGGCGCAGCAAGAATAAAGTTTGATAGCCAGTTCCATGATGGCAAATTTCTCACCCAGACCGCCGATCAATTCCTCTATCCGTCCCTGACCGTTCTCGGAGAACGCGCCAAAGATATGAAATTTGCCTTCAAAGATGTCGGGGGGACCGCCGAAGCCCAGGCCAGCAAGGAGGGCCGCGGTAACGCCATTACGACAGGCGACGCCAGGGTTGAAGGGGCGAGAGTTTTCCGTATCGTCTTGCTCCCAGGCCAGGAGCCCCGAAGCCTGAGTGCCAACTAGGCCCAGCATATTGCGGATCTGCTTCACATCCAGACGGAGTAGGCTGGCCGCGGCCGCAGCGGAGCCGAACCCGCCAGCCACCGCAGAGGGATGAAAGCCACGCCGATAGAGGGCAGTAGGATCTATTGTGCTGCTGACGCGGCAGGCCAGGTCAACTCCCACAACAAGGGCAGTGAGAAGCGAGCGACCGTCTAGATGCTCTCGCTCGGCCATAGCAAGAGAAGCGGGGACTACAATGGCAGGGGCATGCAGAATGGCGGCAGGGTGGTGGGGTTCCACATCACAATAATAGCCCAACGTGCCATTAACCAGAGCAGCATGAACTGCCGAGGTCTTCCGGGGACGTCCGATGAGGGAACATTCGGGCGTTCCGCCCTCTATCTCGGCAAATTGGGCCAGGATGCGCCCGGCAGAGTAGCGCGACGGCGATGCGGCCAGGAGCGCGCCAAGGGTATCCAACAAGATAAGCCGGGCCTGGCAAACAACATCAGGCCTCAAATCTGCGAAGCGCAAGTCAGCAATATATTGTGCCACCTCCGCTGTCGCCTCGCGGGTTGCCGAGCGGAGTTGCTGCTGAAGCATAGTTGCCATACTCTCTCCGAGACAAGTTGTGATCCCAGCCTACATACCTTCGCAGTATATACGAGTTACCACCAGCCTTGAAGGCGCGTGCAGGCCAACCTGATGGCCCAACGGGTTCATCATCCGGCTCAAGGAAAGCGCAGGGGCGGTTTACAGCCGCCCCTATAACAACACCTTGACCTAACGCTCCTATTTTTTCTTATCGCCCCTAGGGGGATGGTCATCGCCCGACGCGGCCATGATCGGAGCGCGCTTTCTCTCCTCAAATAGCCCTCACCACTTCGCGGCAGTGACTACGTTCCCTTCGCGCACCGCGCCGACATCATGGTAGATGCCGCCTGCGTTCAGCAGATCATCCTGCACGGCGACGTAAGAGGTCACGTTGCGCCCGCGCACGATCTCGGTGCCGCGCCGCCGATCAGCCGAGATGAGCACCTGGGGGCCGTGGCAGATAGTTGATCATTCTAACAATCCCAATCGGGCCGCGATCGCGACCGCTTCGGAACGGCTTGTCGCCCCCAATTTGTCCAAGATGTTAGAGAGGCGACGCTTGACCGTCGTCTCGCTCCAGAATTGTTTTTCAGCGATCTCTTTGTTCGTTGCACCCTGGGCAACCAGCTGCAGAATCTGTACCTCCGCCTCTGTGAGAGAGATGCCTTGATGCTTGCGCTGATGGCGGGCCAACTCGCCAAGTCCCTTCAGCGCTTTAGTCATCAAGGTAGGGCTAAGGGTACGCTCGCCAACATGCACAGCACGAATGGCTGCGATCAAGTCGTTGCGCGAGATATTCTTTAGCAGATAGCCATGCGCGCCGGCCTCAAAAGCGCGCAGCAAATACTCCTGGTCGTCGTGAGCGGTCAGGACGATGATTTTGACCTCGGGCGCGAGGCTCAACATCTTTTGGGTGGTCTGAATTCCGTCCAGGCCGACCATGCGGATGTCCATCAGAACGATGTCGGGCTTTAGATGGGGAAGCTGTTCCAGGGCCGAGGAACCGTCAGCAGTCTCGCCTACAACGACGATATCGGAGACCGAGGACAACATGCCGCGGAGGCCCTGTCGTACTACAGGGTGATCATCCACTAGCATAACGCGAATCATGGTGCCTCCCCAATGGAAAGCCCGGAGATTTGACCTGACGCCCGTTCCTGCGAGATGACTGTTGGCTCCAATGGCACGCGAAAAATGATCCTGGTGCCGGCGCCTGGCGAGGACCGGATGTCCACCTGGCCACCAATGCTCTGTACTCGCTCGCGCATTCCGATGAGGCCCAGGTTATGGCCCGGTGCCCGGTGTATCTCGTGCATATCAAACCCGCGCCCGGCATCGCATACGGTCACGACGAGATGATCTTTTCCAAACTTGAGATTGATGCGAACGGCATCGGTTGCCGCGTGCTTGCGCACGTTATTGAGCGCCTCCTGCACGACGCGGAAAACGACCGTCTCATGGGCGATGGGAAGCCGTCGCACTATGCCACTGACACGCATCTTCCCATGGATGTGCCAGGCATTTTCGTAGTCCGACAGGTATTTGCGCAGGGCAGGGACAAGCCCCATTTCATCCAGGCTGAGAGGACGCAGGTCAAAGATCAAGCGTCGCATCTCCCTGGTGACGGAATCCAGGATATCGCGGGCCATCGTGATGCTTTGTATCGCCGCGGGGTCGCCATCTTCCAGTCGCTGCTGGGCGATCTGAGTCTGGTAGAGTGCGCCGATGATGGATTGTAACAAGTCATCGTGGATGTCCGTTGCAACACGCCGCCGTTCCTCCTCCTGGGCATCCACCGTGCGCCGCAGCAAGAGAGAGAGTTGCCGATTGGTCTCGGCCAGGCGGTCATGAGCCGCCGCCAACTCTTGTTCGGCCTTCTTCAATTCGCTGATATCGGTCAGCACCGAGAGCGCGCCGAGGCATTCTCCTCCCACTATTAGAGGAGATGTGCTGACCAAGACAGGAATCTCGCGCTGGTGGTCACACAAGAGCACGGCCTCATAGCGGCTCTTGGCACCTTGTATCCCCTTGCGAGATTCCTCGGCCACTTTGTGCGCGTAGCGGGGAGATATAATGTGGCTGCTGGGCTCACCTAACAATACCCGGCGGCTATGGCCGCTCATCTCCTCTAAGCGGCGGTTGACGAAGATGATCTGACCTGCCAGATTTTCAATGATGATCCCCTCTTCCACACCTTCAATGATGTTCTCGTTGAAGTCTTTGAGACGCGCGATCTCGGCTGCATTCTGCTTGACCGCCCGGAAAAGTTGCGCGTTCTGCACCGCAATAGCGACCTGCTCGCTGATGGGTTCCAAAGTGGTCAGGTGGCGTTGGCTATAGGCATTAGGCTCCCGGCTAATGAAATAAAGGAGGCCCAAGATACCGTTGCGACCTGTGAGAGGGAGCCTGACGCTGGAGGAGAAGCCATGAGATAGAAGAAGGCGATGCTCAACGAAAGGACTTTCGGCATGGTCGCGCACCATCTGAGAGGTGGGATGGCACAGCACTTCCTGAAGCACGGCAAGACCATTTATAGAGCCGGGGCCGATGAAAAAAGGCTCAGGGATCTCGGTTACGCGGAAGCCATCGCCTGCTTCCGGACCGTTCTCCACAAGGACAAGGTTGACCCGATCAAAGGGGATCAGGCCGTGCAATTGCTCTATAAGAATATGATACACTTCATTAATGTCAAGGCTAGAGGAGATGGCTTTGTTGATACGGCTGATGGTTGCCAACTGTTGGTTGCGGGCCAGGGTGGTTTTTAATTCGTGCGCGCTATAGATAGCCGTGCCGACCTGCTCACCCACGTGGAAGAGGAAGTCCATGTGCCAGCCATCAAAGGGACGACCGGGCTCGCTGATCACGTTCAACACACCCTCTACCCGGTGACCCCAGGTGAGAGGGATGCAGAGAACAGAGCAATCGCGCAGGCCCTCTGCGGCAAGCATATGAGCCCAAAGGTCATCATCGCCGCACGAGATGAGGGCAGCACGGCCAGTAGCCGCGGCCTGGCCTGTGACGCCTTCCCCCACGCGAATCAGCCGCACCGCCTGCACTTGCTGGTTTGATAGCCCCAAGGCGGCTTCAAGGGTGAGTTCCTGGGTCAGCACATGCAGCAAATAGATGCCGCCCCGCCGGAAGCCGGTTACCTCAAGGATCTTATCCAGTGCGATGGCGATGATGCGCTCAGGGTCTGGAGTACGGGCACCGGCATCAAAGATGTCGCGCACTACAGCCAAGGCGCGCCGCAATCCTTTGTCGCCCCGCCCTGAAGTCGGGTGGCCAGCGGTCACCTCTCGTGCGAAGGTGGTCACCATCTTCCCCGCAATACCCGAGTGTACACCGATTATAAATGCCGACAGGAGGCCTGTCAAGGGCTTCGCTGGTCTCAGGAGTCCGATAAGGTGGACCTTTTGCACCTTGCCGCCCCCCATCTGGTGCGCTATACTGACAAGGATGAAACCTGCACGGGAGGAGAGACCCTGCCATGAAGATCACCGACGTACAAGCCCATTATTGCTATCCCGGAGGAGACCGCAGCTGGATCTTCACCGCCATCAGCACCGACGAGGGAATCACCGGTTACTCCGAAGTCGGCATGAACAAGGAGATCGCGGTCTTTGCCGCCATCATGGAACTGCGCCCTTTCCTCATTAGGAGATTTTTATTCTGACCAGCGTGGAGGCATATCCCATGAACGTTGTCGGTCCCTACACACAAAAGATGGCCGCGTTCGCCGCGGCCTATCGCTACGAAGACCTCCCTCCGGAAGTTATCGCACAGGCCAAAGAGATCGTCCTGGATACTATCGGGGCCATTCTCCTGGGCTCGCGGCCCGATTACAAATCGGTATGGACGTTGGGTAACCAGGCCCGTGAGGACGGCGGCCCCGCCCAATGCACCATCTTTGGGCGCGATTTCAAGGCCCCGCTCTTGTCCGCCATCCTCGCCAACGGGACGATGGGCTATGCCGCCGATGCCGAAGGCGCGGGCGCGGCACGTATGCACGCGGCCGCGGTTTTTGTGCCCACTGTGCTCACCGTAGGAGAATACGCGCACGCCACCGGCCAGAAGTTGATCGCCGCCCTCGCGCTGGCCTACGATGTCGCCTGCCGCGTGTCAGACGCGGCGGACCCCGGCACACCCTATCCCCACTCCTTCCATCCCTCGGCGGTCTTCGGACACTTCGGCGCAGCCGCTGCTGCGGGGCACTTCTTTGACCTGGACGAGATGCAGTGGGTCAACGCGCTGGGGCTGGCGGGCATCAACGCGGGCGGCCTGATCGCCTGGGTGGACGATCCGACAGAAGATTCGCGTGGCTTCGTCATCGGCGTCGCCGCGCAGAGCGGAACCCGCGCTGCCCTCCTGGCGAAGAAAGGGATGGGCGGCCCTATTCGCATCCTGGACGACACTAAGTATTCCATCTATGACGCCTACTCCGGCGCGATGCACTTGGAGCGATTGGTCAAGGGGTTGGGCACGGAGTACCGCATCCTGGAAGCGGATGGCTACAAGCCATACCCCTGCTGCGGCGACATCCACAGCGGCTTGGATGCGCTTCTTTCCATCCGGCAGAAGCACGGCCTCCGGGCCGAGGAGATCGCCGGCATTACTCACTGGGTCAAGCCCACGCGCCACAAGGTGATAGACAACAATCCGCTCAAGTCTCACAACGCCCAATACATTATGGCGGTCGCGGCCGTCACCGGTAGGATCGACCCTAACGACATCTTGGTGGATCGTCGCTCCGAGCCGGCCATCGCCGACCTCTACCGCCGGACGCAACTGCTGCCGGAGCCGGCTTTGAACGAGGTCACCGACGGCGCGCCGGCCATTGTAGAGGTACGACTGCGGGATGGCCGCACGTTTCAGGAGCGGGTCAACTATCGCAAAGGAAGCAGGCAGAACCCTTTTACCACCGAGGAGTTACAAGAGAAGTTTCTGCGCTGGGCGACGACGAGGATCAAAGAGGAGCAAGCGCGGCGTATCATCGCCCTGACAGCGCGCCTGGAGGACTTGCAGGATGTAGGCGAGTTGGCGAATCTGCTGGCGGCAAAGTAAAGCTCGTTCTTTACATTCGCGCTGTAGTCCCGCCGCCAGGCTTAGCCCTAACTGCCGTCACCCATGAGACGAAGAAGAAAGAACCAGCGAGCGGCCAAGTACGATAGGCGTACCCCTAGGGCTTATCAGTTCTCCTACGTTAGGTTCTGAAACAAAAGCTCAAGGCCGAGATTCTGGCGAGCGGATAGAAAGCGGCGGGCATCCGGGACATAACGAAAACCGGCTCGGCGAATGCGATTGAGG
>FWPU01004267.1_pt1 | contig 33646 bp, 30 predicted proteins | sample 2228361 | NCBI WGS metagenome assembly FWPU01 (sample SAMEA103939777, study PRJEB20133) | metagenome
TAACCATCGGCACGGCTACCTCAAACTTCGCGACGGTCTTTCTGACCCAGACGCAAACCGGCATGCCGTGCCACCATCAATCATACTAGGGCGCGAAGGGGGTCGCCGCGGATCCTGTACTTAGTTCATCAGCGCGCCAGGTAAATGATAGCAACCGTCACGCCGATGACGACGACGATGCGACGCAGCAGGGAGGGTTGGATGCGCCCCGCCAACCGGCCGCCGAGGGCCCCGCCGGCCAGCGCCCCCACCGCCATCACGGCCGCCGCCAGCCAGACGACCTGTCCCGAGAAGAGGAAGAAAAGGGCCGCCGCCACATTGACGCTCAAGGAGATCGATTGCTTGAGGGCGTTCAGGCGCGTCAACGAGTCATCCAGCCCCAGGCCGAGCACGGCGAGGACGATCACGCTGAGGCCGGCGCCGAAATAACCGCCGTAGATCGCAGCCAGGCCTACCGGCAACGCCATCCAGGCTTCCAGGGAAGACGCGCGGTCCGCTCGCTGCGCGCGGCGCAACAGCCAGGCGCGCACGCGATCTTGCGCCGCCAGCAGCCCCGACGCCAGTAGGATCAGGAACGGCACCAGCGCGCGGAAGACGCGTTCCCCGCTGAACAGGAGCAACAGGCCGCCAACGATCCCCCCGCAGACAGCCGCCGGCGCGAGGAGCCACAGACGTCGCCGCTGGCCCTGCAGGTCACTGGCCTGCGCCAGGGTCGCGCCCAGGTAGCCTGGGCAGAGAGCGACGGTGTTGGTGATATTGGCTGCCACTGCGGGCAGGCCCACCGCCGTGAGCACGGGGAACGTGATCAAGGTGCCGCCGCCAGCGAGGGCGTTGACCGCCCCCGCCGCCATGGCTGCCAGCCCGATCAGGATCAGGTCGATGGGATCCAGCATACCCCTCCTTGCGCTCGCCACGCCGAAGATTCGCCTGGGCGATTATACCCGACGCGCCGATGAAAGGTTCAAAGCCCCCAAGTTGGAGAGAGGACTCCCCCAAAGAAACGCGGGCTTGTCGAAATAACCTCATTGTGCTATCATAGAATTGTCAGCGGCGGCTTGCCGAATCATGGGGATGACAGGTTTCGACGGGGCAGGCTGTCTGAGGACTGCAAGCCGAGGCGCTCTCACCTCGTAAATCCAGAGCAAAACCAACAAGTGCCAAGAACACTGGCAAGGCCTTCAACTTCGCGCCGCGCTTCGCTGCGGCGCCCGCAATGGCGCTCGCCGCGTAAGCGGTAGCGAGGAAGAAGCCATGGTCGCCTGCGGGTGACCACGGCGCCCCAGCGTGGACTCGGCTGGCGCTGGGTTCCGCCGTCATAAACAGCAGAGCGCGCCCCATCCGACGCGGCTGAGATGGGGCAAAGGCCCGGGCACCCTCGGGTAGCCGCTGGCCCGACAAGTGGACGCCGTCAGGAGCGGCCCGTCGGGCGACATCCCAAGTCCTGACTACGCTTGTAGATGTCCAAGGGCGAATGCTTCGGACCCGGGTTCGATTCCCGGCATCTCCACCAGGCCAGAGGGCCATGCTCTCAGAGAGCATGGCCTTTTGGTTTTGGAAGCCAGCCACGCGCCTTTCCGAACGTCCATATGAAACTGGATCACCAACCCGTCACCCGAACGGCGAACCGCCGTATCGTGACAGCGCCGTCGAACGTCTGGCTCGTGAAGCAGCGGGAACCTAATCTCAATCATACCCATTCCCCCGCCTTTCGAGTATTCTATACTGCGAATCATTCTTAATAGAGGCGCCTATGGCCGATCTGAACCAACGAATGCAAGCCGCGCTGGCGCGTGCGGGCGGCCGGATGACCCGCCAACGCCGTGTGATCCTGGAAGTGTTGCAGGAAAGCGCCGAACACCTCACTGCCAAGGAGATCTTCCTGCAGGCCCACGCGCGCGATCCACAAGTGACCCTGTCGACGGTCTATCGCACGCTGGAGCTGGGCACCAGCCTGGGGGTGGTGCGCGCCCGCAAATTGAGCCAGGAACACGGCCCCGAATGGTACGAGGCGTGCGCAGGCGAAGACCACTATCATTTCATCTGCCTGCAGTGCAAAGAAGTGACGGAGTTCGACGCGCCGGAGGTCGCTGAGATCGTGCGCCGCCTGGCCGCCGAGCAAGGTATCCGCGAGGCGCGCGCCAGCTTGGCGATCTACGGCGTCTGCGCGCGCTGCAGCGCCCAAACACAAGAATAGGGAGGGGACCTCACGTATGGAGCCGACGCAGGCGTCCGCCACCACGATCAGCGATCTGGCGACATTGCCCGCCGGAACGCGCGGCGTCATCCACACCATTGGGGTCGGCCACGGCCTCGCGCGGCGGCTGGCCAGCCTGGGACTGACCGAAGGAGCCGAGGTGACTGTGCTCCAGAACTATGGCAGCGGCCCTGTCCTGATCCTGGTGCGCGGCGCGCGCGTGGCCATCGGCCGCGGGCAGGCGCGCCAGATCCTGCTGGCAGTGATGAGGTGATCCCATGACGCAATCGACTCCTGTCTCCCTGGGCTGTCATGACGTCGGCGCACAGCGCCCGATCGTGCGCCTGCAAGAACGCCTGTTACGCATCGCCCTGGCCGGCCAGCCCAACGTCGGCAAGTCGACCGTCTTCAACATGCTCACCGGCCTCAACCAGCGCGTTGGCAACTGGCCAGGCAAGACGATCGAACAGAAGGTGGGCATGATCCACCTGGCTGACGTCGACGTGGAACTGGTCGATCTCCCTGGCACCTACAGCCTCAGCGCCAACTCCCCTGAAGAAGTGATCGCGCGCGAATACATCATCCGCGCCCAGCCCGACGCCATCATCGTGATCGCCAACGCGGCCACCCTCGAACACAGCCTGTACCTCGTCGCCGAGTTGCTGCAACTGCCCATCCCGGTCGTGCTGGGGCTGAATATGCTCGACGTCGCCGAGCAGAACGGCGTGCACATCGAGCCGCACGTCCTGGAAGCGGCCCTGGGCATCCCCGTGATCCCTCTCGTAGCGACGCGCAACCAGGGAGTCAGCGAACTGCTCCTGGCCGCGCGCCGCCTGGCGGAAGGGGACATCCCGTTCACGCCGAATCGCCCCGCCATCCGCCCGCCGCACGATGCGATCGTCGCCCAGGTTCGCCAACTGATCGCTGGCCAGGTCCCCCCTCCCTACCCCGAAGACTGGGTCGCCCTCAAGCTGCTCGAGGGGGACGCGGAGATCACGGCGCTGATGCAGCGTTCTTTGCCAGCCGAAGCCTGGGCAGCCGTCAATGCGATCCTGCGAGCACACGAAGACGCTTTCCTCGACATCGCTGGCGGGCGCTACTCCTGGATCGAACGCATGACGCGCGCGGCGCTGGTGCGCCATAGCGCTGGCCCCATCACGCGCACCGACCGACTCGATCGCGTGGCCACCCATCCGGTGTGGGGCGTCGCCACCCTGATCGGCGTCTTTGGGCTGATCTTCTGGCTCACGTACACCGTGGCCACCCCCATCCAAGAATGGATGGCCGACCAGCTCATCGCGCCGCTGGCGGCCTGGATTCTCGACGCGCTGGCATGGGCGCCAGCCTGGGTGGGCCAGCTCCTGGCCGAAGGGGTCGTGGGGGGAGCGGGCACGGTGCTCACCTTCCTGCCGATCCTGATCGTCTTCTTCGCGATCCTGGGATTGCTGGAGGACGTCGGCTATCTGGCGCGAGCGGCGTATGTGATGGATCGTTTCATGCACCGCATGGGGCTGCACGGCAAGAGCTTCCTGCCGCTGTTCTTGGGGTTCGGCTGCAACGTCCCGGGCGTGATGGGCGCCCGCATCATCGAGGATCCTGGCATGCGCCTGTTGACGATCCTGTTGACGCCCCTTGTGCCCTGCACCGCGCGGCTGGCCGTGATCGCGTTCCTGGCGCCCGCCCTGTTCGGCGCGTACGCGACGTTGGCGACCTGGGGGCTGGTCGCCCTGAATATCTTCGTCCTGGCCGCCCTCGGCGCCGCGGCGCAGTTGTTGCATCGGTCAGGCGAGCAATCGGCCTTCGTCATGGAGCTGCCCCTCTATCATATGCCCAACCGGCGCACGATCGCCCTGTTCGTCTGGCACAACACCCTCGCGTTCGTCCACAAGGCCGGGACGATCATCTTGCTCTTCTCGGTGGGGATCTGGCTGCTTTCGACGCTGCCCGCCGGCGATGTTGAACACAGTTATCTGGCTGGGCTGGGGCGTCTCCTGGCGCCCGTCGGCCAGGCCCTGGGGTGGTCCGATTGGCGCCTATCGGCCGCGTTGTTGAGCAGCTTCGCAGCCAAAGAGAACACGATCACGACCTTAAGCATCCTCTACCAAGACCGCGCCCAGATCGGCAATCTGGCGCAGTATCTTGCGACGATCCTCTCGCCAGCGGCCGCATTGGCCTTTTTGACGGTGCAGATGCTGTTCATCCCCTGCGCGGCTACGACGGCAGTGATCCGTCAGGAGACCGGCTCGTGGCGATGGAGCCTGGTCAGCGTCGGGATGCAACTGATCGTCTCGCTGGGGGTGGGCGCGCTCATCTTCCGGCTGACGGCGCTGGCCGGGCTGGGAGGGTGAGATGGCCCGCGATCCCCTGACGACGCTGCTGGCGGCCATCGCCGACGGGCCGACGCGCTCGCTGCGTGAGCTGGCGCGCCAGCTTGGGCTGGATGAGGGGCTGGCGCGCCAGATGGTGGCCACCCTGGCGGCAGGCGGCTACGTATACGAGGCGCGCCGGACCTGCGCGACCGCGTGCGATCGCTGCGCGCTCCAGCCAGGATGTCCCTCAAACGACGGGCGGCTGTGGATCATCTCCGCTAAAGGAAAACGCGCTCTCCAACGTTGACAACTTCGGCCGATTGACTACAATTGCAGTGCTTTGGCGCGTCCTATTGTAACCTGCCCAAAACCTGCTATAATTGATTCCGTCAGCCGAGTTTAGCAGATGCCAGCCGGAGGTCCTTGTCTGTCATGGCTAAGCAGCAAACGAGCGCCGGACGCCGCTATTGCGAAGAGTGTGGTCGCCCGATCGAGAGCAAAGATCCTGACGTCTTCCTGTGCCGGCGATGCGCCCTCAAGCATGAAGAGGAAGATGAACGGTCGAAGCGCGCCGACCGGGACTTGCGCAAGCGTCAACGCTCCCAGCTTGATGGCTGGCTAGAAAGCCCGGCGATGCGGGGCCGTGAGCGTCCAGAGCGTCGCCGCGCGAACGGTTAAGCTGGCGGCGATAGAAGCGACGCCGAAGTATCATCCGCACTCCTGCGACGCGATCGCGCTTTCAAAGCGTGCTTCGCGCTTTTGTTTGCGTCTGGAAGGAGGGGGAAGATGGTCCTCTGGGGAGAGTGGGAGTGTTCAGAATGCGGGTACATCGCCGCCGAAGGACATCGCCCCGGGCGTTGTCCGCAGTGCGGCGCTCCCGCTGAGGCGTTCGATTTCTTCGAGTATGAGGATGAAGAGATCGAAGGGGCCGACCTGGATGACGAGAGCCTTCTCATCGACGATACGCTGATCCTGGCGGATGAGGAGGACGAGTGGATGGCCTCAGAGGATGATGAAGACGACGGCTGGTAGCGCGACCTGGGCGCGAACACGCCGCGGTTCGCCGTTTCGCCGGGCGGTCTAGTCGTCTTCAGGGCGCCAGTTCGATATGGTCGTGGGTTCTCCAGGGCATTCTCTGGGAAGGAGGGTGCCCTGGCCTTGTGTAATCACCCCAAAACCCTACAAAGGGAGGTGCTCGTAAGCGAAGATGGCAGTGGTGGATCAGGTGTACCAAGAAGAGGAGATGCTCGGCGAGAAAGAAGACGTCCCTCCCCCTACTCGACGCACACCTCGAGCCCGGCTGTGGGCCGATGTGCCCGACGAGGCGTGGAACGATTGGCGTTGGCAGCTCAGCCATCGCCTCAACAGCCTGGACGAGTTGCGTCAGCTCCTGCAGCTAACTCCCGAAGAAGAAGCTGGCGTGCAAGCCAGCGACCGCCTACGGCTCGATATCACCCCTTACTTTGCCTCTCTGATCGATCCGAACGACCCGAACTGTCCCATCCGGCGGCAGGTGATCCCCACGATCCATGAGATGGAAGCGTTCAACGCGTCGATGGAGGATTCCCTGAACGAGGAGGGGCACTCACCGGTCCCAGGACTGGTCCATCGCTATCCCGACCGCGTCTTGATGCTGGTGACGACTCAGTGCGCCAGCTACTGCCGCTACTGCACGCGCAGCCGTATCGTCGGCGATCCGGCCGCGCAGTTCAGCCGCGCCGACTACGATGCCCAGATCGAGTACATCGCGCGCACGCCTCAGGTGCGCGACGTGCTCCTTTCGGGCGGCGACCCGCTCGTGCTGCCAGCGCGCGTCCTCGAAAGCCTGTTGCAACGCCTGCGCGCGATCCCTCACGTGGAGATCATCCGCATCGGCACGCGCGTGCCGGTCTTCCTGCCGCAACGCATCACGCAGGAGCTGGCCGATATGCTGCGTCGCTTCCATCCGCTGTGGATGAACATCCACTTCAACCATCCCAAGGAGATCACGCCAGAGGTGCGCGAGGCGTGCAACCGCCTGGCCGACGCGGGCATCCCTCTGGGAAGCCAGAGCGTGCTGCTGGCCGGCGTCAACGATTGCCCCAACATCATCAAGCGGCTGGTGCACGAGCTGGTGATGATCCGGGTGCGGCCCTACTATCTGTATCAATGCGACCTGGTCGCGGGCGCCGGACACTTCCGCACGCCGGTGGCCAAGGGCATCGAGATCATGGAGGCGTTGCGCGGCCACACTTCGGGCTACGCGATCCCCACCTACGTCATCGACGCGCCCGGCGGCGGCGGCAAGATCCCCATCCTGCCGCAGTATCTGATCAGTCAGTCGCCGGATCGCGTGGTGGTGCGCAACTACGAGGGGTTCATCAGCACCTACATCCAGCCCACCAGCTACCAGGCGCACGATCCGAGCACCTGTCCCGAATGCCAGTCGGCGGCGAACCAGCGCGAAGGCCCGCAAAAGGGGATTGCTGGCTTGCTGAGCGGAGAGCAGATGACGATCGCGCCGGAGGGATTCAACCAGGTCCACCAGCGCCTGGCTGCCGCGCCGGCCATCACGGGGGCGTCAACACAGCCAGCGAACGGCCACGCAGCCGGGTCCAACGGGCGCAGCGCGCGTAACGGAACGGCTCGCTAGGCCAGAGATCATCCTAGGCGGCGGGCCAGGAAGCCCGCTGCCCAGACGCTCCTTGCCGGTCAGGAGACCGGCAAGGAACAGGGGATAGAGATCGCAAAGGAACAAGGAGTCCGAGGAGGTACATTCGATCATGGAGATCCGCCACCCCCATCCGTTGCGTGTGACGGTCCTCTTCAACCTGAAAAAGAACGCTCCCCACGATGGGCCGCTGCCGCCGGATGCGTGGGCGGACCTCGACTCGGAGGCGACCGTGGAGGCGATCGCCGCCGCGCTGCGACGGGCTGGCCACACGGTCAGCCTCCTCGAGGGCGACGCCAACGCCTTCGAGATCCTGCGGCGTGACCCGCCCGACATCGCGTTCAACATCTGCGAAGGGCACCGCGGCGACGCGCGCGAGGCGCAGATCCCGGCTATCCTGGAGATGCTCGGCATCCCCTATACCCACAGTCGGGTGCTGGCCCAGGCGATCAGCCTGGATAAGCCGCTCTGCAAGAAGCTGTTCCACTATCACGGCCTGCCCGTCCCCCCCTTCCAGGTGTTCACGCGCGCTGATGAGCCTCTGGCGCCGGGTCTGACTTTCCCGCTGTTCGTCAAGCCCGGTTGGGAAGGCACAGGCATGGGGGTGTCGGCGCGCTCGATCGTCCACAATGAGGCGGAGCTGCGCGCTCAGGTGCGCTATGTGCTGGAGACATACCATCAGGGCGCGCTGGTCGAAGTGTACCTCAGCGGGCGCGAGTTCACGGTGGCCGTGCTGGGCAACGCCGAGCCGTTCGCGTTCCCGCCAATGGAAGTCGACCTCAGCGCCTGCCCGCCGGAGGAGATGGGACTGTACACAGCGCGCGTCAAGGGCGATCTGGCGGAGCTGCCGCGCTACCTGGCGCCGGCGCCGCTCCCCGCGGACGTGAGCGAAGAGATGCGACGCCAGGCGATCGTCGCCTACCGCGCTATCGGCGCCCTCGACGTCGCGCGCGTGGATTTCCGCATGGACGCCGCCGGTCAACCCTATGTGCTCGAGATCAACGCGTTGCCGGGGATCAACCCGGAGCTGAGCGACCTGTGCATCTACATGCGCCTGCTCGGCGTCCCTTATGACTGGCTGATCAATCGCATCCTCGATCTGGCGTGCGCTCGCTACGGGCTGCCGACGTCGGACGCCTTCGAGCAACCCATCCCTTACGACCCACCGCGCCCTGGCGAGTTGCGCATCGCGCGCGTGGGGGAACCCAACCGCACCGAGTGGCGGACGACAGCGATCTGAGGACCTGATGTGCGCCTTGATGGAGAAAGAGAGAGGAGAAAAGCGACCATGGCTACTGTCAAAATGACGCGTGGCAAGTTCAACGGCATCACCGCCTGCGCCGACGCGCGCGGCGTGATCGCGGCTGCGGCGATGGACCAGCGCGGCTCGCTGCAGAAGGCGATCGCCAAGGCGCGCGGCGAGGGCGCCTCCGTGACCGCCGAGGACCTCACACAATTCAAGACTGCCGTCACCCAAGTGCTGACGCGCCACGCCAGCGCGATCCTGCTCGACCCCGAGTACGGGCTGCCAGCTCTGGCTTACAAGGATCCGAAAGTTGGCGTGCTCCTGGCCTATGAGAAGACCGGCTACGACGCCACCATCCCAGGGCGCCTGCCCGATCTGCTGCCGGAGTGGAGCGTGCGCCGCCTGGTCGAGGCTGGCGCCAATGCCATCAAGATCTTGCTCTACTACAATCCAGACGAGCCAGCGTCGATCAACACGGTCAAGCACGCTTTCATCGAGCGCGTGGGCGCCGAATGCCAGGCGCTCGATGTCCCCTTCTTCCTGGAGCCGGTTTATTACGATGACGCCCTCGACAGCAAGGGGATCGAACTGGCGCGGCGCAAGCCGGCCAACGTCGCCCGCATCATGGCGGAGTTCTCGCAGCCGCGCTATGGCGTCGATGTGCTCAAGGTTGAGATCCCCGTGAACCTCCAGTTCGTCGAGGGGACGCGCGCGTTCGCTGGAACGGCGGCCTATACGCGCCAGGAGGCGCTCCGCTACTTCCGCGAGGCGGCCAGCGCAGCCAGCAAGCCCTTCATCTACCTGAGCGCGGGCGTCAGCGACGAGGTCTTCCGCGAGTCGCTGGAGCTGGCGGCGGAGGCGGGGACGAACTTCTCCGGCGTGCTGTGCGGCCGCGCGACCTGGCAGGACGGCATCCCGGTCTTCGCCCGCCAGGGATACGCCGCCCTGGAGGCATGGCTGCAGGATCGCGGCGTGCGCAACATCGAAGCCCTCAACGCCGTGCTGGCGCAGGGAGCGAAGCCGTGGTGGACGATCTACGGCGGCCGCGAGAACATCGAGGTGGTCGGATGACCCCCATCGGCTGCGGCGTCATCGGCGTTGGGGTGTTCGGCGAGAACCACTGCCTGGCCTATAGCCGCCTCCCCGGCGTCACACTGACGGCGGTATGCGATGTGAACGGCGCGCGGGCGCGGGCGATGGCAGAAAAATACGGCGCTCGCGCCTGGTATACCGATTACCAGGAGCTGTTGCGCGATCCAGCGGTCCAGGCGGTCTCGATCGCAACGCCCGACTTCGCGCATCGCGAGATCGCCCTGGCGGCGGCGCAGGCGGGCAAGCACATCCTGTGCGAGAAACCGCTGGCCACGACGGTAGCCGACGCGCAGGAGATCGTGGACGCCGCGCGCGCCGCGAGCGTCAAGCTGATGGTCGATTTTCACAACCGCGTCAACCCGCCGTTCGTGGCCGCGCGCCAGAGCATCGAGGCTGGCGCCATCGGCGCGCCCGTGTACGGCTACGTGCGCCTCAGCAACACCACCTACGTGCCCATGGAGATGCTGAGCTGGGGAAGCCGCTCATCGGCGCTGTGGTTCCTGGGCAGCCACTGCGTCGACCTGATGCGATTCCTGCTGGGAGACACGGCGCAGCGCGTCTATGCGGCGGCGCGCGACGGCGTCCTCAAGGCGCGCGGCGTCGACACCTACGACTTCCACGTCGCCATCGTCGAGTTCACGCGCGGCGCGGTAGTTACCATCGAGAACGCGTGGATCCTGCCGCGCAGTCAGCCGATGGTCTTCGACTTCAAGCTGGAGCTGCTGGGGAGCGAGGGAGCCATCTACGCGAATCCGTCCCACCACGGCGCGCTGGAGATCCACGCTGGCGGCCAGATGCGCTACGGGGATGTGTTGGGGATCACGCCGACGAGCGACCTGCGCACGGGCGGCTTCGTGCTGGAGGCGATCGCGCGCTTCGTGGATGCGCTGCTCTACGATCGCCCCGTCCTGGCCACGGGGGAAGACGGCCTCGAAGCGGTGCGCATCGTCAGCGCCATCGAGGAGTCCGCGCGGCTCGGCCGGCCAGTGGAGATCCAGCGGTAGGCCCTCTGCGCTGGTCGGACCAGGCGCGATCCTCATGCGGCGGATCACGAGGTCAATCGAGAGAGGGCGCCCTCGTAACGTGGCCATGAGCGAGCAGAGTTCTGACGCCAGGCGGCGCTGGCTGGCCGTCGCCTGGCTCTTCCTCAAGCTGGGCGCGATCTCCTTCGGCGGCCCGGCGGCCCACATCGCGCTCATGGAACAGGAGACGGTGCGCAAACGGGGCTGGCTGAGCCGCGAGCATTTCCTGGACCTGCTGGCGACCACCAACCTGGTGCCTGGCCCCAACGCCGTCGAGATGGCGATCCACATCGGCTTCGTGCGCGCCGGCTGGGCGGGCTTGCTCGCTGGCGGCGTGGCGTTCATCGCGCCAGCGTTCGTGATCAGCCTGGCCCTGGCCGTCGCCTATGTGCGTCTGGGCAGCCTTCCTCAGGTCGCGGCCCTCTTCTACGGCATCAACCCCGCGGTCATCGCCATCATCCTGGTCGCCACCTATCGCCTGGGCCGCACCGCCCTGCAAGACAAGCGCGCCCTGGGCATTGGGCTGGTCGCCCTGGCGGCCGCGCTGAGGGACGTCAACGAGGTCGTCGTGCTGCTGGCGGCTGGCCTGGCCGGCGTCGCCCTCTACGGGCAACCGTGGAAACTGCTGCGGCCGCCAACGACGATGCTGACCACCTGGATGCCGCTGGTCGCGCTGCCCGACTTATGGGCCATGGCGTGGCCAGATGATCGGCTATGGCGGCTGGGGCTGTTCTTCCTGAAGGTCGGCGCGCTGATCTTCGGCAGCGGTATGGTGCTTTTCGCCTTCATCCAGCGCGATGTGGTCGCCGGCTTCGGCTGGTTGACCCAGCAACAACTGCTGGACGCCATCGCCGTCGGCCAGATGACCCCCGGCCCCGTGCTCTCATCGGCCACCTTCATCGGCTACCTGGTGGCCGGCGCGCCCGGCGCGGCCATCTCCACTGTAGCCGTCTTCCTGCCCTCCTTCGGCATCATCGCGCTGATCGGCCCCTGGATCCCTCGCCTGCGACGATCTCCAGTTGCCCAGGCTTTCCTGCGCGGCGTCAACGCGGCCGTGGTCGCCCTGATCCTGGCCGTCAGCATCGCCCTCTTCCGCGCGGCCATTGTGGACGCCTGGACCGCGCTCATCCTCTTGCTGGGACTGGCGGCGTTGCTCCGCTTCAAGGTGGACACGTTCTGGCTCGTGGCGGGCGGCGCAGCGGCGGGGCTCCTCCAGTCGTTCCTGCGCGGCGTCCTGTAGGCGCTCCGCCTCGGCAACAGGGAGATCTCAAGACTCCATACTGCGCGCGACGGCTTGCCGCGCGACGACGACCAGATCGGGCGAGCGATCGGCGCTGAACGGCTCGGCGGGGAGGGCCAGACGGCCATATGTCTGCGCCTCGCCGAAGCCAGCGGCCGCCAGCGCGGCCAGCAGATCGGAGCGAAAGAGCGGACGCTGCGGCGTCGTATGCACCTGCACATCCCAGTCGCGGCCAGCCCCTCTGCGGAAGAGCGCGATGTGAAAGGCGATCTGCTCCTTCGCTTCGTCGTAATCGGCGAAGCGCCAGACCAGGACATCGACGCCGTCCAGGACGCCGCCCTGCGCAGCAAAGAAGCGCGGCCGCGTGCGCCAGCGCAGGTCGTAGTTCAGGTTCTGCAAGACGAGGATCCCCCCAGGCCGCAGGACCGCCGCCATCCCCTGTAAGGCAGCGACGAGCGCTTCCTGGCTCAACAAATGTGGCAGCGAGTTGCCCAGGCAGAGGACAGCGTCGTAAGGGTCCGCGAACAGCCGGGGCAAGTCGGCCAGGTCAGCCACCGCGAAGCGCGCGTGCAGGTCCTCCGCGGCGGCTTTGGCGCGGGCCAGGGCGATCATGCCGGGGCTGGCGTCGGCGCCGGCCGCTGTGTAGCCCCAGCGCGCCAACGCCAGCGTATGGCCGCCGCTGCCGCAGGCGGCGTCGAGGACAAGCCTGGCCTTTCCTGCGTCCAAGACCTGACGCAGGAAAGGCCCCTCCGCCTGCAAACGCGCCTCCCAATCGGTCATCGTGTCGAAGAGGGGCGCCAGGGCGTCGTAGAAATCAACAGAAGGCTCTGGAGTCCCGCTCACTGGGCAACGCATCCCTCCGCCAGCACGGCCCCGCCGCTCACGTCAGTCAGGAATCCCTCCTCGCCCTTGCTCCACCATTCCCACTCCGCGTTGGCGAAGCGCTCGCCGGAAGCGGCCACGCGACGATCGAGCAGGCGCGCCTTGCCCGCGAAGGTGATCAGCGCCGAGGCGGGGGTGCTGACCACGCGCAGCGAGCGACCTGCCGCGCACCGGTAGTCGACGCGGACGATGATCGGCACTGACTCCGCGACGGGCGCCTCCGCTGCCGATCGCTCGTCCAGATACGACACCGCCGCCGCAAGGGCCGGATCCTCTTCCCCAGTCGCGCCCTCGACTGTGAGGTCCGCCTGGACGGCGATCGTCTGACCATCGGCCAGCAGCTCGGCGGCGTTGGGATAGGTCAGGCGCCCACCGCCGGGCAACTCGATCGCGCCGTAGGACGCGACGGAAGCAGACAGGGGCTGCCCATCGTCTGACGACGCGCTCGTGACGCCGATCACATCGGCGCGGCCTGCGCGTTGCAGCCAGGCGGCCATCAGCGCGCAGGCGCCGCGACAGCCCTCATCGACCAGGACAACGACCTGGCCATCGAACGCGACGGCGGGGGTCGGCGCGGCCAGGGCCAGCCCAGGCGCGTGGCCCAGAGGCCCTGTCGTCTTCCAGCGTCCGTCGGCCGGGTCGAACTGACGGCGGATCCAATCGTCGAGCCGCAGCGGCTGGCCAGCAGTGAAGAAGTGGCTTACCAACAGCTCGGCGCCGAGCGCGCGGCCGCCCGCGTTGCCGCGCAGATCGAGGATGACGGCTGGCGTCCGCGCGGCGACGAAACGCTGCAGCGCGCGCTGCCACAGGGCCACATCGCTCGGGGTCACAGCGAACGTGTTCACGCGCAGGTAGCCATAGCGCTGGCCATTTTCCCCCGCAACCAGCGACGCGGAGGGCGCGTGATCGACGGACGCTGACGCCGCAAGCTCAGGAGCCGTGGCTTCCTGATTGGCCTCCATCGCGGCGAGGAGGGGCGGAAGCGCGAGCGTGACCTGTTCATCCTCGAGGCGCGCGGCGAGCTGCGCCACGACCGCATACCAGGCGGCCAGATCGTTGGCGGCCTGCGCCTTTTCGGCCTGCGGCGCCAGCTCAGCGCGCCAGCCTGCCCAGTCAAGGGCGCGCGTCGCCGTGAAGGGATAGCGTTCCTGCAACACACCGACCACCGCATTGAACGCTTCGACCAGATCGAGGTCGGAGAGATCGCGCGGGACGCGCGCGCTCGGCTCGTAGAGCGGGACGACGACCTCAGCGTCGCGATGGAAGGTGAAGCTGGCGCCATCCAGGACGACGACCGTCCACCCCGCCGCGAGATCCGCGATGGGATCATCGGCGGTGAAGAGCAGGCCATCCGCGCCGAAGCCCGCCGGGAACCCTTGCTGATCGTCGGGCGCGTAGACGACGAACGCGCCGCCGATCGGGACGGGCGGCAGGTCCGGAGATGGCGGCAGAGCTGTCAGGAGAGAAGAGAGCTGACCGCCATGCGCCTGTTCCAACGGGGTGAGCGTATGCGGCGCCGGCAGATCGCTGAGGTCGTCGAAGAGGGAGAGGGTGAAGATCTGCACGCCGATGTCGCGCGCGTCGTCCTGATCGACATCCCACCAGCCGCCGCGCGGCGCGACGGGCAGGTCGATGGTGTAGGTGAAGAGGGAAGCGGCCGGATCGCCCTCGAGGGTCGCGTAGATCTGGGCGGCTGGCGCGGCGGCGAAGGAGGGATCGCCGCCGACGTAGAGGCCGCCCTGGTCGACGAGGGCAAGGGCAGGTCGCGGATGGGTCGCTGCGATCTCGGCGCCCGCCTGAAAGTCGCGGTAGGCGACGACGCCGCGCAGGCGGAGCGTCCCTCTGGCCTCGGCAAGGCTGGCCTCAGCGGCGGCGGCCGACGGCAACGAGGATGTCAGCTCTTCCGCAGACGTGATCATCGGCGAGGAAGAGATCGTCAACGACTCGATCCACGCGTCGAGCAAAGCGAGATCGGGAGAGAATTCAGCGGGTTGGAGCGCGTCGAGATCGCTGACCAGTTGCTTGAGATAGCGATCGAAATTCGCCACAAATGCCTCGTAGCTCTGGCCGCCGAGGGCGGCTTCAGCCGTGGCCGGCAGGATCGTCGCGTCCAAAGGCCAGATCGCGGAGATGTACCATTGGCCGTCGGCGCTCAAGCCCTGGAAGACATAAAAGATCGTCTTGGCGACGATGGGGCTGGCGTCCTGAGCATAGTGGGTGATGAACCGCACGCCGGAGCCGTCGGCGAAATCGAGATAGCGGACGTGCACACGAAAGACCTGAGCTGCATTGATCATCGGGAATACCGGGATCACGCCAGCGACGGGATCGGGGCGCGCCGCCAGCAGCTCGGCCAGGTCGTCCACGCCGCGGGCGACGAGCGGGGCCAGCGCACGCAAGTCGGCGACGGGATAGACGCGCAGCTTGGGGACGCTGGCGTCGGCCAGGGCGGTCAGGTCCAGGAGCAAATCGTCATCGGCGCCGAAGACGAACGCGACATGGGCCGGCGTCGCGGCGAAGAGGGGCAGCTCGGCGGGAGAGATGGCGGGCACGGTGAACCCCTGGGCGGACGCTGCCAGGCGCGGGTCGAGCTGGAAGGCGACGCCGTCATAGCTCACGAGCGAGGCGGAGAAGGACGCAGTCGTTGTAACGAGAGTCGTTGTCAGCGGCGCGGCGGCCGTCACCGGGATGGTAGACGTGAGCGCCGACGTTGCCTCCGAAGCCGGAGTCAACGTCGGGGTCAAGGGGGCGGTCGGCGTCGCGGGCGGCGACACCGTAGTCGTGACAGCAGCGACCAGCGAGGGAGGGAGGGCTGGCGGCGTTCCCGCGCGCGCCGGCAAACACAACTTCTGTCCTACTTCGATACGCTCGGGGTTGGTGATCGTCGTGAACGTTGCGTCGCTCTGCGCGGCGGCGTTCGTGGCGTCCACGATCGCTGGCCAGGCCAGGGAATCGCCGTAGGCTTGCCTGGCGATGGTCGACAGCCAATCCCCTTGTTGGACGATGTAGGTTTGCACGCAGGCGATGGGAGGGGTCGTCTGAGCAGCGAGGGGGACGACCGTCGTGAGCAGGGCTGCTGGCAGGAGGGCGACGGCCAGCAGGGCCAGGATCCTTCGCGACAAGGCGGACATGTTCGCTCCTTCACAATAAAAGCAGATCGGCGGCTGCGCTATAGCTGCCAAAGGGGAGATTATATGGAAGAGCGCGTGACGGTCAACCGAAAGACACGCGTGGGGTGCGCCAGAGAGGGCGAGCGTATCACAATCCTCTGGATTGTGGAGCGCGGCGCGGCGCAATCCGGAGGATTGCGGTACGGCCACACATCAAAGTCGTTGGAGTGCGCCAGAGCGCGCGAGCGTATCAATGGGGGGCGCGGCGCAACGCAATCCGGAGGATTGCGGTACAGCCGCGCATACAGGCAATGGCGAATGAGCAATCAGGGGCGCCACCTCTTCCAAAAAACTGAAATACCTCCGCGCGCGTGCAGGACCATGGGAGTGGGCAGGGGCGTCGCGAGGCGCGTTCGAATTGACAGCCCGCGGCGCGTGTGGTAGGATGTTGATAGTCATCATATGACCTGATGACCTCTCATCTCTCCTGGAGGACAGCGGCGATGCCCCCTCCCGCACCGGCTCGTCCTCGTCGCCTGAGCCTGACCCGCCAGTGTTTGCGCAGCATTCGCGACTACATCATCAGCCGCGGGTTGCGTTCGGGCGACAGGCTGCCATCCCAGCAAGAATGGGCGCAGATCCTCGATGTGAGCAGCGTGGTCGTGCGCGAGGCCTTCCAGGTGCTGCAGGCGTTGGGCATGGTTGACATCCAGCATGGCCGCGGGATGTACGTTCGTGCGCTGCAGGATGCCGACTTCGTGGAGTTTCTCATGCTCGGCCAGCCGATGCACGACTTCTCGCTGCAGGAAGTGGTGGAAGCGCGTGCGATGCTGGAGCTGATCGTCCTCGAGGCGTGTATCGTGCGCGCCACGCCAGGCGATATCGAGGAGTTGGAACAGCTCCTGCAGGGCATCGCCGAGGCGCCCCAATCGTCACCCGAGAGCTGGGCCATTCACACCCAATTCCATCAGGTCATGTTGCGCGCGGCGGGGAACCAATTCCTCTATAGTTTCGGCCTGCCGCTGTTGAACACCTTCTTCCGCTTGAGCGATTCCGGCCAGATCCGTCTGTCTGAAGAAGCCTACCGGGGAGACATGGTCGGCATCCACGCCGCCTATCTCGACGCGATCAAGCGTCGCGATTTGTCGCGCACGCGGGAGTTGGTTGACCTCCACCTGCTCGGCTTCTGTCGCGCTTACGGCGTTTTCCCGTTTGCGGCGACCGCAGAGATCAATGAGCGTCGGACTATCGGCGTTTCCGCGCCGGGTCATCAATCACCATAAAAGGAGGAAGCCATGTCTGGTCAGAGGAGAGTCACCCTGCTGTATCTCGCCGTCGTCTGCGCGCTCCTGCTCTCCAGTTGCGCGGGCGGAGCTACGCCAGCCCCCGCGCAGCCAGCGGAAGCGCCCGCAGCCGAGGAGCCTACGGCGACGCCTGTCCCGCCCGCCCCTGAGCCGCCGACCGTCACGCCCGCGCCGGCCCAGAACCTCACTATCTATGGCGACCCGCTGCCCGAAGATGCCGCCCCCTATGACATGCAGACATATAAAATCGGCTGCGACATCAAAGGCAACCACATCACCTTCGACTTCCAGGTTCAGGTCTATCAGCGCTTCTGCCTGTCCGACCTCTTCCAGGTCCAGTTGGTCAACCTCGACAAAGACTTCAACGTGATCCCCAACGCCGCCGAGAGCTGGGAGGTCTCCGAGGATGGCCTCACCTGGACCTTCCACATCCGCCCAGGCATGGAATGGTCCGACGGCAACCCGGTGACGGCCCACGACTGGGTGGCCACCTATCAGTACATCGCCGATCCCAATCACGCCTGGGACTTCGCCTGGTTCTACTCGGGCGTCCTCGAGAACTGGGATGAGATCATCGCTGGCGAGAAGCCCGTCACCGAGCTGGGCGTCAAGGCGGTGGATGACCTGACCCTACAGTTCAAGACCAAGAAGCCCTGGCCTGCCTTCCCGGCCATGATGCAGTTCTCCTTCGCCCTGTCCAAGGCGGCGATGGAGAAGTACGGGCCGATGTACAACAGCAAGGTGGAGACGAGCGTCTCCATGGGGCCGTACAAGCTGGCCGTGCTCGAGCCAGGGAAACGCATCGAGCTGGAGCCCAATCCGGTCTTCAAGGGGTTCCAGGGGAAGATGCGGCCGCGCATGAAACGTCTGATCGCCGAGTACATGGACGTCTCGACCGGCTTCGCGGCGTTCCAGAATCATGACATCGACCGCCTCAGCTACGAATGGATTGCGCCCGCCGACCTGGAGATCGTCCTCAACGATCCGGTGCTTAAGGAGAACTTCCTGGTCGACTTCGGCGACTTCCGCACCGACTACCTGGTGCTGGACACCTACACGGAGCCGTTCAACGACCTGAACGTGCGCAAGGCGTTCGCGCACGCCGTCGACCGCGAGTCGATCGTCAAGAACGTCCTCACCGAGATCAAGGGCATGCCCGCCTACTCCTTCCTGATGCCCGGCTTCCCGGCCTCCGATACAGAGGGAGCGCTCAAGGAATACCAGAAGTACGACTGCGAGCTGGCCAAGGAGTATCTGGCCAAGGCTGGCTACCCGAACGGCGAAGGCTTCCCCAAGTTGGAGATGTGGCTGCGCAACGAGGTTCCCGCCTGGCAGGCCGTGTTCCAGGCCGTGGCCGCATCCATCTCGAGCTGCCTGAACGTCCAGATCGAGGTCTCCAATAAGGACTACAAAGTCTACATGGACGCCCTCAACGCCCGCCCCACCGGCATCAAGCTGGGCGCCGTCTCCTACGGCATGGACTACCTCGATCCATCTAACATGCTGGGCATCTGGGTCTCCACGGGCCGCCATTCCTGGAAGAACGACGAGTTCGACCGGCTGGTGATGGAGGCCAGCAGCTTCACGGGCGATCCCGAGAAGCGCATCCAGATGTTCAAGGAGGCGGAGAAGATCCTCGTCGACGACGTCGGCGGCATCTTCATCGATCACCGCTGGTTCGGCGATCTCTTCCAGCCGTATCTGCAGGGCGACTGCTTCCGCAAGCCCGATAGCCAGGGCATCGCCGCCTGGCACTGGGGCAACGACTGGTGCTGGAACGAGATCTACATCTCCAAGGATGTAGAGAACTACCAGACCTACCGTACGCGGTGACCTGAGCCAGGCGCGGCCTTGCTGCGCCTGGCTGATCGCCAGGACGGATGAGCGTTCTTCCCTGTGCTGCGGGCAGCAGGATCGCTCGCAGCACAGGGGGCGCTGGTTCGTTCGCTGCGATCGCGCAGGCATCCCCCAGGTCTCCCGCTGGCCCCGAACAAGGATTGAGTCACACCATGGCGCGCTATCTCATCGGACGGATCATCTCCCTGGTCTTTGTGATCTGGGTCGTCTCCATGATCACGTTCTTCCTGATGCACTCCGTGCCTGGCGGCCCCTTTGATGAGGGTAAACAGCGCCTGCCTGACGCTGCCAAGGCCAACATCCTGCGCAAATACGGCCTCGACCGGCCGATTTGGGAGCAGTATCTGCGCTACATGAGCCATGCGCTGCGCTTCGATTTTGGGATTCCGTACCAGGTGCCCACGGAGACGGTCGCAAGCCTGATCCGCAAGACCTGGTTCATCACCGCGCAGGTGGGCCTGATGACCGTGACGTTGGCCTTTGGCGGAGGGATCATCGTGGGGGTGATCGCCGCCTACCATCACGGCTCCTGGATCGACACCATCGTCACGTTCATCGCGACCCTCGGCGTCACGCTGCCCAATTTCGTCGTCGCCCTGTGGATGATCCTGTTCTTCTCCGTCTACCTGAAAGTCCTGCCGATGGGGGGATGGAACGAACCCGGCGACTGGTTGATCCCTGGCGTCTTCTCCAAGAATTGGATCATGCCGGTGCTGGCATACGCGCTGGCGCCCTTCTCGCTCGTTGCACGCTACACGCGCGCCAGCGTGCTCGAGGCGTTGCAGGCGGATTACGTGCGCACCGCGCGCGCCAAAGGGCTGCGCGACAATGTGATCTTGCGTCGCCATGTGATGAAGAACGCTGCCATTCCTATGATCACTGCCCTCGGCCCGGTCATCCCAGACCTGTTGACGGGATCGATCTTCATCGAGGCGACCTTCCGCATTCCAGGCCTGGGCAAATACTTCGTGACGAGCACATTCAACCGCGATTATCCGATGATCATGGCGCTCATCCTGCTGATCGCCCTCCTGTGGGGGGTCACCTACCTGTTGACCGACGTCGCGTATACGTGGGTGGATCCGCGTGTGCGCTTCAGCGCGCGGGGAGGCTGACATGGCGGAGCAGACCATGACCCATCCCACCGTCCCCGGCGTAAGCGACATCAAGTTCAGCCGACGACAACGCACGTTGTGGCGCGACGCCGCACGGCGCTTTCGACGCAACCGCCTGGCCATGCTCGGCCTGGTCCTTGTGTCCGCCTTCGTCTTGACGGCGATCCTGGCCGATATCCTGGCCCCCTATCCCTACGACAAGCCTTTCTTCGATAAGGTCCTGCAGCTTCCCTTTCGCGATCCCGCGCACATCCTGGGCAATGATGAGGTGGGGCGCGACTTCCTCAGCCGGCTCATCTATGGCGCGCGCACTTCGATCACGGTCGGCCTGGCCGTCCAGTTCATCGCGTTCAGCATCGGCATCCCGCTGGGCGCGCTCGCTGGCTACCGCGGCGGGGTGATCGACTTCGTAGTCATGCGCCTGGTGGACATCATGACCGCCTTCCCCGGGTTGCTCTTCGCCATCTTCCTGATCACCGTTTGGGGCGGCGGCATGTGGAAGGTGATCCTGGTCCTGGGCTTCACGAGCTGGCTGGGGCCGACGCGCCTGGTGCGGGCGCAGTTCCTATCCCTGCGCGAGAAAGAGTTCGTCGAGTCGGCTCGCTGCATCGGCGCGCGCGAGCGCGACATCCTGTTCCGCCACATCCTGCCCAACACCCTGGCCCCTCTCCTGGTCGCCCTGAGCTTCGGCATCCCCGGCGCCATCTTCGGCGAGGCGGGCCTCAGCTTCCTGGGGATCGGCATCAATGACCCCCTGCCGAGCTGGGGCAAGATGGTGGGCGTCAGTGGCTCCTACATTCGCGTCTACTGGCACGTCGGCCTCTTTCCCACCGTGCTCATCGCGCTGACGATGCTCGGATTCTCCTTTTTGGGCGACGGCCTGCGCGATGCGCTCGATCCCAAGTTGAGCCGCTAGGCGGTTGCCCGTGATTCCTGCAAGAGGGCGCATATGAACCGAAACCGTGTACGATGGGTCATCCTGGCGATCGTCCTGATGAGTGTGGCTGCTGCGGCGCTGGCGTGCGGCGCGGGCAGGCGGCCATCGGCGGAAGCGACGCGTCCGACCCTCGCCACGCCGAAGTTCAGGTTCCAGGCCACCAGCGTGATCGCTGTGCCCACGGCGGCGACGCCAGCGGCCACGGCGACGGTCGGCCCCGATCTGGCGCAGGGGAAAACCATCTACGAGAGGCGCTGCGCCGCCTGTCATGGCCCTGACGGCGCCGGGATCGAAGGGAAGGGGAAGAAGATCGCTGGCGCGCAACTCGACGCCGTCGAATTCACGAATATCTTGCGCACCGCGGACAACGGCCGGCTCGGCCAGTCGCACATCTTCGGCCCTGGCGCCATCAGCCCTACCGGCGTCGAGAACTTGCGTCTCTATCTGCAATCCTTGCCCTGAAGACGGCCCTCGCCCGGTTGGTCGTCCTGGCGTATACGACGATGCCAAAATCATCCACATCCACGCGACGCCCTCCGTCTTCCCCGCGCTGGCTTGCGTTCGTCCTCGCGGGCCTGGCGCTTGGTCTGGCGCTGATCGGGGCCTTGATCTGGCGACCCGAGGGGGCCGCACGCTCCGGGGCGCTGCCGACGCTGACGCCGATCCCCGGCCTGAAAGCCACCCTGACCGCCTTGCCGAAAGCCTCGCCGATGCCAGCGGAGCGCGCTCGCCCGTATCGGGAGGTGCGGGCGCTCGTCGAACAGTGCGATCAGTACACCGAGAGCCGCAAGATCGCCATCCTCCAGCAGATCGACTTCGTCCTCTATCCCGCGACGGCGCCCATGGAGCTTCTGACCATCTATGGCGACGCCTGGCCGGGGCGAATGATCTTCGGTGGGGCGTACTTCACCGCCCTGGAATGGAAACAACACGGGCAGGACAAGGCGTCATGCCTGTACCCGATCGGCGTGCGCTTCAACGCCCTGCTGCGCGATCAGGGCGAGGAGCCGCTTCCCGAATTCGAGTGAACCCCATTCCCCCCGCATTCGACTCCCTCCCTCCAGCGGGTACAATCGAGGCGCTGTCCTGAACCGGCCCGAACAAGTACCGTTAGGCAGCACACGCCTGCCCTTAAGGAGGCCCCTGACACGCCGCCTGCTCCGCTGCCGCCTGGTTGGGGAGACAAAGACTTTAGACAACCCCTCTGAAGCATGGTATACTCGCGCGCCGTAACCGTTAGCTCCCACCCATCGCAAACGACGCAGAAGGAGGGCCAGCATGGGCTATCTGTTGGGGATAGACATTGGGACGACTGGCGCTCGCGCGATCCTGGTCGACCCGGCCACCGGCGACGTCGTCGCTGGCGCCACCGACGAATATCCGCTCTACACGCCCCAGCCGCAATGGGCGGAACAAGACCCCGCCGACTGGTGGCGCGGCGCTTGCAACGCGATCCAGGCGGCTCTGGCCAAGGCTGGCATCAGCGGCGACGAGGTGCAGGGAGTCGGCCTCTCCGGCCAGATGCACGGCGTCGTGCTTCTGGATGAGAACGACCAGGTGTTGCGCCCCTCGCTGATCTGGTGCGACCAGCGCAGCCAGGCCCAGTGCGATTGGATCACCGACCGCGTCGGCGCTGAGCGTCTGATCGAGCTGACCAGCAATCCCGCGCTCACCGGCTTCAGCGCGCCCAAGCTGTTGTGGGTGCGCGATCACCAGCCCGAAATCTTCGCGCGCACACGTACGTTCCTGCTGCCCAAGGACTTCATTCGTTTCCAGCTCACCAGCGAGAAGGCGGGCGAGGTATCAGACGCCTCGGGCACCCTCCTCTTCGATGTGACCAACCGCCGCTGGTCGATGGAGATGCTGCAAGCGCTGGGGATCGATCCTGCGATCCTGCCCAAGATCTACGAGTCGTGGGAGGTCTCCGGACGCGTGACGGCGAAGGCGGCCGCGCTCACGGGGCTGCGCGAGGGCACGCCGGTCGTGGGCGGCGGCGGCGACCAGGCGGCTGGCGCGGTGGGCAACGGCATCGTGCGGCCAGGCGTCGTCTCCTGCACCGTCGGCAGCTCGGGGGTCGTCTTCGCGTACATGGCGACGCCCATGCGCGACCCGCGCGGGCGCGTCCACACGTTCTGCCACGCCGTGCCGGGAGCCTGGCACGTCATGGGGGTGACGCAGGGCGCTGGCTTGTCGTTGCGCTGGTTCCGCGATCAGTTCGGCAGCCTGGAGCGCGCTGTGGCCTCGTCGCTGGGCGCCGACCCCTATGAGATCCTCATCGCCGAGGCGCAACACGCGCCCGCTGGCTGCGAGGGGTTGATCTTCCTCCCCTATCTGATGGGCGAGCGCACGCCGCACCTCGACGCCGACGCCAAGGGCGTCTTCTTCGGCCTGACGGCGCGCCACACCCGCAACGATGTGATCCGCGCCATCCTGGAGGGGGTCGCCTACAGCCTGCGCGATTCGTTCGAGATCTTCCGCGAGATGGGGGTGCCGATCACGCAGGTGCGCGCTTCGGGAGGCGGCGCCCGCTCCACGCTGTGGCGCCAGATCCAGGCCGACATCTACAACACGGAACTGGTGACGATCAACGCCAGCGAGGGGCCAGCCTACGGCGTGGCGCTGCTGGCCGGCGTGGGCACCGGCGTCTGGCGCAGCGTGACGGAGGCGTGCGACGCCTGCATCCAGATCACCGGCCGGACGACGCCAAACGCAGAGCTTGTCCCTGTGTACGACGCCTACTACGCCGTCTATCGCAGCCTCTATCCTCAGCTCAAACCTGCCTATGATCAGGTAGCGGCGGTCGTGCGCAAATACGCCGCATAAGGGCCTACATCATAGACAGGAAGGCTTGCGTGGAGTAGAAAAGTCTAGTATCCTTGCTACTCGATGGCGAACAGTCGACATCGTCTATCTCGACTGCGACGGGAACATCATGGACCTGGTGGAGCCGTGGCTGGAGGCGGGCGTCAACACGATGTTCCCGCTCGAAGTGCGCGGCGGGTCCGATCCGGTTGTGATCCGTCAGCGCTTCGGCAAGGCCGTCCGCTTGTTGGGCGGAGTAGATAAGACGAAGCTCATCGAGGGGAAGGAGGCGATACGCAAAGAGATCGCCCGGTTGGAACCTCTGGTAGCGGATGGAGGATACATCCCACACGTGGACCATCGGGTGCCGCCGGATGTGACCTACGAGAATTACCTCTATTACCTGAAGGTCAAGCGGGACGCCTTCGGCATCCCGCACCCGCGCTGCTGGCAGGAGCAAATGGCGGCCGCGCAGGCCCATTTGTGATCGGTAGTTTTGACCTCTCGCCTATCCCCCGCGGACAAGGAGAGGGACTCGATATTCTTAAAGGGAGGGATTTCTCATGTTTGATCTGACTCCACTGACTGAAGCCGTCGTGGCTGGCCAGGCCCCCAAGGCGAAGGAACTGACCGCCAAGGCTTTGGAAGCGGGCGTCAGCCCTGGCAAGATCCTCCAGGAAGGGCTGATCCCTGGCATGGCCGAGGTGGGCCGCCGCTTCGAGTGCCGCGAGTTCTATGTGCCCGAACTGCTGATCGCCGCTCGCGCCATGCACGCGGCCCTCGACATCTTGCGCCCGTTGCTGGCCGCCAGCGGCGAGGTGGAGCCGATCGGCAAGGTGGTGATCGGCACCGTGCGCGGCGACCTGCATGACATCGGCAAGAACCTGGTCACGATGATGCTCGAAGGCTCCGGCTTCGAGGTGAAGGACCTGGGCATCGACGTCTCCCCCGAGAAGTTCGTCAACGCGGTCAAGGAAGGCGGCTACGACGTGCTGGCGATGTCGGCGCTGCTGACGACCACGATGCCGAGCATGAAGGCGACGATCGACGCCCTCAAAGAGGCCGGCCTGCGCGACAAGGTCAAGGTCATCATCGGCGGCGCTCCGATCACCCAGGAATACGCCAATCAGATCGGCGCCGATGGCTACGGCGAGGATGCGAATCAGGCCGTACGCGTGGCCAAACAACTGCTCGGCGTTGCCGCCTAGTTAGCGCAGCAGGAGATGGACTCAGGCCTGGCGGCGCGTCTGGCGGATATCTACGGCGCCGATAGGGTCGAGGCGCAGTTACCTCGCTACCGATCGGCGCTGGACGCCTTTCGCGCCGCCTACGGCCCGGGGTCGGTGATCGTGTGCCGCTGCCCGGGCCGCGTGAACCTGATCGGAGAGCACACGGACTACAATCGGGGGTTCTGTCTTCCTGCCCCGCTCGATCGCGATCTGCTGTTGCTGGCGCGCCCGCGCGCCGATCAGCAGGTCATGCTGGCCAATATCGCGGCTTCCCTTTTCCCGGCGCGCAGCTTTCTCCTGAGCGCCGAGATCCCTTCCGCTCCCCCCGGCGATTGGAGCAATTACGTGCGCGGCGCGGGCCAAAAGTTGTGGCAGGTCTTTGGCCCCCTGCGCGGCTTCGATGGCCTCGTCGCCAGCGAGCCGCCATACGGCGTGCCTCGCGGCGCGGGCGTCAGCTCATCCACCGCCCTCACCGTGGCGGCCGCCGTGGCCTTCGCCGCCGTCAACGCGATCGACGTCCCCGCCGATCGCTTCGCGCATCTGTGCAGCCAGGCCGAATGGTACGTCGGCACGCGCGGAGGAGTCCTCGATCAGTTCGCGACGTTGCTCGGCCGCCAGGGACACGCCCTGTTCCTCGATTGCCAGCCGCGTCCCACCCCGGACGGCGACGTCACCTTCTTCACCGAGCCGGTGCCTCTGCTCGACGGCTACACGCTGATCCTGGCCGACAGCCGCGTCCGCCACGCCCATACCTCGGGCGACTTCAACCTGCGCGTGGCCGAAGGCCGCCTGGGCGCCGCCTGCCTGGAGCGTCATTTCCCTGCCGTGCACACGCTGCGCGATGTCCAGGAGCACCCCTGGTCAGCGCTCGAACCGCTTCTGCCGACGATCACCACCCTCGCTGAGCTGACGGCGCAAGGGATCGATGCGCCGCGCTGGCTGGGCGACCTCAGGATCGCCGACGACGTCCCGTTGCAGGTGCGCGCGCGGTGCCGCCATGTACACAGCGAGAACCAGCGCGTCCTCGACAGCGTGGCGGCCTGGCGCCGTGGAGATGCGGCCGAGGTCGGGCGTTTGCTCAATACGGCGCACGTCAGCCTGCGCGACGATTACGATGTGAGCTGCCCAGAGATCGAGACGCTGCGCGATCTGATGCTGGCGGCCGACGGCGTGCTCGGCGCGCGGCTGGTGGGAGGCGGCTGGGGCGGATGCGTCGTCGCCCTGGCGCAGGCCGGCGCAGAGCAGGAGATCGCCCGGCGCGTGGCGCCCGCGTATGAGCAGGCCACCGGCAAGTCCCCCGAGCTGTTCATCTGTCGGACGTCAGCAGGCGCCGGCGTGGTCGCGGCGATCGATTGTTAGGTGGTCCCCATGTCCGACGAAATCGGTATCGCTCTCATCGGAGCCGGCAACATCGGCCGCATCCAGGCGCGCGCCATCGCTGATGTGCCCGGCGCGCGCCTGCGCGTGGTCTGCGCCACGCGCCCCGAGCGGGCGCAACCGCTGGCGACGGAACACGGCGCAGAGTGGACGACCGACCTGGCGGCGGCGGTGGCGCGCGTCGACGTTCAACTGGTCACTGTCTGCACCCCCAGCGGCTACCACCTCGAGCCGGCGCTGGCCGCGGCGGCAGCCGGCAAACACGTCCTGGTCGAGAAACCGCTGGAGATCACCCTGGCGCGCGTGGACCGCCTGATCGCGGCCTGCCGCCAGGCGGGGGTGCTCCTGGGATGCGTATTTCAGAGCCGCTACAAAGAGGGGGTGCGCCACGCGCGCCAGGCCCTGGCGCAGGGCCGCCTCGGCCGCCTCACCCTGATCGACGCCTACGTCAAGTGGTATCGTCCCCCTTCCTATTACTCTCAGGTCCCCTGGCGCGGCACGTGGGCGCTGGATGGCGGCGGCGCGTTGATGAATCAATCGATCCATACGGTCGATCTGCTCCAGCATCTCGCTGGCCCCGTGGCGCGCGTCTACGCGCGCGCGGGCGCGCTGGTCCATGCCATCGAGGCGGAGGATACAGCCGTCGCTGTATTGACCTACGCGAGCGGAGCGTTGGGCGTCATCGAGGGGACGACGACCGCCTTCCCCGGCACGCCAGCCCGCATCGAGCTGCACGGGGATCGCGGCACGATCGCGCTGACGGAAGGACAGGTGACGCGCTGGGACATCGACGGCGCGACCGAGGAGGAGCGGGCGCACGTGATGGGAGGCCAGGCCGGCGGCTCGGGCGCGGCCGATCCGCTCGCCATCGGTCACGAAGGGCATCGCCGCCAGATCGCCGATATGGTGGAGGCGATCCGCGCCGGGCGCCCGCCATTGGTCGACGGGACAGAAGGGCGCAAAGCGGTCGAGATCATCCGCGCCATCTATCGCTCGGCGCAGACCGACCGTCCGATCGACCTGCCGCTGGTCGAGGCCGAATGAGGAGGAAGCATGTGGCAGCTCTCTATCATCACCGATGAAGTCACGCACGACTCCCGCCAGGCGCTGGATTGGGTGCAGGCGCAGGGGCTGCGCTGGGTGGAACTGCGCTCGCTCGACCGCCGTAACCTGGTCGATCTCAGCGACGAGGAGATGCGCGCCGTCCGACGCGAGCTGGACCGCCGCGGCCTGAAGACGATCGCCATCGCCTCGCCCTATTTGAAGTGCTCGCTCTATGAGCAGGCGCCCGCGACCCGCGGCGATACCTTCTTCAGCCAGGCCAACGATTACGCAGGACATCGCCTGATCCTGCAGCGCGCGATCGCCGCGGCCCACATCTTCGGGACGAATACGATCCGCGTGTTCAGCTTCTGGAAGGAAGCGGCGCCGACGACGGCGATGTGGGAATTGATCGCGGAGCGGCTGCGTGAATCGGCGGCGACGGCGGCCGAAGCGGGCGTGACGCTGGCCCTGGAGACGGAGCACGCCGTCAACGCGGCCACTGGCAGACAGGTGCGAGACCTCATCGATCGCGTGGGATCGCCGGCGCTGCGCGCGGTCTGGGATCCCGGCAACGTCGTGTGGGCGGGCGACGACCCGATCGCCGACTACCCTCACCTGCGCGGCGTGATCGCCCACGTACATCTGAAGGATGCGACGCTAGACGCGCAGGGCAAAACGGTCGCCGCGATCCTGGGCGAGGGCGCGGTCGGCTATCCGCGGCCGCTGGCCCTGTTGCACGAGGATGGCTGGTCGGGCGGGGTCTCGCTGGAACCGCACATGGGATTGATCTACCCCGAAGCGGAGTGGGCCGAGGGCTGTCGCCGCTGCCTGGTCAATCTGCGCCGATGGCTCGATGAGCTGGGCATCGCCTACGAGTGAGGAGGGCAGGATGCGTTTCGCGGCTGTCCCGATGATCTTCTTCAAGGCGATCGTCCTCGAGCGAGCGATGGCGCTCGAAGAGTGGTTCCCGATCGCGGCCTCGCTGGCGCTCGACGGCACGGAGATCCACGATCGCTCACTAGTCTCCTTCGAGCCAGCGTACCTGGATCACATCGGCGAGGAGGTCGCTCGCAATGGGCTGGTCGTGTCGCAGTTCGTGGGGGCGGCCGATTTCACCCATCCCGATCCGGCCGTGCGCGAGCGCGAGCTGGAGATCACGCGTCGCAACATCGAGGCGGCGGCGCGCCTGGGGGCCACCTGTGTGCGCGTGACGGCGGGGCAGGCGCATCCCAAGATCACGCGCGAGCAAGGGATCGCCTGGGCGGTCGAGGGGTTGCGCGCGGCTGCCGAGTACGCCGCCGCGCGCGGCGTGTGGGCCGCGTACGAGGATCACTACAAGGATTACTTCTGGGAGCGCCCCGATTTCTCCCAGCGCAGCGAGATCTTCCTGGAGATCGTCGATCGGCTGCGCGACAGCGCCCTCAAGATCAACTTCGACTTCGGCAATCCGGTGATGCTCGGCGAGGACCCGCTGGCCGTCCTGCGGGAGGTCGTGGACCGCGTGGTGCATGTGCACTGCAGCGATCGCCATCCCGGGGAGTATCCGCACCAGATCGCGGGCGATGGATCGGTCAACTTCGCGGAGGGGTTCTGCATTCTGCACGCGGCCGGCTACGATGGCTGGCTCTCCAGCGAATACAACGGCACGCAGGGGATCGACGGGCTGCGCAAGTCGGTGGCGTATCTGCGCAAGGCATGGAGGGAGGTGGCGGGCCGATGAAACCGATCGTCCAGGTTGCGCTCGATGTGACATCGATCGCCGAAGCGTTGCACCTGGCGGAGATCGCCGTGCGGGCGGGGGTCGATTGGCTGGAGGCAGGGACGCCGTTGATCCTGGCCGAAGGCATGCACGCGGTGCGCGCGCTCAAACAGCGCTTTCCGGACAAGCCGGTGGTGGCCGATCTGAAGACGATGGACGGCGGCTATCTGGAAGCGGAGATGATGGCCAAGGCCGGCGCTGACATGGTCGTGGTGATGGGAGTAGCCACGCCAGCCACGGTACGCGCCGTCGTACGCGCCGCCCGCGACTACGGCATCAAGGTGATGGGGGACATCATGGGGGCAGCGGACAAGCCCGCCTGCGCCCGTTTCCTCGAGGAGCAGGGGGTTGACTACATCATCGTCCACACCGGTTACGACGAACGCCATGAGGACCCCTCGCTCTCGCCGCTGAATGATCTGCCCGCGGTGGCGGCGACGGTGAACGTGCCTGTGCAGGCGGTGGGTGGCCTGACGCTGGAGCAGATCGTGCAGACGCCCAAGTTGGGCGCGCCGCTGGTGGTGGTGGGCGCGCCGCTGGCCATCGCCGATGAAGCGTTCCGCGCGGCCGACGCCGACGCCGCGCTGGAGGCGGTGCTGCGCGACGTCGTCGAGAAGGTGCACGCCGCGGCCCAGGAAGTGGAGTGAGCCATGCGCGCCGTCGTCAACTTCAGCGACCAACCGGGCAGCGTCGAACTGCGCGAGCTGCCTGATCCCCAGCCCTGCCGCGGCCAGGTGTTGTTGCGCGTGCGCGCGGTGGGCGTGTGCGGCAGCGATCTGCACCAATGGCATGGCCCGGTCGGTTGGGCGGTCAATTATCCTGTGGTGCTGGGGCACGAGTTCGCGGGCGAGATCGCGGCGGTCGGGCCGGATGTGACCGGCTGGCAGGTGGGGGACCGTGTGACCTGCGAGACCGCCGCCGAGATCTGCGGGGTGTGCGAATACTGCCGCACCGGCAATTACAACGTCTGTCCCCGACGGCGCGGCTTCGGCTACGGCGTCCACGGCGCGATGGCCACCTACGTCGTCGCGCGGCAGGGCCTGCTCCATCGCATTCCAGAGGGGGTCTCGTTCGAGGAGGCCGCGCTGACCGAGCCGGCGTCGGTGGCGTTCAACGCGATCGTCGAGAAATCGCGCCCGCGGCCGGGGGACCTGATCGTCGTCATCGGCCCTGGCCCGATCGGGTTGATGGCGCTGCAAGTGGCGCGCCTTTTCAGCCCGCTGCACCTGGCGATGATCGGCCTGGCGCGCGACGAGGCGCGGCTGGAGCTGGCGCAGCGCCTGGGCGCCGACCAGATCATCGTCGCCGACCGCGAGGACGCCGTGCAGGCCGTGCGGCAATGGGGAGACGGGCTGGGCGCGCACCTGGTGGTCGACGCGGTGGGGATCTCGGAGACCTTGCGGCAGAGCCTGGAGCTTGTGCGGCCCAACGGTCAGATCACCAAGATCGGGTGGGGGCGCGCGCCGGTAGGATTCAGCCTGGACCCGCTGATCGCCAAAGCAGCCACGTTGCAGGGATCCTACAGCCACACCTGGCCGACCTGGGAACGGGTGCTGCAATTGATGGCGCGCGGCCGCATCGACGCGCGCACGATCAGCCAGACGTTCCCCCTGGAGGAGTGGAGGGTCGGGTTCGAGCGCATGGACAGCCTGGCGATCGCCAAGGCGGTGTTATTGCCATAAAGGGAATTTGAAGGAAAGGACGACGAGATGCTGTTCGATCCGGTGGTGCGCGAGTCATTCGATGATGTCCCGTTGCCGGTCATGTATCCGGCCGAGGTGCGCTTCCCGGCGCCGGAGGTGACCGATCTGGCCGCGGCTGTGAACGAGGCGCTCCAGGCGGGAGGGATCCTCGATCGGGTGCAGCCCGGCCAGCGCGTGGCGATCGCAGTGGGGAGCCGCGGCGTGGCGCGCATCCCAGAGATCACGCGAGCGGTCGTGGCGGCGGTGCGACAGGCTGGCGCTGAGCCGTTCGTGGTCCCGGCGATGGGCAGCCACGGCGGAGCGACGGCGGAGGGACAGCGGCAAGTGTTGGCTGATCTGGGGGTCAGGGAGGAGAGCGTGGACGCGCCTGTGCGCGCGAGCATGGACGTGGTGGAGCTGGGACGCCTGCCGCAGGGGGTTCCCGTCTGCATGGACCGCCACGCCTATGAGGCGGACGCCACCATCCTCATCAACCGCATCAAGCCGCACACTGATTTCCACGGTCCGATCGAGAGCGGCCTGGCCAAGATGTGCACGATCGGCCTGGGCAAGGTGCGCACGGCGGAAGCGGTGCACGCCTACGGCCCCACGGGGCTGCGCGACCTGATCGCCCCGGCGGCGCGCATCGTCGTCGAGCGAGGGCGCGTGTTGGGCGGCGTGGCCACGATCGAGAACGCCTATCACGGCGTGGCGGAGGTCGTTGGCCTGCCGGGCCAGGAGATCGCCAGCCCGGTCGAGGAGGCGCTGCTGGCGCGCGCCAAAGAGCTGATGCCAGCCCTGCTGTTCGACCGGCTCGACGTGTTGGTAGTCGACGAGATGGGCAAAAACATCAGCGGCACGGGGATGGACACGAACATCATCGGGCGCATGTTTCTGCCGGGCGTGCCGGAGCCGGAGCGGCCCCAGATCAGCGCGATCGTCACGCTGGGGCTGACGGAGGCGACGCACGGCAACGCGGTCGGGCTGGGGTTTGCCGACGTCATCACCGAGCGGCTCCTCGGCCAGATCGACTGGCATGCCACCCGCGTCAACTATCTGACGTCGGGGGTGCTCGGCCTGTGGCGCGGCAAGCTGCCATGGGTCGCGATCGATGATCTGGCGGCCGTTCGGCTGGCGCTGCGGCTGTGCGGGCGCCCCGACGCTGCCAACGCGCGCGTCATGCGCATTCGCGACACCCTCTCGCTGGGACGGGTGTGGATTGCGCAAGGGTTGCTCGAAGAAGCGCAAGCCCTGGCGCACGTTACGGTAGGGGACGCGCCGGTGAAGTGGCAGGGAGACACGCCAGGGCGGCTGGCGGCGCTGTGAGGCGTCGCGGCAGGCTCCCTGAGGCGGAGGCATGAACACAGCATTCGCGATCCAGTCCTCGGACCCTTCCTTGCTCGCGAAAGCCACCCCGGTCGCCAGAGAATTCGCCCAGCAGTACATGAACGATGAGATCGTCGGCGTCGTCTTCCTGGGAGCGATCGCCCGCGGCTACTTCGACCGCTCCGCCGACATCGATATCGCGCTCTTCAAGAAACAGGGGGCGGCGATCGCTCTGCCCAGCCAATTCCTCCAGGTGGAAGGGCTGGAGGTTCACTGTCACCTGGCCGACTATGAAAGCGAGATCGTCGCCCCCTGGAGCATGGCCAAGCGCTGGACATTTTCTCAGGGGCAAATCTACTACGACCCAGAAGGCAAGACCCTGCGTTTGCTTGGGGAGAAGGTCCCACTCAAGCCCGCTGAGAAAAAATGGTTGCTGATGTCGGGACTCGCCCTATCCGAATGGTACATCAACCGACTGACCGATCTGTGGATAGAACGAGGCAACGGCGTCAGCGCGCAACACATGTTCGATGAGGGGCTGAACCACTTCTTCAACATGTTATTCGCCCTGAATGACCAACTGGTCGCGGACGTGAAATGGCGCTACTACTGTGCGGAAAAGCTGGCTCGATTGCCGACCAGCTTTCGGGAGCGAATCCAAGACATCATGATCTTGCGCTCTTTTTCAGTAGAAGAACTAGCGCGCCGAAAAGGGGCGTTCATGGACATGTGGCGAGAGATGTTGCCCCTCGTCGAACAAGAAGTGCAGATGTCTTACGATGAGATTCTTCAACTGGTGTGATCTTCACTTTTGTGAACATACCAGGGTCCACCTCATCCACCTCTCATAACGGCGCGGGATCAGGAGAATCCCACGCCAGCAGGCCCTTCTACGCCGCCAACGAACAGCGCGATTGAATCCATCTGCAATCCGCGCGACGACCACCGCAGTCCCACACTGTTGTCCCACCATATTCTACTCTTTTGTTTCTCTGAAAGGAGTCCCCTTATGTTTGCTCGTCGTGTACTGTGGGTCTTGGGCGCAGCGCTCAGCGTCTGGCTGCTCTTCACGATCTCGCCGGGCGCAGCTCGAGCGGCGCTTAGCGCTCTCCCGTCGCCTGATCAACCGCACGCCGTCATCCCCGCCTGCGACCCGATCACGACCAACACCACCTGGACGACGGGCAACATCTACGTCGTCCAGGACTGCGATCTGACCATCGCCGCGGGCGCGACCCTCACCGTCCAGCCGGGCGTCATCGTCAAGTTCGGCGGGACGGCCCCTGGTTACGGCTCGGCGTTGGGCAGCGTGGCCGTGATTGTGGACGGCGCGCTCAATGCCGTCGGCACGGTTGCCCAGCCGGTCGTCTTCACCAGCCTCGCCGATGACGCGCACGGCGGCGACACCAATGGGAACGGCCCCAGCAGCGGCGCGGCCGGCGACTGGTACGGGATCGTCTTCCGGTCGG
>FWPU01002057.1_pt1 | contig 33645 bp, 25 predicted proteins | sample 2228361 | NCBI WGS metagenome assembly FWPU01 (sample SAMEA103939777, study PRJEB20133) | metagenome
CTATCCGGTTGCTCGACGAGAGCGGTGAGCGGCTCAGCATGGCAGCGGCCTACGGCCTCAGCCAAGACTATCTGGACAAGGGGCCGGTTGAGCTATCGCGCAGCCTGCTCGACGAGCAGGCGCTGCGCGGTGAGCCGATCATCGTCGATGAGGCGACCGCCGACGAGCGCATCCAGTACCCGCGCGAGGTGGCTGAGGAGGGTATTCACAGCATCATCGTGGTGCCGATCATGGGCCGGGGTCGCCCGCTTGGCGTGCTGCGTGTCTACTCAAGTCAGCCCTATGCCTTCACCCAGGATGACGCCGATTTTGTCCTGGCCATCGCCCAGCAGGGCGCGACGGCGCTGGAGAATGCGCTCGCCCATGATGAACTGCAAAAGACCGACCGGGCGCGCGGCCAGTTCGTCCGCATCGTCACGCACGAGCTGCGTGCGCCGGTCGGTGGGGCACAGAGCCTGCTCCGCACCCTGATGCGCGGGCTGGCGGGCGAGCTGAGCGACCAGCAGCGCGACATCCTGGGGCGGCTGGAGCGCCGCCTGGACCTGCTGATGGACCTGATCAATGACCTGCTCGCACTGGCTGCCAGCAAGACGCCTGAGCTGGTCGAGAAGGCGACCCGCCTACCCATCCAGCCCATCCTGCGCCAAGTGATTGACCGCTGGACACCTCAGGCAGAGGAGAAGGGGGTTGGTCTGAGCCTTGACATGCCCTTTGAGGCGTTGCCCGTTGTCGGCACGGAGGAAGGGCTGATCCGCATCTTTGACAACCTGGTCGGCAATGCCGTCAAGTACACGCCACCCGGCGGGTGCGTCGAGATGAAGGTTGTCGAGCGGCCCACCGGCGCGGTCATCACTGTGACCGATACCGGCATGGGCATCCCCAAGGAAGACCTGCCCTACCTGTTTGACGAGTTCTACCGTGCCAGCAATGCCCGTCACTCTGACATCCCCGGCACCGGCCTCGGTCTGAGCATCGTCAAGCAGCTTGTCGAGAGCTACGGCGGCATGATCGGCGTGCAGAGCGTCCTGGGCGCGGGCACGACCTTTAAGGTGACGCTGCCCTTGGCCGGGCCGGAGGTGCTGTAGCCCCCTACCGTTCGCACCGTATGCTGTGTGTCGACCATATGTGACGGTGCAGAGGCACGGCCCACAGACAGCCTACTCCTGCGCGCCGGCGCAGCCTGAAGCATCAAGGCGTAGATCGGACAGTTCGTACACACTGATTGCCGCGTCGTCAAAGACGGGGGTGGCCTCCTTGAAGTAGTTGTCGAGATGCCGATTGTATTGCAGCAGGACCTTGCGGATCACAACATAGCGGAAGCCATAATCGCGCAGGCTGGCGATGGCCTCTGAGTAGTCGATCTCCCCGCACCGGTATGGCTTCTCTTGATACCAGGCAGCGAGGAGGGGGTTGGATATGATGAACCGGTACTGGTCGGGGGGCATCCGCGCCACCATGCCTTCGACAATGGGTTTGCCGTGGATGGTCTGGAGAAACAGATAGTACTTGGACTCACGCCGGCCCATCGGGAGGTCAATGATGGCATAGGTCTCCGGATCATCCGCAAGAGCGTCGTAAAAGGGAGAATAAGTCGCGGGGGCGAGATCGAGCGGAATCAGAAGGTACTCGGCGAGAAGGAGCGCCGCAACCCCTCCGAAGAGCAGCGCCCGCGGCGCGACGTTCAGGGCGTGTGTGCGGCGGGCCAGGGCGCATAGCCCCAGCGCAACAAGCACAGCCCAGCCGAGGCCGGCCGGGATCGCAAAGCGGCGCGCCGTTCTCAGAATCCGCACAAAGGGGACATTCTGGATGAGATCAAGGGGCATGGGGAGCCGATCCAGCCGCAGCGGGCCAATTTGCAGCATTGGGCCGAGGCTGAGGGCAAAGAAAACCAGCGCGATGAGAAGCCACACCAGATGCCGCTTTTCGCGGCGCATCTCCAGAACCGCCAGCAGCGCCAGCGCGATGGGGGACCAGCCAAGATAGTGGTTGAAAGTGGGGCTCGCATTTTTCACGACCAGTGTCTTGGCCCAGATCGTCGCCGACCGGTTTTCTGTCAGGCGCCTGGAGAGCCAGTCAGGCACCAGAAGATCGACAAGATTGATGCCGCTTCCTGATCCTGGATCGTACAGATCGATAGCGTGTTCAAGATACCGCGGTTGGGCCAGGTAAGGATACAACACGGGCACAATCAGCAACAGGAAAGGAGCGGAGAAGAGCGCTAACTGCCGCCAGGTCATGGGCCTGCGCCACGTGCCTTCTGTCAGCAGCCACCAGAGAGCATAGATAAGCCCCACCCCAATGGAGAGCAGAGTCACCTTGACATTGTAGTAGGCCGTTGCCGCGAGCGTGGCTGCGCTCAGCAGGGTGAAGCCCGTTTTCTGCGTGCGTAGCGCGTGGATGAACAGCAGCACAAACAGTGGCATGAGTTCGGCATGCCCCGTGTTGGGGGTGGCCAGGAAGTTGGTCAGGTAGCCCGGCCAGAAGGCGTAGACAAGGCCGCCCACCCACGCTGCCCGCCGGTTGTGGGTGACGTACAGTGCCAGCAGGTACGCAAAATACATCGCCATCCACAGGGCGAGCAGCGCGTTGATGTTGTAGGCGACGACGGGACCGAAGAGCATCGACAGCGGGATGAAGGTAGGCATGCGGGTCCAGTGGTGGCCGGCGTAGGTGAGGTCGAGGCCAACTGGATAGAACAGCAGGCGGCTGAACGGCCTGAAGACCGCGTTGGACAGCGCCGGGCCGCCCGGCAGGATGGCCCGGCTGAGCCACCAGTCCTGCCAGACCGCTGGATAGGTGTCGGATAGCGCGCCAATGCCAACCAGCACCCTGCCCAGCTCTGCCAGCGCCGGGTAGGTGAAGAGGGCGGTTACTTCTCCAAACAGTACCAGCGCCAGCGCGTCACGCCGCAGAAGGTACGAAGCCCAGCCTCCTAGCCGGGCGAATCCCCGGCCCGCTTCGGCGCCCGCAGGCCGAACGGGTGCTGTGAACGCAGCCGCGTATCCCGCAAAGGCGGACAGCGCCAGGCGTGCGGCCATCGGGGTAAGAAACACGGCAAACCGGGCGGTGCCAGCGATCTCGTGGCGGGTGCTGAGGCTCAGCAGGAGCGCCGTCAGTGCCCACAGCCCGCCGATCAGGCCCCAGAAAAGCGCTCTGCGCGCGGTGATACGGCGCAGGGCGGCTTCTAACCCGGCCAGCCGCCGTTGGAGGATGCGGGTGGTCAGCCCGACGATTAATCCCAGCCAGCCTAGCAACATCAGACGATAAGTTGCCAGAAAGACCAAGAAGGTGGGGCTATCAATGATCTGCTTCCACAGTGCTGCAGCGCCAGCCACCTGAAGCGCCAGCACCGCCAGCGCAGCCGCCAGCGCCCCGCCGACAGCCAGCGTGCCTGCCGGCCCCTGCTGCCCGCGCAGGCGCAGGCGGACGGCTCCTCCAACCACGAGCAGCGCGGCGAAGATAAGCGTTGCCAACGGCGCCGTCTTTGCACCGGCGGGCAGAGTCCGCTGCGAGGTCGCCAGAGCGTAGATCAGCATCCCGGCGCAGAGGCCTGCGACTGTTCCCCAGAACAGCCAGAGGCGCGCGGCGAATCTGTCCAGATGCTCTCTTAGCCGCTCCAGGCATGGCCTGCGCAGGCCGCAGAGAGCGAACCGGGCCGCCAGCCCGGCCCAAACCGCCATCATGAGGTGGTAGCCCGCCAGGAAAGCAAAGTAGTCCGGCGCGTACCGGCCTAGGATGATCGGCTCGTTGCTGGTGTGTCTCCACAGGGCGATGGCACCGGCAATCTGGCAGGCCAGCACGGCTATCGCACCAGCCAGCACGGTCAGGATGGGTAGGCGCTGAACAACGGAACGCATCGGTCCGATCTCCAATGTCAGGATATGTATCTCGGCAAGTTTGCGGATATGCCGATAGATGGATGACGCCAGCTTGCCCTAGTGCCCCGGCCAGGCCCGGATGGCCCCCGCGACCGCCTCGACCTGCTCGCGGGTAAGCTGTGGGTACATGGGCAGTGAGAGAATCTCCTGCGCCGCAGCCTCACTAACCCCAAGCCCGCCAGAGGCCGTTGGAAGCCCAGCAAAGACCGGCTGCCGGTGCAGGGGAAGCGGATAGTGCACGTCGCTGCCGATGCCCAGCCCCCGCAGGTGGTTGCGCAGCGAGTCCCGCCGCGCGCTCCCGTTTGCCTCCCGTTGAAGCACCCGGATGACATACAGATGATAGACCGACGTGAAGCCCGGCCGTTCGCTGGGCAGGCGCAGGCCGGGGAGATCGCCCAGCAGTTCGGCGTACCAGGCCGCCCGCTCGCGCCGGGCGGCGTTGTGCTCGTCCAGATGAGCCAGCTTGACCTGCAAGATGGCCGCCTGCACCTCGTCCAGACGGCTGTTCAGGCCGGGCAGCACGTGGTTGAAGCGCCCCTGCTGGCCCAGGTCGCGCAGGGAGCGCACCCGTGTGGCGACCGCCCGGTTGTTGGTGACGACCATCCCCCCGTCCCCAAAGGCGCCCACGTTTTTGGTCGGGTAGAAGCTGAAGCAGCCAACCGGGCCAAGCGTGCCGACCTTGTGGCCGTTGATCTGGGCGCCGTGCGCCTGGGCGCAGTCCTCGACGACCGCCAGCCGGTGCTCGTTGGCGAAGTTCGTGATGGCTGGGATGTCAGCAGGCTGGCCGTACAGGTGCACGGGCAGGATGGCCTTCGTGCGTGGGGTGAGGCACTCCTGCAGCCGGGCCGGGTCAAGCGTCAGCGTCTCCGGGTCGATGTCGGCAAAGACCGGTGTCGCGCCCGCCGCCAGCACGGCCAGCGCCGTCGGGGCGGCGGTCAGGGCGGGGCAGATCACCTCGTCGCCCGGCCCGATGTCCAGCGCTGTCAGTGCCAACTGAATGGCATCGGTGCCGTTCGCCACGCCGATGGCGTGTTCTACGCTCAGGTACTCGGCAAAGCTCCGCTCGAAGGCCTCCACCTCCGGCCCCAGGATAAAGATGGCGCGGTCCAGCACCCGCGCAACCGCCGCCTCGATGTGGGGGCGCAGGGCTGCCACCTGCGCCTGGAAGTCGTTGAAGGGTACGTTCATAGGTTTCTCGTCCGTGATCTGTGGCGTCCGGCCTGCCCGAAGGCCGCCCCTGAAGGGCTTTCAGGAGAGCGCCTAGCCGGTAGCTAACAGCTCCCCCGCCGTCCGCCGTTTGCTACAGATAATGTTCCAGGTGCGCGCGGTAGAAGGCGACCGTCCGCTCCAGCCCCTCGCGCAGATCGGTGCGCGGCTCCCACCCCAGCGCCTGCCTGATCTTGCTGGAGTCGGTGTAAAAGTCCCCGATGTCGATCCGCTTGCGTTCTTCAGGGAAGGGGACGCGCGTGCAGCGCCCCGTCCCGGCCACCTCCAGCAGCGTCTCGATGATCTCGTTCAGCGACACAGGGCGCGGCCCGCCCACGTTGTAGATCTGCCCTACCGCTGCCTCGCTGGCCGCCGCCAACAGCAGCGCCTCGACCGCGTCATCCACATAGCACATGTCGCGCAGTTGCATGCCGTCACCGTAAATCTGGATCTCCTCGTCCAGCAGCGCCAGCCGCATGAACCAGCCGATAAACCCCTGCCGGTTGTGCGCGATGAGCTGACGCGGCCCGTAGGTGTTCGTCAGCCGCAGCGAGGTGGCCCGCAGACCGTACACCTCGTGGTACACCATGAAGTACATCTCACCGGCGGCCTTATGGATGCCGTTCACGTCAGTCGGGTGGATCAGGTGGCTCTCGTCCACCGGCAGGTATTGGGGACGCCCGTACTGCTGGCGCGTGGCCGTGTGCACGATGCGGATGCCGGGGTTGTAGCGGCGGCAGCTTTCCACGATGGCTAGCTGCGCCCGCACGTTGATGTCCAGATCGGTGAAGGGGTCTGTCATGCTGTCGATATGGCTGACCTGCCCGGCCAGGTTCAGCAGGAAGTGCTGGTCCTGCACCAGATAGCGCATGGAATGCACATCCCGCACGTCGGCGATATTGACCGTCACCCTGTCCCGGATGTCGTGCACGTTGTACAGATTGCCGCCGTACTCCGGGATGAGCGAATCGACGATCAGCACGTCCGCCCCCAGCTCAACCAGCCGGTGGGCCAGGTTGCTGCCGATGAACCCCAACCCGCCCGTGATGAGCACCCGCCGTCCGGCGAATGTGCTCTCAAGCTCGCCACCAGTCATCGCAGCGTTGGCTCCTCGCGGGCTTCGAGCGGGACCCGCTCCCCTGGTGCCTCATCGCTGCCCGCCAGATGCTCCTTGCGGATCACCAGCTCGTGCCACAGGTGGAGCAGGTCGAGGCCCACCCGGAGAATGCGCCGGAAGTTGAAGAACTGTGACTTGCCGTACGCCCGGTGGTAGTGTGATACCGGCCCCTCGGCGATGCGGAAGCCGTGATCCTGTATCTTCTTCATGAGTTCCACGCAGATCACGCCGCTGTCGCGGGTCAGGTGCACCCGGTCAAACACCTCGCGCCGGATCAGGCGGAAGTCGCAGTCCACGTCGCGCAGCTTCAGCCCGAACATCGCGCTGACGAGGTGGTGGTAGAGCCGCCCGATCACCTTACGATACCAGGGGTCGTTGCGGCTGATCTTGTAGCCCTGCGCCATGTCCACCTGATCGGTGAGTAAGGGGTAGAGGGTGCGCAGATCGCGCACGTCGTACTGTGCGTCGCCGTCAGTGTAGAAGATCCAGTCCTTCGTCGCGCTGGTAAAGCCGGTGCGCAGTGCGCCGCCGTATCCCCGGTTCTTTTCGTGGTGGATGACGCGCACCCGCTCGTAGTCGGCGGCCAGCCGGTCGAGGATCTGCGGCGTGTAGTCGCTGCTGCCGTCGTTCACCACGATGATCTCATAGTCATCGGTCAGCTCCTCAAGCACCAGCATGGCCGAGATCACCATGCTGGCGATAGTGCCGCCGTCGTTATAGGCGGGGAAGAAAGTGCTGATGCTGGGTCTGGAAGCAGACATGCTGCAAGAACTCCGTCGAATCGAGGCTAGCCGGGTTTAGCGGCCAGCGTAAACAGGGACACACCGAGCGGGAAGCGCCGCCCACCGCCGATCCAGCGGGCTTCTATCTCCAGCACCCCGGCCAGCAGCCGGTTGAGCAGCTCCGGCGCAGTCCACACGTCCGTTGCGGGCTGCCGACCGGCACGGGCGAGCAGCCGCTGGAACTGGCGGATGATAAAAACGCTCGGCAGAAGCAGGCTGTTGGCGTATGTCATGCGGCGGACAGACAGCCCCGCCTCTGCCAGCTTGTGCCGCAGTTCCCGCTCCGTGTAGCGGCGGCAGCCGTGCACGGCTGCGTCGTGTGGGCCGCGCAGCGCGGGCAGGGCGGGCACCCTGATGAGCACGTACCCACCTGGCCGTGTCACGCGCGCCATCTCCCGGAGCGCCTGCACGTCATCGGCCACGTTGCAGCTGTAGATCACATCGAACGAGGTCACCAGGTCAAAGGCATCGTCCGGGTAGGGAATGGCCTCGATGCTGGCCTGGGCCAGCCTGCCGCTATATGCCTGGCGGGCGTATCCGAGCGCCACCGCCGAAGCATCGAAGCCAATCACGTGCCCCAGTGGCGCCAGTGCGCCCAGGTTGCCGCCCGTGCCGCAGCCCGCGTCCATGATCTTTAGGCCCGTCCGGCTGCCTAATTCCCTCGCCAGCAACTGCTCCGTCACACGGCGCATGCCGCAGTACCACCAGTGGACGGGTTCAAGCCGGTACAGTTCGGCATACGCTTGTGGTTCCACACGCGTTGACAGTGATCCCCCATATGTCAGCAAGCTGGGGCAGATTATAAACGACATGCCCCGATTGTCCAACGTGGGGAAGCCGTCCCCGTGCACGACTGCGCTGCCCCGTCCGGCTCCATACGGCGCTGACGGCCCGTTTGGGACTCCGCGCCGCGAAGGGCTATAATCGTCCCGTTAATCAGTCATTGGAACCGTTCCGGTTGCCGCTGCGCAACGGGCACCGGACACGAAATCCCGGGTAATGGGGGGTACAGCCTATAAGGAGCACCGGTGTCCGCGGATCGAAATACATCTGAGAGCAGACCTGGCATCGAGGTTGGCCTGAGCCGTGATCTGAAGCTGTTTGATGTCACCATGATCGGCGTGGGCGCCATGATTGGGGCCGGGATTTTTGTCTTGACGGGCATCGCGGCAGGCGAGGCCGGCCCTGCGCTCGTGCTGGCGTTTGCCCTCAACGGGGTCGTCACCTCCTTCACCGCCATGAGCTACGCCGAGCTGGGTTCGGCTTTTCCCGAGGCAGGCGGCGGCTACCTGTGGGTGAAGGAAGCGCTGGGTGGGCTTCAAGGTTTCTTATCGGGGTGGATGAGCTGGTTTGCCCATGCCGTCGCCGGGAGCCTCTATGCGCTGGCCTTTGGTACGTTTGCCGTTGAACTGTGGCGGATGGCCGGCCTTCCGGTCATTGAGGTCGCCGTCTTGGGCTTTGGGGGCCACGCGTTTACCCGCCTGCTGTTTATGACTTTCATTGTGGTGACCTTCACCGTCATCAACTATATGGGCGCGTCCGAGACCGGCACGGTCGGCAATGTCATCACTCTGGCTAAAGTCGCCATCCTGAGCCTCTTCGTCCTGTTTGGCCTGCTTGCCCTTCTCCGGACGGAGGCTTGGCACTATCGCTTCACCGAGGGGTTTATGCCCAACGGGATCAGCGGTGTGCTCATCGCCATGGGCCTGACTTTTATTGCCTTCGAGGGCTACGAGATCATCGCTCAGAGCGGTGAGGAGGTGGTCGATCCCAAGCGCAACATCCCGCGCGCCATTTTCTGGGCCATCGGCATCGCAGTCGTGATCTACATGCTCGTCGCCTTCACCGCCATCGGCGCGATCAAGGTCCCAGAGGAGTTCGGCTCGATACCCGCCTACCAGTACCTGGGACTGGAAAAGGAGACGGCCATTGTGCGGGCTGCCGAGCAGTTCTTCCCCCTTGGTGTGGGCGGTGTCGTGCTCTTAGTGAGCGGCCTAGCAAGCACCATGTCGGCGCTGAACGCCACGACTTACAGCTCGTCGCGCGTGTCCTTTGCCATGGGGCGCGATCACAACCTGCCCGCTATCTTCGGCCAGATTCACACCCGGCGGCATACACCCTTCTGGGCCGTGATCATCTCCGGGGTGCTGATCGTTGTCATGGCTTGGTTGCTGCCCATTGAAGCGGTCGCTGCTGCTGCCGACCTGATGTTTCTGTTTCTGTTCTTCCAGGTCAATATCTCGGCGATGGTGCTGCGCCACAAGCGGCCCGATCTGGATCGGGGCTTCTGCATCCCCTGGTTCCCGGTAGTGCCCGTCATCGGCCTCATGACCCAGATCGGCCTGATCGTCTTCCTGTTCCAGTATGACGCCCGCGCCTTCTTCACGGCTGTTGGCTGGATCGTTGGCGGGGCACTGCTCTACTACGCCATCTTCTCTCACCTGGAAGCCAAGGAGCGCCCGTCCGAGATTCTGCTTGAGGAGACGCTCGTCTCGACCGATTACTCGGTGCTCATCCCAGTGGCAACGGCGGAGCAGGCCCGCATCCTGGGTAAGATTGGCGCCGTAATCGCCAAAGAGCGCGGCGGGGAGGTGTTCGCCTTGCACGTGGCGCGCGTCCCGCCCCAGCTGACGCTGAGCGACGGGCGGTATTTTCTCAAGGAGGGACGGCAGTACCTGGAGACGGTCATCCAAGAGGCCCGCCAGCTCGATGTTCCGGTGCATACCATGATCCGGCTGGGCCGCAACGTATCCGAGGCGGTGCGCAAGACCGTTTTGGAGAACGCCAGCGACCTGCTCGTGCTCGGCTGGCCGGGCTATACCCACACGGCGGGCCGCCTGTTCGGCAGCGTGATCGATCCGCTGATCGATGACCCGCCGACAGACATCGCTGTGGTGCGCTACCGGCGGCAGCGCCCGCTGCGCTCGATCCTCGTACCCGTCTCCGCCGGGCCAAACAGCCGCCGGGCTGTCAAGCTGGCGGTCAGCATGGCCCGCCAGGCCGAGGGCGGTCCGGCGCGTGTGCATGTCATCACGGTAGTGCCCTATGGCTGCCCATCCAATCTGCGCGTGCGTGCCCAGCAGGCAATTGACTATGCGCTGGAGAGCAGCCGGGACTACGAGAACCTGAAAGCCGGGCTGGTCGAGGGTCACAGCATCCCGGATGCGATCCTTGAGGCAGCCTCCGGCCATGATCTGATCGTGTTGGGAGCCACTGAGGAGCCGCTCTTCCGCAACCTGCTTACCGGCAGCATCCCGGCGCGCGTCGCCAAGCAGGCCGAGGTCACCGTGATCATCGTCAAGCGGCGCAGTGGCGTGATCCGCTCGGTGCTCCGCCAGACGGTGCTCGGCCCGAGCACCGGCAGTGGGGTTGACGGCCAGCGCCTGCCCGAAGCTGAGGTGCTGGCTGGTGAGGAGTCCGAGGGCTGATCCTCTTTTATTTCCGCGACCAGCCGCCGGGTGGTCTTGCTGTTCAGAGCTGCCGAGCCATATAATGTGGTGGGGGATGCCCGCCAACGGCTCGTCTGGAGTCGCCTGCCGCTGACTGCTGTGCGCCTTCCCGCAGTCCAGGCTCCGTTTGCCCGTTTTTTATACCGAAAGGAGAGGGTTTTCGATGTTAATCAGTAAAAAGCTCAACGCTGCGCTGAACGACCAGATTACGATGGAGCTGGCCGCGCACATCCAGTACCTGGCGATTGCCCACTACTTTGAGAGCCGTAGCCTTGACCGGCTGGCCGAGTTCTTTTACAACCAGGCCGAGGAAGAGAAGTTCCACGCCCTGAAGATCGTGCACTACCTGGGTGAGGCCAGCGCCGAGGTGCGCTTTGCCGCTATCCCAGCCCCCAAGCAGGATTTTGCCTCTGCCGAGGAAACGGCGCAGTTGTTCGTTGACCAGGAGCGCGCCGTCACCGACTCCTTCTATGCCATGAATGCGATGGCTCTCGAGGAGCAGGATTACATCACCCAGCACTTCCTCCAGTGGTTCATCAACGAGCAGCTTGAGGAGATGGCGACCTCGACCAAGCTGCTTGACCTGATCCGTATGGCGGGCGACAACCTGCTCATGGTCGAGATGATGATCCCCGACCTGGAAGCCGCTCAGGATACAGGCGGGGGCGGTGTGGCTGGGTAGTCGCGTCCCCTGCTCATCTCCCGCGTCCAGCAAAAGGCGCCCTCCGCTGTGGAGGGCGCTTATGACTCGTGGCTATCGGACGCAGCAGCCCGTTTCAGGCAATGCTGCCCTCGTAGATGCCCATGATCGTATCAAGGAACTTCAGCGCCTCGTCCCAGGGGCGCTGGAAGCTGTTCCGCCCGATGATCGAGCCGAACCCGCCCCCGTCGCGGATAGCGCGGATCTCATCGAACACAGCCTCATCGTCCTTGGCTGCCCCGCCCGAATTGATGACAATGCGCTGACCGTTGAAAGTCGCCTGGATCAGGTAGCGCACCCGGTCGGCCAGTGTGTCGATGGGAATGTTATACTTTTCGAACATCTGCTTGGATTTGGGGTCCCAGACGTGGGCGCTGGGCAGTTTGACCTTGATGATGTGCGCGCCAAGCTGAGCGGCAATATGGGCCGAGTAGGTCACCACGTCGAGGGCTGTCTCATCCTGGGACTGCATGTCGCCGCCGCGTGCGTAGGCCCATACGACGACAACCAGGCCGTTGTCCTTCGCTTCCTCAGCGATGCGGGCCAACTGCTCGTAGAGCAGGCGACGCTCCGCCGTGCCGGGGTAGATGGTGTAGCCGATGCCCACGCAGCCCAGCCGCAGGGCATCTTTGACGGAAGCGGTCACAGCGCCCAGCGGTTCGGCCTCCTCGTGCAGGATGTCGTGGCTGTTCAGCTTGAGGATCAGCGGGATCTGCCCGGCAAACTTGGCCGCCCCGGCTTCCAGGAAGCCCAGCGGCGCGGCGTAGGCGCTGCATCCCGACTCGACGGCCAGCCGGAAATGGTAGAGCGGATCGTACCCAGCCGGGTTGGGCGCGAAGCTGCGCGTTGGCCCGTGCTCGAAGCCCTGATCGACGGGCAGGATGACCAGCTTGCCGGTGCCGCCCAGCCGACCGTGAGTCAGCAGCCGGTACAGATTGGTCAGGACGCCGGGGTTCTGGCCTGCGTACCAGCTCAGAATCTCGTCAACCGTGCGGGTCGGCGCTGTAACTGTTGCCATAAGGTTACCTCCGAAATCTGTAATCGGTGCCTGCCTGATTGCGGCTAAGTATACATCATGCAGGGGCCGCTTGCGAAGGGTTTCCCCCAGTTGCCGCTTTCCCGATATCCGGTTGCAGTCCCCTGTCCTATTGGATACCTTCAAAGGTAGTAAGGAGAGACAATGGGCAGGATGCTCTCTAGCCCGGGTCTGCGGTGTGCCAGCCGAACGGAGGCGGTCAAGCTGTGACGCTGCTGTTCCATCTGGAGGGAGGCGGCTGGCCACACAGGGGGCAGCCGGTCTTGGCCGCCGGTGCGCCGCTGAGCGAAGCGCAGGCCGCCGTGATCCTGGTTCACGGGCGTGGCGCGTCGGCGCGGGGCATCCTGGCACTGGCAGATGAGATCGGGCTGGACGGACTGGCCTATCTCGCGCCCCAGGCGGCCAGTTTTACCTGGTATCCGGCCAGCTTCCTCGCTCCGCTGGAAGCCAACCAGCCCTGGCTGTCCTCTGCGCTCACCGCGCTCGGCGCATTGATGGATCGGGTTGGCGTGGAGGGCATCCCGCCTGAGCGTATCGCGCTGGTTGGCTTCTCGCAGGGGGCCTGCCTGGCGCTGGAATTCGCCGCGCGCAACGCCCGTCGGTATGGGGCGGTCGCCGGGCTGAGCGGCGGCCTGATCGGGCCGGACGGCACTCCGCGCCAGTATCCCGGCTCGCTGGAGGGTACGCCGGTTTTCCTGGGGTGCAGCGATCTCGATCCGCACATCCCTGCCAGGCGGGTGCAGCATACAGCGGAAGTCATGCGCCGCCTCAACGCAGATGTAACCGTGCGCCTGTATCCCGGTATGGGGCACGCCATCAATAAGGATGAGCTTGAACACCTCCGCCGTATGCTGGCGGGCCTGGGTAATGATCGGACGTGAAGCAGAATCTTTCAGGGAGACACTTAACCAGCGAGGAGGCATGATGAATCTCCGGGGAGGTACAATTGTGAGGGCGGGCGTAACCTGGGGGCTGGTCGCCATCGTGCTGGCGATCTTGGGCAGTGTGTTGGCTCCCGTCCTGCCGCAGGTCGGCGGGCTGACGCTCGGCACCTACGCGCTGCTCTTTGCGGGCATTCACTACTCGGCCCGCGCCCGCAGCGATTTCCTCCAGTCCGCTCTGGGCGGCGGGCTGGCCGGAGTCATCGCCGGGGTGCTGCTGGTGCTCGTGCGCTTGGCGCAGGGCATCACGCTGCCGGTTCCGCCCGGTGCGCCTGCCGACCTGCTCACCGCGCTGGTCGCGGGGTTTGTGGCCGGGGCGGCGGGGGGCATGGGGTACGAGGTCATCAACCGCTGAGGCTGTGACGGGCGGAATTGAAAACGGGCGGCTCTCATGGTGAGCCGCCCGTGTGATTTGCCGCCTCTGCGCCTTACGGCTCGATGCGCTTAACTGCCCGATCTGCCGTGGCCTGAACCAGGACAGGCTGCCTGTCGGGCAGGCGGCGGATCTGGTACGGCACCTGTGTGACGACTACCCGCTCCAGCCCGGTCAGCGCCACGTTGAAGATAAACGCGCTGTTCTGGTGCAGAATCTGCTCCCAGAAGGTGTCCATGGCTAGGTGGCCCAGGATGACATGCACGTAGCTATCCGGCTCCCGTTCGAGCAAGGCTTCGACGTACTCCCGGATCGGCGCGGCCAGATGCCGGTAGGGTGACGGGATGATCTCCAGGTCACTCTCGCCGATCTTCTCCTGCCAGCGCTGCGGCAGCCCGGCAGCCTTCTCGGGGTTGACAGCAATATGTATCGCTCTCCAAGGGTGCCCCAGCGATTTGGCGAAACTCACCAGCCGCGCTGTCTCGGCGTGCACGTCGTCGATCAGGATCAGCGTCTGTACCTTGCGCGGGCTGAGGTCGGGCGTGACGCCCCGCAGGCTGAGCGCCCTGCGCACGTCCTGATAGTGGTGGTGGATGCGTGAGAAGAGCAGCACCAGCGTCGGGATGAGCACAATCACAAACCAGGCGCCCGTCGTGAATTTGGTCACGGCAAAGACAAGCATCACTATGCCGGTACACAGTGCCCCCAACCCGCTGATCGCCATCTTGAGCCGCCACAGCCGGTCGTAGCTCAGCATCGTCTCGTGGCCTTGCACGGTTTCGCCCGGCTTCAGCTTGCCGATCTCGCGCAGGTGTACCACCATACCGGCCTGCGAGATGGTGAAGCTCAGGAAGACGCCAATGGCATACAGCGGGATCAGGCTGGTCGTCCGCGCCCGGAAAACGATCACCAGGATCGAGGCCAGCGTAGCCAGCACCATGATGCCCCACGAGAACACCAGCCGGCTGCCGCGATAGGTGAGCTGGCGCGGCAGGAAGCCGTCACCCGCTGCCAGCGCGGCCAGCCGGGGGAAGTCGGCGTAGCTGGTGTTGGCCGCCATCAGCAGGATCAGCGTCGTCCCGGCCAGCGTCAGCAGGTAGAGGGGGCTGCCGTTTCCGTAGATCGTTCGCGCCAACTGTGAGACGATGGTCTCCGTTTCGCTTGGGATGGCGTGGATCGCCCGGGCCAGCAGCGTAAAGCCCATGAAGATCACGATCAGGATGCCGGACATCCACATCAGCGTGATCGCCGCGTTGCGGCTGCGCGGTTCCTTAAAGGCCGTGATCCCGTTCGAGATGGCCTCGATGCCCGTCAGCGCCGCCGAGCCGCTGGAGAAGGCCCGCAGGATCAGGAACAGCGTCACCGCGCTGGCGGCATTGTGCACTGGCTCTACCCCGGTCACGTCCGGCAGCGTCCCAGTGAAGTAGCGCACCGTGCCGACGGTTAACATGAGGAACGTCATCGTCAGGAAGAAGTAAGTTGGGATCGAGAAAATGAAGCCGCTCTCCCGCACGCCGCGCAGGTTGACGATGGTGATGATGGCAATAATGCCGACCGCAACGGTGACGCGGTAAGGCAGCAGTTCGGGGAAGGCAGACGTGATCTGCGCCACCCCGGACGAGATGCTGACCGCCACCGTCAGGATGTAGTCGGTCAGCAGTGCTGCGCCTGCCACCTGAGCCGGGACTTCACCCAGATTGTCGCGGGCGACGATGTACGCGCCGCCGCCGTTGGGGTAGGCGTAGATCGTCTGGCGGTACGAGACCGTGACGATGACGATCAGCGCCGCGATGGCTACTGCGATGGGGATTGACAGCCCCAGCACGGCGGCGCTCGTCCCGGCCAGCGCCAGGATAATCAGGATTTCCTCGGTCGCGTAGGCGGTGGACGACAGCGCGTCGGAGGCGAATACGGCCAGCCCGATGGGTTTGCTGACCGTCTGATGGGCAAGCTGCCTTGTCTCCAGCGGCCTGCCGATCAACAGGCGCGAAAGTGAAAACTGATGATGGTTGTTATTCTGTTGGCCCATAAACTAAACCTTGCATTTGCCTTGCTGCTCCTCCTGCCGCATGCACTCCTGCTCGGCGAGGAGCGGGCAATAAAAAACGGAAAGCTTTTGCTCCCCGTCAGCGTCTCAGCTTCTCTCCACGTAACTAAATGATGGTTTACTTTCGTGCTTGTATAATTATAGCGTGGATTTGGCAAAAAGGGAGGGGGAATCGGGTGCATTTCAGTCTGGGGGAACTTGAGGCGGCGGGTTCAGCCTCGCCTCCAGACCTCGTTTACGCTCGGAGAGGGGGATCAAAGGGGGTGAGGCTCCAGGCGATAATCGCCCTGACCCCCAAAACTGAAACGCAGCCGGAGGAATCGGCCTGACCGGCAGGGCAATCAGGTCGTTTATCCGTGCTGCTGGCCCCGCGTTCGGCTTTATGCCCGGTCACACGTGGGAGGCAGAACAGCGGGCCACCCTTAGGGTGTGCCCGTAACAAGAGCGGCGCTGGCCTCCAGAAGCCAGTGCCGCCCGTTTTCGTCACAGGTCCGGCGCGCGAAGCGTCCGGCGGCTAGGGGTTCCCATTGTTGTGGGCCGCGCGGATAGCGTCGGCCAGCGCGTCGATAGACGAGCCTTTCAGGAGGTAGGCGGCTGCTCCGGCCTTGATGGCTGCCTTGGCCATCGCCTCGTCGCTGGTCAGCGCAATCAGCCGGACATCCGGGCATGTGCGGCGGATGGCCCGCGTAGCGGCAATACCATCCATCTCAGGCATCATGATGTCCATGAGCACCACATCGGGCTGGACTTCGGCGCACAGCCGGATGGCCTCTTCGCCGCTCGCCGCTTCACCCGCAAATTCCAGGTTGTCAAAAACCAAGAGGACGTCTCGAAGCGCTCCCCGCCATACGTCGTGATCGTCCACGATCATCACCCGGATCGAATCCGTCTTGGCCATCTTTGTTCTTCCCCGACATTTGACTGCGACCCTCATTGTAAAGGGGAAGAAGGGAGGTGTGCATCCGGCATCCGGGCAAATACAAGGTAGCCGAATGACCCTATCCTGATGGCCTACGACTCTAGATCAGGTGCTGCTGGAGCGCCATCGAGACGGCTTCAGTCCGGCTGGCTGCCCCCAGCTTCAGGAAGATGTTGCTGGCGTGGGCCTTGACCGTCGAACGGCTGATCGAGAGCCGCTGCGCGATCTGGGCATTGGTCAGCCCCTCCACCATCAGCCTCAGCACCTCGATCTCCCGTTCGGTCAGGTCGTACCGCTGGGTGGGGAGGTGCGTCACTGAGTCGATGATCGCCTGGGTAGCTTCCGGCGCCAGCACAGGCTTGCCGTTATACGCCGCGCGGATAGCGTCCGCCAGATCGTCCACCGAGACATTCTTCAGCAGGTAGCCGATCGCCCCGGCCTGAAGTGCCGCCTGCACAAGGTTGCTGTCCTTGAAGCTGGTCAGGGCGATAACCTTAATATGGGGGTGCTTCTGCCGGATGGCGCGTGTGGCCGCTGGGCCATCCATGCCCGGCATGAGCATGTCCATCAGCACCACATCCGGCTGCACCTCATCGCACAACTGGATCGCCTCCTCGGCGCTCGATGCCTGGGCGATCATCTCCAAGTCGTCAAAGCCCCGGATCAGCAGTTCCAGCCCGCTGCGTACCATATCGTGGTCATCGACGATAATCACGCGAATCGCGTCTCTTTCGCTCATACGCGCTCCTATGCTAGTCTGTCCCTCCCGGCCACGTGACCGTGACCCGGGTGCCAGCGCCCGGCTGGCTGACAAGTTCCAAGTCTGCGCCGATGGCGTCGGCGCGTTCGCGCATAATGGTTAACCCCATACGATCCGGCGCGATACGGGCCGGGTCGATGCCGCGTCCGTTATCCCGAATGCACAGTTTCACCCGCTCCGGCGTAGTCTGCAATCTGACGGAAGCCTCGGACGCGCCGGAGTGCTTGGCGATGTTGTTCATCGCCTCCTGCGCGATGCGATACAGGGCCACCTTGACGTCCGGCGGCAAGTTCGGCTGGCCTTCTAGGGTCAGGTTCACGGCGATCTGCTTGCGCCCACCCAGGGCGTCGGTCAGATAGCGCAGCAGGTCGGCCAGCTCAGCGTCGGCCAGCGCTGCCGGGCGCAGCTCCAGCAGCAGGGTGCGCATCTCGGCCAGGGCTGCCTGGGTCAGCAGGTGGAGCTGGTCCAGCCGCTTGCCCACCTCCTCCGGGCTGCGCTCCCACAGGCGGGGCAGCATCTCGGCGATCACGTTGGCTGAGAAGAGCGTCTGGCTGACTGCATCATGTAGGTCGCGTGCCAGGCGCTGGCGCTCCTCCAACATGGCGGTTTTTTGGGCCTGCTCGTAGAGTTGGGCGTTGTGGATCGCAATCGCCGCTTCATCGGCAAAGGCCTGCAGGCGATCCAGGTCCTTCTCGGTGAACGCCTGGCCGCTGGCGCCAGTCAGATGCAGGTTGATGAACCCCAGCGTCTCCCCGCCCATCCGGATCGGTGCGCCGAGGTATGAGCGGGCCTGAGGGGGGCTTGTGCCGGAGGCGGGGACCTGCGGCACAAGCAGCGGTTGCCCGCTCTCGGACATCTGCCGCAGTTCTGGCACGGCGTCGATGGGGATGGTCTGAGCCGGCCCGATGGCCCCCGCCTCCCCGTTGGGGAAGCCATAGCTGCGCACCACCCGGCTCAGGCCGTCTTCGACCAGCATGATGTTCGCCAGGTCATGTGGCACCACCCGTCCCACATTGGCCAGGATGCGCTCCAGCACTTCGTCCAGGTCGAGCGTGCTGGTCAGCGCGGCGGCAGTGTCGCGCAGCGCCTCGGCCAGGATGCGCTGCTCGCGCTCGGCGGCTTCCATCGCTTTGCGTTCGGTGATGTCCTCCTGCACTGCCACGTAGTGCGTGATTGCGCCGTTCGCATTGCGGATAGGCGAGATGGAGACCGAGACCCAGTACTGCTCACCGTTTTTCTTCCGGTTGCGAAGCTCGCCCTGCCACTCTCTGCCGGCCGTGATCGTGGCCCACAGTTCCTGATACAGGGAGAGGGGCGTGTCGTCCGAGCGCAGGAGGCGCGGGTTCTGGCCCAGCACTTCCTCCGGCGTGTAACCCGTGATCTGGCAGAACTTGGGGTTAACGTACTCGATCACGCCGTCGGGGTTGGTGATGATCACCGCGCTGGGACTTTGGTTGACGGCCTGCGACAGCTTTCGAATCTGCTCCTCACGCTCCTTGCTCTCGGTGATGTCCGTCATCGTGCCCGTCAGGCCGAGCGGCTGCCCGTCGGCCAGCACCGGGCGGCAGTTGGTCCGCACGTGCAGCACGCTGCCGTCCTTGGCCCGGATGCGGAACTCGGCCAGGTCGGGGTTGCCCGCCAGTGTGCGCTCGAAGCTACGGCGCACCTCGGCGTAATCTTCCTCATGCACCAGCCGGCCGAACGGTTGGCCGACCACCTCCTCGACCTTGTAGCCAGTCACGCGTTCGATCACCGGGCTGGCATAGGTGAAGCTGCCCTGAATGTCCAGCGCGAAGATCACATCGTTGATGTTCTCGACGAAGATCCGGTAGCGATCCTCCGAGAGCTTCAAGGCTTCCTCGGCCCGCTTCCGTTCGGTGATGTCGAACGCGGTAGCGAGCACGGCAGGCTCCCCCTCGAACTCAATCGAGTTGATGGTCAGCGTGACCCAGCGTGTGTCGCCGTCCTTGGTGACGATCTTGATCTCGTGGCCCGGCCGCCTTCCATGGCCTTCTGCGCGGAGCAGGCTCTCATCCGGGACGGCATTGCGGAAGGCGGGGTGAACGAGGTCACGCGCGTCCATGTCCAGCAGTTCGGCCTGCGTGTAGCCCGTGATGGCCTCGGCGGCTGAGTTGGCGTACAGCAGCCGGGTCGTGCCGGTCTGTACCTCTGTGCGGAATAGACCAATGGCTGCCGGGGTGGTCTCGGCCAGCGTGCGAAAGGCGGATTCGCTGCGGGCGGGGCGCTGTGCGGCGGCGCGGCGCGTCCAGACGACCAGCGCCAGGCCAATCGATGTCGCCGCCAGCAGGATGACGGCTATCGTTGTTGGCGGAACAAGTTGCTGGTTCATACCTGCCGGTTGTTGCCTCTCTGCATGGCTGCGGCCCGATTCCTGACCCTCGCTGTCCTGCAATGCCGGGTCTGTGCTCACACCCCCTGCTGCCGGGAACACCCGTGCCGGGGGCCTTTGGTGAAGCGGCTGTCAGTTTTTGGGTTCCCGGCCTGGCTGGTCAGACAGCCCACAGGAGCACGCCCAACACGCGGCATCCTCCCTGTACGATACACCAAAGGCGGGTTGGCCGCAGTGGGGACTCTTGCTGATATGAACGCCCCAGAGTCCGTTTGCAGCTCGTCTGGACGATCTAGATTGGCCATTTGGCCTAGTCCGCTTATTCTAGCACTTTTTGCCGTGTGTGCATTGTCCAAACGACCGTATGTTCTGCACGGTTTTTGCGCTTATGATGGTAAAAGGCCGTGGAACATACCGCAGTCAGCGCTGCGGGTACTCACGAGGTGGATTTCTGAAGCACTTATACCGCGTACTCAACCTGCTTCCCGTCATGGGGATGCTTGGCTGCCTCAAGTATGTGATAGGAAGCACAAATAGCGAACCTTAAGGAGAATGTGTGATGAAGAAGTTCATGTTGATCGGGTTGCTGATTGTCCTTGCCCTGTCGGCGAGTGCGGCCCTGGCCGCCGGACCGGATCAGGCGGTCCAGGCACCAAACCTGAAGTCAGAGACTTGCCCTGAGGGGGACGGTTGGGTCAAGTACGACGGCCTCAGTGGCCTGTCATTCACCATGCCGTCCGATGATATTCCAGACGGTTACTATGTGACGGACAACTGCTACAAAGCTGGAAACACCGTCGTGTATGGATCAGGGGATACAGTTGAGTCCACCGTTTGGAACAAAGACGGCTGCCCAGGCAAACGCGGGTGCGCGTACCAGGAGCTAAGCCACGCCTCGTTCAAATTGGAATCCAGCGGCGATGACGACACCGGCGATGATACGGGTGATGACGACACCGGCGATGATACAGGCGACGACGACACTGGCGACGATACGGGCGACGACGACACCGGCGACGATGATGACGACGAGGGTGCGGGGAAGATATGGGGCTTCAAGTTCAATGACCTTGACGGCGACGGCTACTGGGAAGACGGTGAGACAGCCATGTCGGGCTGGGAGATCATCCTTAAGAACGGAGAGGGTCAGGTCATTGGCACCGACACCACAGACGGCGAAGGCGTGTTCAAGTTTCCGGGACTTGGCTCCGGCTCCTACATCGTGTGCGAGGAGGGGCAATCTGGGTGGGTTCAGACGAGGCCGGATGACCCGGTGTGCTACCAGATAGAGCTGGGGTCGGAACAGGTCATCAGGCTTGTTTTAGGTAATATGCAGGTGGGTGACGATGATGTCGGCGATGATGACATCGGCGACGACGACACCGGTGACGATACGGGTGATGACGACACCGGCGGCGATGACGACGATGATGTCTACATCCTCCAGTACTGCCTGGACGGCCAGCGCGTCTTCCTCGACTCGAGGACGGCAGGTGACCTGACGCCCATCAAGGACGAGGACCCCTGCGAGCCGGTTCTGCCGGCCCTCGGCCCGGTTGAGGCGGTTGCTCCGGCTGCCGGCGGCATTGCCATCGACCCGCTGCTCGTCGGCGGCGTTGGCTTGAGCTTGCTCGGTGCGGCGCGCCTGGCCTACGCGCTGCTCAAGCGGCGTTAGACCGCCGAGAGGGTATAGTCATCTGTTCAGCTGACCGGCCAGCCTCCCCAGGCTGGCCGGTTCTTCTGTTGCCGGGCCATCGCTCAGCCCCAATTGAGGGGGAGATTGCCACCGGGTGCCCGATCTGTGATACACTCCACTCAGTGTAGAGTGATGGAACAGGGAATAAGCAGGTCGGCTGCTCCTACGCCCGGCGGGGTAGCGGGCAGCCGACCTGACAGGTGTCAGAAATCTGGCATGAATCACCACTTTGATACCTTTGTCGAGGCCCTCCCGGATGTAACACCCGGCACCCGCAAGGCGTACCTTAGCGACCTGCGCCAGTTTGCCAAGTGGTATCGCAGGAGGCGCGGTGAGCCGCTGCAAACCGACCTGCTGTGGAAGGACCTCGAGGCAGAGTATGAGGCGGACATCACCGGGCGCGGCTTCAGCCCGGCGACAGTCCGGCGGCGCGTGTGTACGCTGCGGCGCTTCATCGAGTGGAGCGTCGAGCAGGGGTTGATCGAGCCTTCCTATGCCGGGTTATCCGCTGAATCCTGCCTTGAGCCTTGCGAAGAGACGTCCCCGGCACAGCGGACGGTGCGCCGTGCGCGCGTCGGCCCTCTCGCCGTGTGGGACAGGCTGGCCGAGCCGAACGAGGCGCTGGATCGGTGGCTGCGGGTGCTGCTGGTGGTCGCGCTGGGCCTGATCGCGGGCTTCAGTTTCTTTGCCTTCGGCCTCTCAGGCCGGAGTATGCAGGCGGCTGACCTGCTGTCACTGGCCCGCCCGTCCCAGCCGGGTGCTCCAGCGGCGCTGCTTGCCAGCACGCCGGTTGCCGGTGCGCCGACGGCTGTGTCTGCCGACCCGGCGGTTGCCGCCCTGCCTACGCCCGCCGTCCTGCCTTCGCCCACGCCCGCCGGGGCGGAAGAGGAGGCTTCCCCTGCCCCGCCGGCGCCAACCGATCCGCCGGAGACTGCCGCCTCCCAGCCGTCCGATCCCGGTTTCAACCCGGCGCACCCGTTCCGCTTCTGCGGGGACGGCAACTGCGTTGACTTCGCCAACGCCGCACAGGAGATGACCATCAGCCTGCCGTTTGCCGGGGCCTCTGTGGCGGTCACGCCCGTTTTCCCTGTCACCGGGCAGCACTGGGAGGACTACTTCCCGCTGTGCGGGTCAAACATCCTGATAACCAACGCCAAGGATGGCGACAGCGAGGATGAGGTCTGGTACAAGACGATCATCTACGCGCACAGCGGGCGCTGCCGGGGCCGCTGGCTGACGGGCGAGTACCTGCGCAACTATCTGGAAGGTGGCTACTTCGTCCCCAGCGCCGAGCAGCGCAGCCGCCGCCTGGAGGACATCAAGGGCCAGCAGTTCATCCTGGATCAGGGGGACGGCCCGGTGACATTTGAGGTCGTGGATGCCGTGTACCTGGAGGAGGACTCGGTCACGGAGTACGCCGCCGACCCGGGTTCGCTCGACCGCTTCTTCCCTACCGGCGTCCAGGAAGGGAAGCATGAGATCTTCCTGATCTTCTGCGGCAGCATCGGCCCGCTCCAGTCCGGCAACCCGATGGACTTTTTTACCTCGCGCTATGTGCTGCGCCTTCAGGTTGTGGAAGAGGGCGGCACCACCTCGTGACAGGGGCACAACGGCCTGCGCTCACGTCTGCAAAAGCAAAACCGGCCCGCCATCCGTCGAGTGAGGAGCCGCCGATCTGGCCGGCGCGGGACGGATGTGCGGGCCGCAGTATTGGGCTAGCCGTTTTGATCGCCCGACCCGTACGCGGTCGTTGCCTCTATAAGGCAGCCACCGGCACGCTGTTCAGGTCTCCGTACACCACCGTATACCAGGCGGCCACCCAGCCCCGCACGCCGCCTGCCTCGACCAGAATCCAGTTTGCGGCAGTGTTGCGCCCCACGACCGCCAGCGGCGCCCCTGCTGGGGTCACGCCGACCGGTGCGTAGACCGTGCCGGGGCCAGAGCGGATGTTCAGGCTGGTCACGGGCGCGGCTGTCACGGCCGCGGCTGGCGCGGGCGCGGCTGGCGCGCTTGTGATGGGACGCGCGTCGGTGAGGCGCCCGCGCACGACCAGCAGCTTATCATAGGTCAGCGTGGCCGGGTTCCAGGCGTCGCATGTCATGAGCGTCACCATCTCGCCATCGGTTCCCCCGATGATCCACGTGTCGCGCCGTGTGATCTGCATCTGTTCGGTCATGGCGTAGGTGTACACCGTCCCGGCGCTGTAAACCAGGATTTGATCTCCGGGGTGCAGGCGGTCGAGCGAGGCAAAGGGGCCGGGGTTGGCGGGTTGCCCGTTCCGTATGCTGAGGTAGCGGTGCGCCACGAGCACCACGTTGCTCCCCTGACCGGGGTAGGCGGTTCCCTCCATGTGCCCCACCTGTGAGGTCAGGTGGCTGCTCTCCCACGTGTTGCCGGTGCGCGGCGCGTTCACGACCACCGTGTCCACGCCGATGGCCGGGATCGCGATCCGGTCTGGCATCGCGGCGGCGCTGGAACGTGCGTCCACCAGCGCCGGGGCTGCGCTGCCCAACCCCGGCAGGTGGGCGTTCGAGATGAAGACAAAGCCGGAGATGGTCAGTGCGCTCAGGAGAGCAGCGACGGTGAGCAGCAGGATGTGGAATGTGCGTCTGGGTGCCATGTTCGTCTCTCGTTGGCCGGGGCGTCTGTCGCCCGGCAGATGTCATGTGCGAAGACGGCGTCAAGACGGGTGTGAATTTTTTGTGAACCTGCCTACACTGTAGTCTCAAGGACGGGCTGTGCCTATAGGGGAATTTCCTACCGGTACGCGAGTCCTACCAGCAGCGGGAGTTTCAACAGGGGAGGGCATATTTCACCGGGTGGGCCTGTCTCCGGAGCAGGGGTAAAAGTGTCAAATGTCATCAATTTACTATGACAAAAGTCACTTATTTCTGTGGCATATCTCTGATAGCTTGTTAAACACATCATCGTAATGTTATAATGTTCCGATGTACCTACATAAGGGAAGCTCCAGCGGATCGACGGGCCTGATGCGGCCAGCATGGCACAAGCCCAGTCCCCCTGTTTGACCGGCGAGCAACCGATCACCACACTGCTCCCATCAACCGTTGTGTGCTGTGATCCGGCTGAGGCTTCAGCCAGGTGCGGTCTCTCAATTCACTCAGAAAGGCAATCTAGCAGTCTCAATCAATCCCTGACGGTGTCGGGTGGTGTGCTCTGGCGTCCGGCGTTCTGAAGCGTGAAGCGTCTGGTAGCGGCTGTCCACCCCGCGGCCTCACCCGCAAGCTGGCTTTCGGGTAGGACGTGGCTCGGAGGTGCTTTCCGGTTTCCAGCCGAGGTTGGTCGGGCCTGCCTTGGACTGGCCCATTTCTCGAAGGAATAAGCCCATTAGTTCAGGAGGCAAAGCATGTTAAAGGTCAGTCTCGATACCGTCGGATACGCTGCTTATTTCTATGAGGGTGAGCCGCATACCCTCGAAGAGTGCATGGTCAAAGCTAAAGAGTTCGGTTTTGATGCGGTTGACATCTGGCCGCAGCGCCCGATTGCCTTCCCGATGGATGTCAGCAAGGATCGCCGCAAGAAGCTGGTGGACCTGGCTGGGGAGCTTGGCCTGGAGTTCGCAGCCATCGAGGCCATCACGGACTTTCGGCGCGCCGACCACATCCTGCTGCCCAAGACCGAAAAAGAGATCATGTTCGTCAAGGAGTGCTGCGAGCTGGCCGCAGATGTGAACTGCCCCATCGTGCGCATCCTGGCGGGCTTCGTCGGCTACTTCTGGCATCAGGGCTGGGACCTGGGCTACGGCAACACGGCCATGTGGAACACCCGCACCATCGAGGTCTCCAAGATGGAGGACTTCCTGATCGAGTGGAACTGGGCCAAGGCTGCCGTCCGCGAGTGTGCCGAGATCGCGGCTGACTACGGCGTTGTACTCGCCCTCCAGAATCACCCCCCGCTGACCAACAACACCGAGGAGACCATCGCTTTCATTGAGGAGGTCGATCATCCCAATCTCAAGCTGGGCCTCGACCTGCCGCTGTTTGAGTCGCAGGACCCGGACTTCATCTGGAAGACGGTCAAGAAGGCCGGGAAGGATATGATCGTCCATAGCCACCTGATCGGTCTGCGCTATCTGGGCGGCATGAACAACATGTGGGGCTTTGAGGAAGTCCCGCCCTGGGAGGGCCAGGAGAACTGGGTCGAGTTCTTCAAGGCGATGCGGGCGATCGGCTACGAGGGCTACTTTGCCCATGAGCAGTGCTCGCCCGTCATTCTCAAGGGTCATGTCAAGGCCACCCGTGAGGAGTTCGATCGCCGCTATAAGGAGACCTGTGCCTGGGTCCGCCGTGTGTTTGAGGAGATCGAGGCTGAAGGTGCTGATCTCGAGGCCAGGATGGCAGCCATCGAGGTTTAGGAATAGCCGACTGGCGGGGCAGCTATACGGCCAGACCTGCGGGGTCCCTGGCCCTCGTGTGAGGATGGCCTCAGAGGGGAGGCGTCTGTCCGGATGTTTCTGGTTCTATCCCAGGTGAAGGAAGGCCACTGAGCGGCCGGTGGCCTTCCTTACCCATGAAAGCGTGGATGCTGATGGCTGCCGGTGTCTTCGGCCAGATCGACCGTAGAAGTAAGCTGCCCCTGTACCAGCAGCTCTACGAGATCCTGCACGATCAGATCAAGCGTGGCGCGTTGAAACCAGGCGATGCGATCCCGACCGAGAGCCAGCTCGTTGAGCACTATCAGGTCAGCCGTTCGACAGTCCGGCAGGCGCTGGACATGCTGGCGAACGAGGGGCTGGTTGCACGTCAGCGGGCGCGGGGCACGTTCGTCACCCGCCCCGCCGTCGAGCAGTTCGCCGACCGCATCATCAGCTTCACCGAGGACATGCGCCGCCGGGGGATGGAGCCTGGCACCGTGCTCCTGTCAGCCGGGCTTATCGAGGCGCCGGAGGACATTGCCCGGATGCTCCAGGTCGAGCCGGGGGAAAGCTTGGCCTGCCTGGAACGCCTACGCTTAGCCGACAACGAGCCGATCAGCCTGGAGAAATCTTACCTGGTGCACCGTTACTGTCCCGGCATTCTGGAGCGCGACCATGTCCACAAGCCTCTGCGTGACACGCTGGCCGACATGTATGGGGTGTGTCTGGTCTACGCGCGGCAGACCATTCGGGCCGTCTCACCCTCGCGCGAGACGGCCAAGCTGCTGAAAATCCCGCCGCATGTGCCGGTGCTGCTGATCGAGCGCGTGACGTACTCGCAGGACGACCGGGCGGTGGAGTATCTGCGGGTGTGCCACCGTGGCGACCGGTATGTCTTGTATAATGAGCTTCAGGGATAACCTCTCGCAGGCGGCTAGCCGCACCGCAGACACGTTGTTGAAGGGACAGACCTTATGAGCCAACAGGCAACAGCCTTAGAAACCGAAGTCAAGCCGGGAGCCACCGTAGACAGGGAGTTCTCAACTAAGTGGTTTATCCGCCTGCTGTTTGTGCCCACCCTGGGCCTCCTGATCCTGCTGGCGATCTTCCCGCTGTTCTACTCCATTGGGGTTTCCTTTACGAACTATACCCTGGGAAGCTCGTCGGCCTGGGTGGGCCTGCGCAACTATAAGGAGCTGTTTGCAAGCGGTGAGCTAGTGCTGAGTTCGTGGGTGACGATCCGATTCACGATCTTTGCAGTGGCTATCGAGATGGTGCTTGGCATCCTGATCGCCTTCGTGCTGAACGAGCGGCTGCCGGGAATTGGCGTTGTCCGGGTGATTGTCTTTTTGCCCATGATGCTGGCGCCGCTGGTTGTGGGGACGTTCTGGCGCTTTATGCTCGACCAGACGTTTGGTCTGGTAAACTGGCTGCTGGGCGCGCTGGGCATTCCCCCCGTTTTCTGGCTGGTCGATCCGTCAGCTGCGATGGCAGCCATCATCCTGGTCGATGTCTGGCAGTGGACGCCGTTTGTCGTCCTGCTGACTCTGGCCTCCCTGGGGACGATTCCCAACGACCTCCGGCAGGCAGCCATCCTCGACCGTGCCCCGACGTGGATGAAGTTCCGCCATATCTACTGGCCCTACATGCGGTTCCCCGTTCTGTTCGCCTTCCTGTTCCGCACCATTGACTGCCTCAAGATGTTCGACCTAGCCTATGCGCTGACGGGTGGAGGGCCTGGCAACCTTACCGCAACGGCCTCGCTGCTGTCCTACTGGTATCTCTTCCAGTATTTTCGGGTCGGGAAGGCCGCAGCGGTTGCCTGGATCATTGTGATTGCCATCTCCATTATCGTGAACATCCTGATGGGATTTCTGATGCCAGCCCAGAAGGCGGAAGAAGAAGTGGTGTCCACAGGACTATAGGAGAGACCGGAGCATGAAAGCGATCTGGCGCGTCGTCAAGTGGGTTCTGCTGGCCCTGGCGATCATCGGGGTCGTCCTGGTATTCCTCAGCCCCATCATCTGGATTTTCCTGAGTTCCTTCAAGACCCGTGTGGACATCTTCGCCCTACCGCCGGTCGTGATATTCAAGCCTACGCTTGACAACTACACTGGGCTGCTGCGATCCCAGAACCCACCCTTTCTGAAGGACTATATCAACAGTCTTATCATCGCCTCAGCCTCTACCGGCATCTCGCTGGTTCTGGGTTCGCTGTCAGCCTACGGTTTTTCGAGATACCAGATCAGGGGGGGCGGCTTTGCGCTGGGCTGGATTCTGAGCCTGCGCTTCTTCCCTGTGGTGGCCATGACCATCCCCATCTACGTCCTGTTCAGGCTGCTCGGCCTGCTCGACCGGCACATCCCCTTGATCTTGGTGTACTGCATATTCAACATCTCCTTCACCGTCTGGTTCCTGAAGGGGTTCTTTGACGAGATTCCCGCCTCTCTGGAGGAGGCTGCCCAACTGGATGGCTATTCGCCCTTCCAGGTCTTCCTGAGGGTGGCCCTGCCTCTGGTTGTGCCGGGCATCATCACCGCCGCCATTTTCTGCATGATCCAGTCGCTCAACGAGTTTCTTATCGCTCTGTCGCTGACGCAGCGTGTGGCCGAAACGGCCCCCGTCGGGCTGGCCAAGCTGCAAACAGCGGTCGGCCCTGATTGGGGCAAGATGTCCGCTGCCTCAACGATCATGATGCTGCCCGTCTTGATCTTCACTATCGTGGTGCGCAACCAGCTCATCAGAGGCATGAGCTTCGGTAGGCTGAAGTGATGCGGGTCAAAGACGAGGAGATTGCCCAGTGGCTACGGTTGAGCTGAAAAATCTCACACTGTATTACGGCAAAGTCCTGGCAGTGGACAACATTAGCTTGCAGATTGAAGACAAGGAACTGTGCGTTCTTCTCGGCCCGACGGGCTGCGGCAAGACATCCACCATGCGCATGATTGCGGGCCTGGTGACCCCGACTGCTGGCGAGGTCTGTCTGGACGGCAAGGTCATCAATCACCTTTATCCGGGGGATCGGGACGTGGCCATGGTCTTCCAGGACTATGCGCTCTACCCCCATATGACTGTTGCCCAGCAGTTCGCCTTTCCCCTCAAGGCCAGGAAGGTGTCGGCCCAGGAGATCGACCGGCAGGTGCGGGAAACGGCTGATTTCCTGGGGCTGGGCGATCTGCTGGGGCGCTACCCCAGCGAGCTGAGCGCTGGCCAGCAGCAGCGCGTCGCCATAGGGCGGGCGCTCATCAGGAGGCCGAAGGTCTTCCTGATGGATGAGCCGCTGGGCCAGCTAGACGGTAGGACGCGCGCTGAAATGCGGGCCAACCTCAAGCGACTACAGCGCGATCTGGGCATCACGACCATCTATGTCACCCATGATCAGGTTGAGGCGCAGAGCCTGGGTGACAAGATCGTCGTCATGCGCCTGGGCGTGATCCAGCAGGTCGGCACGCCTACCGAAATCTACAGCCAGCCCGCCAACCTGTTCGTAGCAGGGTTCATCGGGACGCCGTCGATGAACTTTCTGGACTGTCTGTTGCTGCGCCAGGATGGCGGGGTACGCCTGCGCAACCGCCAGTTCTCGCTTGACCTGATCCCTGAGCTGGCCCACCGGCTTCAGAAGGTTCCCGACGGCGCAGCCGTCGTGCTAGGCGTCCGGCCAGAGCATATCCGCCTGCAGTCCCAGGGTGACCCCGAAGCGGTGAAGGCCGAGGTTCTGGTCGTGGAGCCGTCCGGCAACGAGTACATCGTCAGCCTCCGGGTCGGCGACGAGCTGATCAAGGCCCGCCAGGACCGGCGCAAGCTGGACTTCAAGCCGGAGATCGGCCAGCCGGTCTGGCTCAAGCTCATCCAGAGCAAGATGCACGTCTTCGACAAGGAAACCGAGGTCCGCCTGAGCTAGGAGCATGGCGCTGCTCACGAGAAAGGATGGCCTGACATTGTCCAGCATTCGATTGGAAAACATCAGCCTGAAATACGGGGGCCGATACGTCCTCAAGGATGTGAACCTCACGGTCGAGGACAAAGAGCTATGCGTGCTGTTTGGCCCGTCCGGGTGTGGCAAGAGCCTGATCCTGCGCATCATTGCCGGGCTGATCCGCCCGACCGAAGGCAACGTCTACATCGATGGCCAGTTGGCCAATGACGTATCGCCCGGCGACCGGGACGTGGCGATGCTCTTTCAGGGCTATGCCCTGTACCCCTATCTGTCGGTGCGTGAAAACTGGTCCTTCCCGCTCCGGGCCGAACGGCTGCCTGAGGAGGAGATCGCCTCGCGCATCCAGGAGACCTCTGACTTCTTGCAGATGGATGCACTGCTTGAGCGCAATCCCCGCCAGCTTTCCGGGGGTCAGCAGCAGCGCGCTGCGCTAGGCCGCGTCCTGGTTCGGCGCCCCAGGATGTATTTGCTCGACGAACCGCTCAGCGCGCAGGACGCCAAGCGCCGGGTCGAGATGCGCACCGGCCTGCGCCAGATCCAGATGGAGCGCGGGATCACGACTCTGGTTGTCACCAGCGATCAGATAGAGGCTCAGGCGCTGGGCGACAAGATGGCTGTGATGGACATGGGCACAATCCAGCAGGTCGGTACGCCGGAGGAGATATACGAACAGCCGCGCAACCTCTTCGTGGCTGACTTCGTTGGCAGCCCCTCCATCAACCTGTTCGACTGCACGCTCACCCGCGACAACGGCACTCTGTGCGCGAGCCACCCCAACTTCAAGCTCTGCCTATCCCCGGAGATGGCGGCGCGCGTGGAAGCCAACGCCAAAGGTGAGCAGGTGGTGCTGGGCGTCCGGCCGGAGCACATCGACATGAGCGCGGTCGAGCGCCCAGGCGCGATCCCGGCCCGGATCTATGTCATCGAACCACAGAGCGACGAGCTACTGGTTGACCTGATGATCGGCGAGACGCTTGTCAGAATGCGGGCTAACCGAGAAGACCTGGCCTTTGAACCCGAACTTGACCAGCAGGTCTACCTCATATTCCTCAAGGAGCTTGTGCACGTGTTCGATAAGGGGACTGGCCTGCGTGTGAGCTAACGGAGTGATGCGCACAGGCAGGCTGATTGCCCTCTGGACGCATAGGCGCTCAGGAAGGAGGTGTCCGGGGATAGAATGGCCTTTTTCGCTATCCGCAAGTGGGAGAAGATTGAAACGGATCTCTTGCGACATCAGTAACAAAGGAGATTCCAAAGATGTCAACCGATAACGAGAACCTGAGCAGAAGGCAGTTCCTCAAGGGTGCGCTCATCACGGGCAGCAGCGTGGCAGCCGGGACTATCCTGGCGAGCTGCCAGCCCGCCCCGGCGCCGACGGAGGAGGCCGCCCCTGAGGAAGCCACCGAGGAGGCCGCTGCCGTCACCGTGCGCGTCCTCAGCCTGCCCTGGCCGCAGACGCCTGTCGAGCAGAAGATGGCCAATGAGCAGTTCACACCCGAGGAGGGGATCACCGTCCTGCTGGAAGGCCCGCCCTACGAATTCGCCGAGTCGAAGATGCGCGAGCTGGCGGCCTCCCAAAGCCCGGAGTTCGACATCTGGGAGTATGACAGCCAGTGGCTGGGCGCGATGGCCCTGGCCGGTGCGATGGAGAACCTCGACACGGCTGACTACTTCCGCGCTCCCGACGCCAAGATCAAGTTCGAGGACTTCATGGAGGGTCACCGCGAGTACCTGGGCCGCTTCCCGGTCAACGACAAGAAGGCCCTGCGCGGCGATGTCGAGGAGTACCAGAACCTGCCCATCTTCGGCGTAGCCTGGACGCTTGGCACGAACATGCTGGGCTATCGTGTGGACCTGTATGAGGAGGCCGGGATCGTCGATGACGAGGGTAAGGCCAAGCCGCCTGACGACTGGGAAGAGTTCAGGGATGCCTGCATCAAACTCACCCGCGCTGACGAGGGCTTCTACGGCGTTGCCTGGTACAACACCCGCCTGGCAGACGGCATCTCGATGCAGTGGCTGCCGTTCCACTGGACCTACGGGGCTGACATCTGGGACTTCGACACCTTCCAGATCGAGGGCATCATCAACACCCCTGAGGCCGTCGATGCCCTGACCGAGTTCGTCAAGTACCCCCAGGAGTACAAGGTCATTGACCCCGGCTCAGCCAACTGGTTTATCGCCGAGCTGGTCAACGCCGTGACGCAGGACAAGGCGGCAATGTGGTACACCTACGTCTCCTTCGCGGCCTTCACAGAGGACCCCAACACCTCCCTGACAGCGGGTAAATGGGACTTTGCTATGATCCCCGGCAAGCGCCAGGAGGACGGCTCGGTGTACCGCGTCCCGGTCTTCGCCTGCCAGGGCATCGGCATGAACTCGCACTCGACGCATAAGGCCGAGGCCTGGAAGTATATCTCCTGGCTGAAGTCTTACGACACCGAGAAGCAGCTCGTTGATGATCCGGCAGCTGGCTACGCGAGCGCCCGCATCGATCTGCGCGACTACCAGTTCTCGCAGGATACCCCCATGTTCCACTCCAAGCAGGTCATGATCGAGTCCACGCCCTTCGCTCGCGACTTCCCCATCTGGCCGGAGTACAAGGAACTGCTCGATATCCAGCAGCGGGAGCTTAACCTGTGCTACATCGGTGCCCAGGAGCCTGAGGAGACGCTGGATAAGATCGCGCTGCTCCAGCAGCAGGTCATGAATACCAGCCCCTACAACCCGAAGAACAGCGGGAAGTCGATCTCTGAGCTGGCTGCTGAGCTGTACGAGTAGCGGGTCCCAACGTCCGCTGACCGCCTAGTTATCGTCCCTCCCTGGCTTGATGAGCCAGGGAGGGACACTTCTCACACCGGAGCGTAGAACATGCGCGTTTTGGGCATTGGCGCCCACCCTGACGACCTTGAAATCCTGTGCGGCGGCACGCTCGCCAAGTACGCCCAGCGCGGCGATCAGGTGTTCATGTGCCATGTCACGCAGGGCGAGAAGGGGCATTTTCACATCCCCAGCGACGAGCTGGCCCGCACCCGTGCCCAGGAGGCGCGCGAGGCGGCGGCGGTCATCGGCGCAGAGGCGATTGGGCTGGGGCTTAAGGATGGCGAGGTAGAGGACAACATTGAGACGCAGCGCCGGATCATCGACGTGATCCGCCAGACGCGCCCGGACGTGATCATCACCCACGCGCCGGAAGACCGCTACCTCTCCGACTACGCCTCGGTGGGCAAGCTGGTCATCGACGCTAGCTTCCACGCCAGCGTGCCCTACGTCCAGACTGAGCATCCCTATCATGACAAGATACCGCCCATCTACTACATGGAGACCATCGTCGGCGTCGGGTTTGTCCCCACGCTGTACGTGGACATCACCGATACGTTCGAGGCCAAAAAGGAGATGCTCGCCCGGCACCGCAGCCAGCTCGTCTGGCTGAAAGAGCATGACAACGTGGACGAACTGGAGATCATCGAGACGGTGGCTCGCTTCCGGGGCTGGCAGTGCGGCGTCGCGTTTGCCGAGGGTTTCAACCCCTGCCTGCTCTGGCCGCGCATTGTTCCGGGCAGCCTCCTGCCGTGAGCAGCCTCGCCCACTGGCTGCCGGCTTGCCCTATGGACACGCGCCTGTGCGCCGATGTGTTTCCCTGAAAGACACAGACGCACTGCAAGGAAGGTTTCACGCTATGGCTAAAGAACTTGGCGTTGGGATCGTCGGCCCCGGCTGGGTCGCTGGGGAGCACATCAATGCCTGGGAGCGCAATCCCCACACCCGGGTGGTCGCTATCTCCGGCAGGACGGAAGAGCACGCTGCCCGCCTGCGCGACGCCAAGGGCCTGGTGGATTGCCGGGTCTATGGCGATTACCGGAAGATGCTGGAGCAGGACAACCTGCATATCGTTTCTATCTGTACCCCGAACCACCTGCACGCTGAGGAGGGGATCCTGGCTGCTCAGGCGGGCAAGCACATGCTGATTGAGAAACCGGCTGCCATCACACTGGACAGCCTGCACGCGCTCAGGGACGCCATCGTTCAGGCGGGCGTCAAAGCCGCCGTCGGGTTTGAGCTTCGCTGGTCGCCGCTTT
>FWPU01004268.1_pt1 | contig 33636 bp, 20 predicted proteins | sample 2228361 | NCBI WGS metagenome assembly FWPU01 (sample SAMEA103939777, study PRJEB20133) | metagenome
CTTCACTTCTAAATAATAACTCAGGATTAAATAATCCTACTTCTTCAAATACCTTCCTCCTAAAACTCATACTGCAACCATAAGGTGACTTTCCAAATGGATATTTTCTTATTTTATTCCCATAATCACTTTTCGTTACCAATCCCCATAAAAATGTAGACATCCATTCAGGCTCTTTACCATTCTCATATTTAGGTATAATTTTACCTCCCATAGCATACACTTCTGGATGAGTTGAAAAAAATGTAATTGCTTCTTCTATATAATTTGGTGTTGCTTCGGCATCATCATCCATGAAAATTATAATCTCACCTGAAGATTCTTTTATTCCTTTATTTCTTGCAGAAGATAAGCCTTTTTGTGTTTCTATAATATATTTAATATTATATTCCGAATTTTCATGTATAAATCTCTCAACAACATTCTCGGTATTATCTGTAGAATTATTATTTACTATTATTATCTCATATACCTCTTTTTGCACTGTTTGATCTAACAATGATTTTAAATTTAAAGGTAAATATTTTTCTCGGTTATAAGTACATATAATTATTGATACTAAAGGTTTTTTAGTCATTTTTAATTATCAGTCCAATTTTCTTGATAATTTTTATTTCTCTTTCTTCAAAAAACTTTGCAAAGTACAATATTATGGGGTATAGAACTATTAGAATAAATTTCAAAACCTTAAAAATAATTGTTTCATTAAATATATAAACCGGCATAGATAGTAATATGCCGGTGCTAATTAATAATAATAATTTTCTATTCTCAAAAGGAATTTGGTAATATTTGTCTGATATTTTTTGTGTTATGGCATAGAAAATTATAAATGCAATGAGTGTATTTAATGCAGCAGCGATTATTCCTAAATAAGGTATTAAAATAAAATTAAGTATAATATTTAAGATAGCTGCACCAAGAGTAACTGTTGCTATATGCTTTGTATTTTTTGTTAACATCATACCCAGAGAGGCTGTTAATCTCATTCCACTAAAAACGTACGAAAATAGAATAATTGGAACAACATAAAATGCATTGTAATATTCTGTTTTAGTGGCAAAAATCTGAACAATTTCTTTACTGAATAGCGAAAGAAAAATTGAAGCCCATGTAAATACAAATGTAGAATATTTCATAATTTTACTAAAAAAAAGCTTATCATCTTCCTGTCCAAAATATTTATATGCAACGGGCATTAGACTCATACTGAATGGTAATATAATTAACATATTTAATACCCCTGCAACACGATAACCTAAACCATATATCCCATTAGCTTCATAGCCCAGAAGATATGTAATTATATATCTATCACTTAGATTTAACAACATTATACCGAGAGAAGCAAATATTAAAGGGAAACCAAACTTTAATGAGACTTTCAAAATATCATATTCAAATTTGAAACTCATATGTCTAATAAGTGACAAAAATAAATAAATTGTAGATATTGCTTCGCCAATTAATGCTGCTAAAAAAATTCCCTCTATTCCTTTTTTTTGTTTAACTATAAAATAAATTGTTAGTGCAGCTATTATTATAAGTTTACCAATATTGACAAGTGTAAAGTTTAATGCTTTCTCTTCTGCCCGATACTTTGATAGAAACAAATTGTTGATTATTCTAAAAATTACAATAAATACAATCAGTCGTATGTAAATCGGTTTTATAATCGAATCATCAAAGAATTTTAGTGTTATTAATGATTCACCGACAATAATTAATACTACACATACTAATAATAGGAAGATAAACAAAGTAAAAAGTGTAGATTTCTTTCGTTTTTTATACTCGAATGAATTATTTAAAAATATAATAGATGCTGCCTGCCCTAATAAAAAAATTTCAGCTAAAATATTTGTTGTTATATCAAGTAAATCCCAAGTACCAAATTCTGATTTAGTGAGATAAGCGGTGTAAATTGGTAGTAAGATAACACCAACAATCTTAGGGGCAACGTTGCTTAAGCTGTAAATGAACGTATCTCTTATTGTACCCTTTAATCTTTCTATCATTATTTTTTCTTTTGCTGCTGGACTATCAGAACAATTAAAATACTCAAATATAAAATTAGATTTAATGTTAATGAAATTGTTTTGCCAACAACAAATGCATTTGGTTGATATCTAAATTCGATTTTATGTACGCCTTCAGGTACAACAATTCCCTGGAAGCCATAATTGGTCTTATAAATTTTGGTTTCCATTCCATCAACAAATGCTTTCCAGCCAGGTAAATATGTAGTCCCAAAAAATAAAAAATGTTTTTTATTAGATTTGGTTTTTACTAAAATTTGTTCGTCTTTATAAGTTAAAATTTCAGCAGATGATTTTGAATCTGTTTTTTCTATCTCAAAATCATTTCTTTCAACAAATGCAACATTTTTTGGATTAAATGAATCATTCTTTATTTCATTAAGAATTTCTATCGGTCTTTTTGTAGCAACGCTATCGACAAAATATACTCTTGGTAATGCATTTATGTTTTTATAAACATATGTATTTAGCGATTGATAAATTTGAATAAAACCATTTGGTTGATAAGGTCTATCTGTAATAACATATTTTACTCCAAGCATATTCCATAAAGTTAAATTTACAGGAGAGACAACATCAATTATATCCTGATAACTGCGTGGTTTGACAGCAGAGTATCCGAAAAAGTCTTCCATCAAGAAATATGCATGGTAGTTCGAATTATTTTGCAATGTACCCTTTGAACCATCCTGTTTTAAATTAAGTATTCTGAATGGTTCTTTTTCATTTTGTTGTTTTATTACGGTAATGTAATCCGGTTCATTAAAAAGTTCTTCAATTTTTGATGAATCTACATATCCAGTACCACGATTTCCAATTCTAAATAAATCAATTAATACAAAAATTATTATTCCTGTAATCAAAAGTTCTTTATTAACTTTTTTATTTATACATGCATAACAAAGTCCAAATGTTATTGCCAGTAATGCCATTGCAATCTGAAAGTCCCCTCTAAACATATCTGCCATATAATCAGAGAGTGCCTGAAACATTTGAGCTTCCTGCTGATTATTCAAAGAAGCTGCATAACTTTTCACTCTTTCAGAAAACCAGCTTGTAAGTGTTGTATTAAAAAGTATGGAAAGTATAAATAAAATTGAAAAGCTTAAAGCAAGATTTTTTATTGTGTTTTCTAACTTTACTTTTTTTTCTTCTCTAAGTTTTATAATTTCAATCAATCCTAGCCCGGCAAGAATTGGAAAAATAATCTGAACAACATGTAAAATCATCGAGGGAGTTCTAAAATTGTTAAAAAATGGGAAATAGTAATAAAATAAATTAAATACTATTGGAAAATTTCTACCAAAAGAAATCAGAATAAAAAGAATAACAGTAATTCCAAGAAATTGAACAACTGGTTCTTTCCAGCGAACAATAAGTGTAAGCAATCCAAGTGCAAAAATTATTATACCCATATACATTGCTGTATCAACAAAGGGCATTTGTCCAAAATATGTATTAACCTCAACAGGCTGGTTGTTTGAAAGCGGTCCCTGATAAACAGACCTCCCGAATCCATAGTAAGAAGGAATTATAAATGTAAGAACTTCACCGGGAGAAAATGACCAGTTAGTATTATACTCATATGAATCCGTATGTGATTTTATTCCCGGGTTTTGTAATTCAACGATACTTTTCGTACCTCGTGTCGAATACGGTTTATATTCATAGAGTTGACCATATGTATCGTAAGACATTGCTATTGCTACTAAACCTGCAATCAGAGATATAATAAAAGATTTTAGAAGCTGTTTTTGTAAAAAATTATTTTTTGTAATAAATGAATGAATAAAGAAATAAATAAAATAAATTAAAGCAACCAATCCAAAGTAAAAAACAATCTGTACATGAGCTCCAAAAACTAAAACATGCAATCCAATTATATAAAGCAACACATCAATTAGCTTTATTTCTTTCTGAAATTTAAAAAGCATCATTAAAATAAAAGGGAAGATAGAAAGACTAACAAGTTTAGAAACATGTCCAATATAAAAAAGAACAAGTATTCCAGTACTAAAAATGGTTGATACAGCAACAAGGAAACTTATTAATCTATTTGCACCAAAACTTCGCATAAAGAAAAATGTAGTAAAAGCAAGGATCAGAAAATTAAAAGTATATAGTGCGTTATAATTTTTAAATGCAGCCGAATAAAGCTTCGATGCGTATGAATAAATCATTACTGTTAAATCATAATGCCTGGGGGACATCGAAGTTACAACAGCAGGTATCCCACAAAAAATATGCGGGTTCCACAAGGAAACACCATCTCTTTCTTTGAGAGCATATTGCCTTAAACTTTTTCCCTGTATTAAATCTCCAGAGGATGTTGTTTTGTTTCCAAACATTACGGGATAAAAGAAAAGAAAAATTAAAAGAACAATTAATACTAAAAATAGAGGGGTCTGAAACTTATCCGGAATTATTATTTCTAAGGAAAAACCATATTCTTTTTTTTGTTCTTTATTCTTTTGTTTTACCATTTAAACTCCCAACCGTTATTAATTAATGGAGTTATATAACAAATCCATTGTTCATTATATTTAGTCTTACATGATTAAAAGAAATAATCAATTCAAAATTGTTTTTGCATAATTATCCCAACTTAGTTTTTTTGCCTGCTCTTCAACTCTGCCACGAGGAATAGGGTTATTAAGAAAATCTTTCATTGTCTGATACATTGAGTCTATATTACCTGGTTCTGCAAGATAACCATTATAACCATGTTTAATTGTTTCGGGAAAATGACCAACTGCAGTTGCAATAGTTGGTAGCTTAAAATTATATGCCAATGATTCAACTCCAGAAGGTGTTGCAACTTCATAAAATAGCACATTACAATCTGCAACCTGAAAATATTTATGAACTTCTTCGTTTGGTACGTATCTATTTATTACTACAACTTTATCTCTAATCCCGAGCTCATCAATTAAATTAAGTGGACGATAATTGCTTTCATCATCAGTATCTTTTGTTAACATTCTTTTTAAAAATCCAAATACGGATTTTTTAATTTTAGTTGAAATCTTTTTATCATCTAAAGTATGCCAGAAAGATTCACCAACAATTAGCAAAGATACATCATCCCTTTCTTTGGCAAGTTTTGCAAATGCACTTATTACGTTATGAAGCCCTTTATATTTTCTTATAAATCCAAAAAAGAGAAATACATATTTCCTAAGTCCAAGTTCTTTACGAATTTTTTCTCTATCAACATTCATATTGGGTGTAAACATATCATAAATAGGGTGATATAGTTTAATAACTTGTTTTTCTTTTGTCAGGATAAATTTTCTATAATCATCTCTCGGTTTATTATCGCATAAAATGAATTTTTGTCTGGGAAAAACTTCTTTTAACTCCTCAAACGTTTTTAATGAATGAACTATGAATGTATGAGGTTTTGTTAGTGCATATTTTAAAAATAAATTGTCTATTATGCTTCTTTCTTTTTGTGCAACAACATGCAGGTCAAAAATTATTTCACAATTACAATATTTTTTTATTTTTTTCGAAATATAGCCCATTGGTAATCCCTGAACGGATATTGCCCACTGAAAAACAACTATATCGGGCTGCAATTCTTTAATTAACTTGCTGGTTTTTCCCCATGTAACAGGATTATTATAATCCGTAATATAATGAACCTTAACGGTGGTTCCCTCAAGAAAATTTTTTTGACTCGAGTGATCTATAAAGTCTCTTGGAATTATTGATGGATACTGTTGTATCCATGAAACAATATGAACTTCTGCTTCGAGTTTATACAATGCTTTTGCAAGTGAAGATGTGTAATTAGCAATCCCCCCTTTGAACAATGGACCTGGACCAAAGATTACAATTTTTTTCATGATTTTTAATTACAAATCAATTTATTTAAAATTAATTATATCTGTAAAATTTTTGTAAATATTTTAATTCTTTCCAATCTTCTGACCTCCTCATATTCATGTCCCCTGTTAATCCTAAATATGATAATACAAAAAAGTACTTCATTCAAATATTAAAAACATTAAAGTATATATTCGATTATGTCATATAAGAAATATATATTTTTAGATACTTTTGTTTTCTATCATCATTAATTGCAGGCTTTTTATTTTTCAAATGCAATTATTTAATTTTAATCTATCAACCACAGCATTATAAACCCGGCGCATACCTTCTTCGAGAGAAATTTTGGGTTGCCAGCCTAATTTTTCTTTTACATAACTCATATCTGAATATCTTGAATGAACACCCATTGGTTTGTCGATTAAAGGTTTAATAGTTGGAGCATAACCAGCAAAACTTGCAAATAATTTAATCAATTCTATAAAAGTAGTTAATTTACCAGAGCCAATATTTATAGCCGAGCCATCATGAATTTTATCCATTGCTAAAAACATACAATCCAGAACATCATCAATATGAACAAAATCACGTCCCTGCTTGCCTGTACCCCAGACTTCAAATGGATTTTCTTTTGTTGCTGCACGAGCTGCAATGGCCGGAACAGGATAGCTTAAATCCTGGTCCTCCCCATAACCGGAAAATGGTCTTATACAAACAATTGAAATTCCATAATGTTGAGCAGCTATTTTTGCAAGATATTCACCTGTTAATTTTGTCCATCCATAGGTCATATCAGGTTTACCAAGTACATAGCCGTCGATATTAATATCAGATTCTTTAAGAGCTATTGCATTATCTTCCGTTTGCAGGTTGATTGGATAAGCTGCAGAAGAACTTGGATATAGAACTCTCTCTGGTTTGGATTTTGCTATCCAATTAAAAAATTCCGCATCAATCGATAAATCAAGTGCCACAGCCATTGGATCCCCTTCTATTTTTGCGCGTCCACCAACAATTGCTGCAAAATGAAAAACGTCACCAAATCTATCTATTTTTAATCCATACTCTCTTTTTAACCATTCGGGATCTTCTTGGTGTTTATTAAGAAATTTTCTTAGATCTACTTTCCAGAAAAATAATCGTTCTTCATTTCCGAAAATTTCAATATCTTTAAATTTTTTTGACTCAGGATCTGGTAACCATATTGAAGGGTGAATTCCGACAGATAAATCATCTACCATAAGAATAATATCTTTTGTTCTCTTTATTAAATACTTAACAGTATTTCTACCTACAAATCCACAGGCCCCAGTAACAAGGTGAAACTTCATATAAATATTCCTTTTTCTTTTAATGAAAAATAAGAATTTTATTTAGAATAAAAGATGAGATTGAATGGAATTTTTTGAAGAAATGTATTAAACAATTTGAAAACAAAGTTTGAAAAACAAAAATTATTTTTTTTCTTTTATTACGTATTCCTTATCGTTCTGAAAATTATGAACAAACAATTCTCCAAGTAAACCAATTGCAAAAAATTGTATACCTACAATAATTAACAAAATCCCCAGAAAGAAAATTGGGCGGTTATTAATTCCTTTACCTAAGAAAAATTTTTCGTATGTAAGCCAAAGACTAATTAAAAATCCTATAAATGCCGATAACAACCCTACAATACCAAATAAATGCATTGGCCTTTTAATAAATCTTACTGTAAAAATAACTGTAATTAAATCCAGAAAACCTTTGAAAAAACGTGATACACCAAATTTTGTTTTTCCATACTTACGGGGATGATGTTTTACTACAATTTCTGAAACTGAAAAACCCTTCCAACTTGCAAGTACTGGAATATAACGATGAAGTTCTCCATATACATTTATACTTTGAACAACTGCTTTTCTATATGCTTTTAAGCCACAATTAAAGTCGTGTATTTTAACCTTAGAAAAAAATCTTGTTACAAAATTGAAAAATCGGGATGAATATTTTTTAATAAAAGGATCATATCTTCTCTTTTTCCAGCCCGACACAAGATCGTAACCCTCTTCAAGTTTTTTTAATAAATTTGGAATTTCTTCTGGATCATCCTGCAAATCTGCATCCATAGTTATAACAACATCACCAGTGACATGCTTAAATCCCATCTGTAGTGCAGCCGATTTGCCATAGTTAGTCCTGAAACTAATATAATGAACATGATTATCTGTTCTTACTAATTCTTTTATTATTTTTAAAGATTTGTCTGTACTTCCATCATCAACAAAAATAATTTCATGATCACATGAAATATTTTTTAAGGATTTTTTTAATTCATTATAAAGTGGTTTAATTGATTCTTCTTCGTTAAAGAGTGGAATTACAACGGAAACTTTTTTAAAACTGAAATTCTGAATATCTCTATCATGTCGAATCTGTAGAGGTTTAATTTTTTTTCTGTAAAAAAATCTCCTTTGTTTTTTCTCCGTTTGAATGTGTGAATTTTGTGTATCCGATTTCTGATTTTCCTTCAAAATGTCATCCATTTTAATTATTGAATAAAAGAATTAATTACAATGATAAGTTAAATTTTGTTAATTCTAAAATCAACTTAATGATTTTTACGCTCAAGTAACTTAAGTACAAGTCCTATTAACACTGAATTATTGTAAAAATAAATTTCCTCTCGAAATTTATACACCTATAGAATCCTAATGAATAAACATGAATTCTGCTTAAAACTTATTAGAAAAATTTAGAGTGCACTTTTTGTAAAATTAACTAACCAATATGAATCAGAAAATTTTAAAACAGCATTTAAGTTGAAAATAAAACCTCAATTTAATAGACAGAAAAAGTTAATTCTATTATTTTTATCAATTAAATAAAAAAGATGGCAAAGTTAATGATCAAAACTAAAGTTCAACCTTATGACGTGTTTGTCCATTACCAATCACTATAAATTTTTTTGTAGTTAATGCTTCCAAACCCATTGGTCCATATGCATGAAGTTTGGAAGTAGAAATTCCTATTTCAGCGCCAAGTCCCATCTCGCCACCGTCAGCAAATCTTGAAGAGGCATTGACCATTACAGAGGAAGAATCTACATCGCGTAAAAATCTTTGACTTGTTTGCAAATTATTTGTAACAATTACTTCAGTATGATTTGAACCATATTTTTCTATATGGTCAACTGCATCCTGATAGCTATCTACAATTTTGACAGCAATAATTAATGCAAGATATTCAGCATAATAGTCTTCTTCGGTTGCAGGCAGAGCGTAGGGCAGTATTTTTCTTGTTTTATCACAACCTCGTATTTCTACATTCTTTTTCTTTAATGCTTCACCAGCAATAGGTAAAAACTTTTCTGCAATATCTTTATGAACCAGCATAGTTTCGAGCGCATTACATACAGCTGGTCTTGATGTTTTACCATCTATCAATAAACGAATTGCCATATCAAAATCTGCATCTTTATCAACATAAATATGACATACACCTTTATGGTGTTTGATTACAGGTATTTTGCTATTTTCTGCAACAAATCTAATTAATCCTTCGCCCCCACGTGGAATTATAAGGTCTATGTAATCGTCCATTTTTAACATGTCAAGCATTGCATTCCGCTCAGGTGTAGGAATAAAGGTAACAATTGAAGAATCAACACCACATCTTTCAATCCCCTTATGAAGTGCTTGAACTATAGCCATATTGGAATTAAATGCTTCAGATCCTCCACGTAATATAACTACATTACCACTTTTTATACATAATGCTGCTGCATCCGATGTAACGTTTGGTCGAGCTTCGTAAATTATTCCTATTACGCCAAGTGGTATCCGCATCATTCCAACCTGTATTCCGTTAGGACGAATTCTTATGTTTGTTATTTCACCTACCGGATCGGGCAATTGCACAACTTCATAAATTGCATTTGCCATTGCTTCTAGCCGTTCTTCTGTAAGTAATAATCTATCGAGCAGAGCATCTGACAGGCCTTTATCTTTTCCAGCTTGAATGTCCTTATTATTTTCTTGAAGTATATTATCTTTATTTTTTAATAATGCTTCTGCCATCGAAGAGAGTATTTTGTTTTTTTGATTTGTATTTAACAGGGATAATGTATATGCAGCTTTTTTACTTCTCTTTACTAATTCAATTAAATTAGTTTTCATTTTTTCACCCTTTTATTCTGTTTCAAATAAAACTAATTCATCTCTGTGTATTACTTCTTCACTTCTTAAATACCCGAGAATATTTTTAATTTGACTACTTTTTTTCCCTTGAATTTTTTTCAATTCATTTGAATTATATTGTGTAATCCCCTTTGCAATTAATTTTGCATTGATATTATCTTTAAGATAAACCTCCACAGCTTCCCCTTTTTTAAACTCGCCTTCTATTCCAACTATTCCAGAAGAAAGTAAAGATGCTCCTTTTTTCTGAATTGCCTTAGAAGCTCCCAGATCCACATAAATTTTACCATTTGATGGAAGAGCAAAAAGCATCCAAAGTTTTTTAGCTGTCATTGGATTTTTATTTTTCTTAAATATCGTTCCAATCAATTTCCCATTTAGGAGAGCATCAAATACTTCACTTTTCGTAGCATTAATGATAATTGTATCAATACCATGTATAGTAGCTTTTTGTGCAGCTTCTATTTTTGTTGTCATACCACCAGTAGAGATATTATTTTTTGATCCTTCTGCAAGTGCATAGATTGATGAATCAATTTTTTCAACTACAGGAATCAAATTAGCATTTTTATTTTTTTTTGGATCTGAATCATATAATCCATCGATATCCGTGCAAATAATTAAAAGATCTGCTTCTACAAGCATTGCAACGTAAGCTGCTAAATTATCATTATCCCCCACTTTCAATTCTTCTGTAGCTACAGTATCATTTTCATTAACAATTGGAAGTGTTCCAAGTTCTAATAATTTTTTCAAAGTATTTTTTGCATTAACAAATCTTTTTCTGTTATGTATATCATCATAGGTTAAAAGCACCTGAGAACATGGGAAATCAAAAAATCTGCTCCACCATGTCATAAGAAGAGTTTGACCAATAGCTGCGAGAGCTTGTTTTTCCTGAATTGAGCGATTACTTTTTTTCAGTAATTGCGGTTGAGTAGACAATCCAGCTGCAACAGCACCTGAAGAAACCAGAATAATTTCTTTGCCGCGATTAATACACTCTGTAATAAATGCTGCTATTGGTAAAGTATACTTCGAACTGCATTTAATCCCACCTGGAGCAATTAAGCCACTTCCAACTTTTATCACAGCTTTTTTCCAATTAGATAATATAATTTCTTCCATCTCTTATTTAATTTAATTTTCTTTAAAGTAAAGATACTAATTAAAGTGAGTTTATCATTTACAAATACTGGATAGACCTAATTAAATTCTTTATCAAAACTATTATATCATAAAATTATCTTTCAGCTATTACCTCGAGCCTTATCATTTTTACATGAACAAGTCCATTTCGATCTGCAGGAAATTTTATCAAATAATTTTTAGTTAATTCGTCAATAAATTTCTCACGGAGTTCATCAGGTATTCTATGAGTATAAGGATGCCATGTTGTCTTTATCCAATTTTTAAATTTCTCTTCACCCTGATGAATCATATCTTTTTGTATTAATTCAATTTTCTTTTCTCTCAAATTAACCTGCTGAAGCCATATTTTATAATCATCAACATCATAAAAGCTATAAGGAAAATCAAAATCATAAAAATATGATTTCCATTCGTCACTCTTAATCATATTATCAAGCACCTTTATTAAATCTTCTGCATTTCCCTTCCCTCCCATTTGGAGTAAAACTTTCCCGTCTCTTTTTAAGCTTTTTTTAATACCCTTAAGAACCCGGAGATGATCCTTAATCCAGTGTAAGGTTGCATTAGAGAAAATTATATCAAACTCATTTTCAAAATCAAGGTCTATTGCATTTTCATAAATAAAAGTAAGATTGGGATATTTATCCTGTGGAAAATTTTTTATGGCAAATTCTAACAATTCCATTGAATTATCTATTCCAATAACAAATCCATGTGGTAATAGTTTAGCAAATTCAGCTGTAATTTTACCGTCGCCGCAACCAATATCCAGAATTTTTTCATTTCCATTTAAATATAATTTTGAAATAAGCTCTTTTGCCCATTTATATTGTTCGGATGAATTCTTATAATATTCTTCAGCATTCCATTTATACGACATAAAACACCCAATCTTTTAATAAAAAATGGAATTGCGGTTAAAGATTTCTATACAATAGCCACCATTCATCGCGGTATGTTGGTTTTCTACTTTTCTTTTTGAATATATGAACAGCAACAGCTCCGAAGACAAAACCTCCAATGTGAGCCCACCAGGCAACGCCACCTGTAGCACTGCTTTGAATTGATAACGCCAGAGTTCCCTGAAACAATTGCATAACAAACCATAATCCAAGTACAAGCATAGCAGGTAGTTGAATAATATCAAAAAATATAAAAATAGGTAAGAGCACAACCACTTTAGCATTTGGATATAAAAACATGTACGCACCAAGTACACCAGCAATTGCACCGCTTGCACCGATTGTTGGTATATATGAATCTGGATTCATAAGTATATGTGAAAAACTTGCTGCAAGGCCACATAGTAAATAAAAAACCAAATAACGAAAGTGCCCCATTCTATCTTCAACATTATCACCAAATATCCATAGATAAAGCATATTCCCCAACAAATGAATCCACCCACCATGTAAAAACATAGAAACAAATAGCGGATATATCCTGCTGTAATCAGAAAAATATACAACCTCCCCAGTATCGAATTTTATTCCCTCATAAAAATATTTAATGGGAATAACTCCATATTTTTCTATAAAATTTTGTAAATCTGAACCAAGCATTAATTCAAACAAAAACATTATCACATTTATTACAATCAATGTAATGTTTACAAATGGAAAAGATTTTGATGGAACATCATCTTTAAGCGGAATCAATTTTTACCTCTTAAAAATTCTAACTTTTCTCTATAAAATAAAAAAAGAAAATAATAGATGTGATTATAAAATTTATGTTTTATAACTTTCACAAAGATAATGATTAATATTCATTTATTTTATGCTTTATGAACTAAAATCATTTAAATAAAGTTAAATAGGGAAAAAAATATGAATAGATTAGCAAAAGAAAGTTCCACTTATTTACTACAGCATGCCAATAATCCTGTTGATTGGTTACCATGGGGTGAAGAAGCATTTGAAAAAGCAAAGAGAGAAGATAAGCCAATTTTTTTGTCGATCGGATATTCAACCTGTCACTGGTGTCATGTAATGGCACACGAATCTTTTGAAGATGAAACAGTTGCAGAGATACTAAACAATAATTTTGTTTCAATTAAAGTTGATAGAGAAGAGCGACCCGATATAGATAATATTTACATGCTTGTTTGCCAGATAATCACTGGTAGAGGTGGCTGGCCCCTTTCAATTTTTATGACACATGATAAAAAACCATTTTACGCAGGTACCTACTTCCCAAAATATTCATATGCCGGAAGAATCGGTTTTGTGGATTTATTGCACCATATAATAAAATTATGGAATACTAAAAAAGATGAACTAATCAGAAGTACAGATGAAATTACTCGTTATCTTTTATTACAATCATCATTAAATACAGATGAAGAATTAAAACAAGAAACTCTCACAAATGCTTTTCAGTTCTTTAAAAATAATTTTGATGAAAAATATGGTGGTTTTGGTTCCGCACCTAAATTCCCCTCGGCAATCAATTTAATATTCTTGTTAAACTACTATAGATATTTCAATGAAGATCCCGCATTATATATGGTAACTAAAACACTTGAAGAGATGCGAAAAGGTGGGATCTACGACCAGATTGGTTATGGCTTTCATAGATATTCAACTGATGAAAAATGGTTACTCCCTCACTTCGAAAAAATGTTATACGACCAGGCACTTTTAATCGAAGCTTATTCTTTAGCATACGATATAACACATGACGATTTCTTTGAAAAAGTCGTATGGGAAATTTATTCATATCTTAATAGAGAAATGTTATCGCATAATGGCTCGTTTTATTCAGCTCAAGATGCAGATAGTGAGGGAGAAGAAGGCAAATATTATTTATGGAGAACAAATGAACTAAAAGAAATTTTATCATATAAATATGAATTAATAAAAAACATTTTTAATTTATCCGAAGAAGGTAATTTTTTAAATGAAGCCACAAGAAAACTTACAGGAAAAAATATTTTGTTTATAAATGATAGATTAAAAAATATTCTAATTAAACAAAATTTATCTGTGGAAGATTATCAAAATATTAGAATCTTGCTTCTTAATTCAAGAAATAAAAGAATTCCTCCTCTTAAAGATGAAAAAGTATTAACCGACTGGAATAGCCTGATAATTTCTTCATTTGTAAAATCCTATGTTGTATTTAATGACGAAAAATTCCTGAATTCTGCAATTAAATGTTACGATTTTTTAATTAAAAATTTATTTGACGGTAAAAAATTATTTCATGTATGGAAAGACGGACATTCATACATAAAAGGATTTCTTGATGATTATTCATTTCTGACCAGAGCAGCTTTAGACCTTTATAGTGCAACTCTGGAAGAAGACTATCTTATAAATGCTATTCAATTTAATCTGATTTTACATGAAGAGTTCTGGGATAGTAAAAATGGGGGGTATTTTTTTACATCAAAAGATGATGAAAATATTGTACGCAATAAAATACTTTTTGATGGGGCAACTCCTTCGGGAAATTCAATACAATTAGAAAATCTAATTAAATTATACTACTTAACAGGCGATTCAAAATTTTCGGAATCAATCAAAAAACAAATTAATGCTTTTTCTCAACAGGTAAACCATTCACCTTTTGGTTATTCATATTTTTTGAATTCATTTTTAAAATTACAAAAAGAAAGCGCAGAATTATTAATTATTTCAAAAAATAAAATTGATAAAAAACTAATAAACCAGATAATGCAATTCGAAAATTTATATTGCATTAATATAACAAATCAAAACAGTGATAAATTAAGTAAGATTGTAAAGTGGATTAATAATTACTCAAAGATAAATAATGAAACTACATTTTATCTTTGCAAAAATTATGTATGTGAAAAACCCACAAACAGCTTTGAAGAAATAATTAAATCTTTGAGTTCGTTTAAAAATTGATATTCTATAAATAAAAATTAGTGCTACTATTGAATCTATCATTTATGATTGCTATAATCATAATGAAAATTTTTAATTTTATGTTAATGATAATCTCATCAAAAAAATACTTTATAGCTAACCTTCTTACTAATATTGAAGCTTTATTTAAAAGAGAGCTTCAAAACACAATAACAACACACACTTCGATAACGACGCGCTAAAGAGCGCACTCACCCAATAAATTTTTCTATATAAAAAGAGGTGCAAAGTACAAATGAGAATATTAAAATTTGGTGGTTCAAGTGTAGGTAATGCAGAAAAAATTAATAATGTCATAGAGATTCTTCAGAAATATTATATATCAAAAAAGATAAAATTTTCTGTTGTTTTTTCTGCATTCCAGGGTGTAACAGATAAATTAATTGAAATCGGTAATTTAGCTTATAAGCGTAACCCCAGATACATATCAGAATTAAATTCATTAATTGAACATCATAATACGATTGCATCTCAATTAAACAATAAAGAAAATGTAAATAGTTTAATCAAAAAACTAAACAAATTATTCAGCGAACTAAAAGAAGTTACAAATGGAGTCTATCTTGTTAAAGAATTTACACCTCGGACACTGGATTATATTGTAAGCTTCGGTGAAAAACTTTCATGCACAATCATTGGTCATACAATGTTAAATCGAGGAATTGATTGCGAAATTTTATTTGCGGATAAATTAATCAAAACCGACAACAACTTTGGTTCAGCTCGTGTAGATTTCAAAATTACAAACAGAAAAATTGTAAATTACTTTAACAATCATCATAAAATTCAAATTATTACAGGATTTATCTCTTCTACCACAAAAAATGAAATTACGACACTCGGAAGAGGGGGTTCAGATTATACTGCATCAATATTTGGTGCAGCATTAAATGCTAGGCTTATAGAAATATGGACTGATGTTGATGGGATTTTGACAGCAGATCCAAGAAAAGTTAAAGATGCATTTTCTTTAGAATCTGTTACTTATGAAGAAGCAATGGAATTATCACATTTTGGTGCAAAAGTAATTTATCCACCAACTATGTTGCCTGCACTACAGAAAAAGATAAGAATAGTAATTAAAAATACTTTCAACCCCGAATTCCCCGGTACATTAATCCTTGAAAAAGAGAAGTCGTCGAAATTTACAGTAAAGGGAATTTCATCTATCGATGATATTGCGCTCATTCAGGTTCAGGGTGGTGGAATGATTGGAGTTAGTGGGATTGCAGCACGTTTATTTGGAGTCTTAGCAAGACACAATATTAATATAATTCTTATTTCACAAGCTTCTTCCGAACACAGTATATGCCTTGCCGTAATGCCTAAGGATGCAGATATAGCAAAAAAGATAATAGAAGAAGAATTTCGGTTAGAAATTATGGATGGAAAAATCGGGAAAGTACAAGTAGAGAAAAATCTTTCAATAATTGCTGTTGTAGGTGAAAATATGCGTCACACACCTGGTATAGCAGGAAAAGTTTTTGGTGCTCTTGGCCAGAATAAAATCAACATAATTGCTATTGCTCAAGGTTCTTCCGAACTTAATATATCGCTTGTTATAAATAAAAACAATTTAACAGATGCACTAAATGTTTTACACAATTCATTATTGAAGAGGTTATCATGATTACAGAAAAAATTCCTGTTGCAATATTAGGCGCAACCGGTAGTGTTGGTCAAAGATTTCTCGAATTACTTTTAAATCACCCATGGTTCGAAGTAATAGAACTTGCCGCATCAGATAAATCCGCAGGGAAAAAATACTCAGATGCTACAAACTGGATATTGCAAACTCCGCTTCCTGATAAATTTACTAATATGATTGTAAAAAAATGTGAACCCAATCTTAATGCTAAAGTCGTTTTCTCGGCTCTAGATGCGTCTGTAGCCGGTGAAATTGAAACACAATTTGCAGATGCTGGCTATTATGTAATTTCAAATGCAAGAAATCACCGTTTTGATGAGCATGTTCCACTACTAATTCCCGAAGTAAATCCAGACCACCTGCAACTCTTAAAAATACAAAAATATAAAGGCGGAATTGTTACAAATCCAAATTGTTCAACTATAGGACTTGCACTGGCACTAAAACCATTACAAGATAATTTTGGCATAGATTCAATTAATGTTGTTACAATGCAAGCTGTATCTGGTGCAGGATATCCTGGATTAGCAAGTCTAGACATCATAGACAATGTAATTCCTTACATAGGTGGTGAAGAAAACAAAATGGAGAGTGAACCACTAAAAATTTTTGGTAAGTTTAATTCAAATAGAATTGAATTTGCAGATTTTAAAATAAGTGCTCAATGTAATCGCGTAGCTGTGATTGATGGACATACAGAATGTGTACAGGTAAAATTAAAAACAAAACCTGATAAAGATGAAATCATAAAAATCTGGCAAGAATTTAAGTCAGAACCCCAGAAACTCAATTTACCATCTGCACCAAAGAATCCAATTGTATATCTTTACGAAGAAAAATATCCGCAACCGAAAATCCATAGAAATATCGAGCAAGGTATGGCAACATCAATAGGGAGATTACGTGAATGTCCGATTTTTGATTATAAATTTGTTATACTTTCTCATAATACAATTCGAGGTGCTGCGGGTGGTACAATTTTAATAGCAGAATTAATGAAAGCAAAAGGATATTTCCAATGAGCTCAAAAAGTATAAGAGTTTTTGCTCCAGCATCAGTTTCAAATGTTGGTCCCGGATTCGATATGATGGGTTTTGCATTATACGAACCGGGAGATGAAATTATTGTCAAAAAAAATAATTCGAAACAATTAAGAATCATCAAAATTGATGGAGATAATGGAAATCTTCCATTGGATATCGATAAAAATACAACAACAGTTGCAATTAAATCTTTACTTGACAAATATGATTTAAAAGTTGGACTCGATATTTTAATTAATAAAAAAATGGGGATTGGAAGTGGACTTGGTTCAAGTGCAGCAAGTGCAGTTGCAGGCGTATATGCAATAAATGAATTACTTGATTTAAAGCTTTCTAAGTTAGATTTACTTGTCCATGCAATGGCTGGCGAATTCGTAGCAAGTGGAAGCATTCATGCAGATAATGTAGCTCCTTGCCTGTTTGGTGGTTTTGTTTTAATAAGAAGCTATAATCCACTTGATATAATCCAAATTGATTATCCCAAAAATTTATACTGTAGTATTGTATATCCAAACATTGTTATTAAAACAAAAGAAGCTAGAAAAATTTTAAGCAAAACAGTAAAACTAAGAACAGCTATTGCTCAGGCTGGAAATGCATCGGGGTTAATAATTGGTTTAATGACAAAAAATTTTGACTTAATAAGTCGTTCAATAATTGATTTAATTGCAGAACCAAAAAGAGCAAAATTAATTCCCTGTTACAATAAAGTAAGAAAAGCTGCTCTTGATAACGGAGCCTTAAATTGTAACATTACAGGTTCTGGACCATCAATGTTTGCTTTCTCTACTTCTCAAAAAGACGCACAAAGAATTGCAGAAGCAATGCTCAAAGCCGTTATTCAATCTGGACTCAACGGGAAAATATATGTTTCAAAAATTAATGGGGAAGGACCTAAAATTTTAGAATGAAATATTATAGTACAAATAATAAAAATCATATTGTAAATTTTGAATCTGCTGTAATGCAAGGACTTGCTGAAGATGGGGGACTCTTTATGCCATCCAAATTTCCCCTGATGGGAAACGATTTTATAAAATCAATTGAAAAATATTCTTTCCAGGAAATCGCATTCAGAATAGCAGAGAAATTCATTGAAAACGAAATCCCGGAAAGCAGTTTGTATGACATAATATCAAACTCAATTACATTACCTGCACCTCTTGTCCAAATCGAAAATAATTTATACGTGCTTGAATTATTCCACGGTCCAACACTTGCATTCAAAGACTTTGGCGCAAGATTTATGGCAAAAATCATGGGATATTTTGTTGAAAAAAGAAATATTCAATTAAATATATTAGTTGCAACTTCAGGCGACACAGGTAGTGCAGTTGCACACGGATTTTATGATACACCCGGTATTAACGTCTTCATTCTTTATCCAAAAGGAAAAGTAAGTCTTATCCAAGAAAAACAATTGACCACATTAGATAAAAATATTACTGCACTCGAAATCAACGGAACATTTGATGATTGCCAAAGATTATTAAAAACAGCGTTTGTAGATAAAGAACTTAATAAAAAATTAAATTTAACTTCTGCAAACTCAATAAATATATCAAGACTATTACCACAAGCATTTTATTACTTTGAAGCATATAAACAGATTCAGAATAAAAATCTATTTACAATTTTTTCTATTCCTTCCGGAAATCTTGGAAATCTTACTGCAGGATTAATTGCAAAAAAAATTGGGCTCCCTATTTCAAAATTCATTGGAGCAGTAAATAGCAATAAAGTATTTGCAGATTTTCTAAAAACAGGAATTTTTACTCCAAAACCGTCGGTCCTCACACTTTCAAACGCAATGGATGTTGGTAATCCAAGTAATCTTATCAGAATTAGAGAACTTTATTCAGATAAATTAAAAGATATGCAAAACAACATTTATTCCGAATCTTTTGATGATGATCAAACACGAAAAGGCATAAGAGAAGTATATGAAAAATATAATTACATAATTGATCCTCATGGTTCTGTTGGATACCTGGCATTAAAAAATTATACAAATTTAAGTCACGAAGTTAATGGTGTTATTCTTGAGACAGCACATCCTGCAAAATTTAAAGAAGTAATCGAAGAAGAATTGAATTTTAAAATCGATATTCCTGAACGATTAGCAATCTGTCTAAATAAAGAAAAAAGAACAGTAGAACTAAGTTCTCAATATGAGGATTTAAGAGAATATCTTGGAAAATTATAATAATTAATCAATTAATAAGTTCACTAATCCCCTGGTTTCCAGTAGTTCTTCAAAAGAGGAATTTATAAACCTTGTATTTTTTGAAATTGACTTATAACTCAATTGAAGTGATTCTTTCTTTTTGGGATTAATTGTAATTATTTCTGTAGCCGGTTGAATATGTTTTTTAAACAATGCAATAATATGTAAATCGGCATCAGACATTGAATAACCAATAAATATTATTTTTCGTGTAGAACGAATTTCTCGGGAAGCTTCAACCAACAATTGTGAAATAACAGGATGATGCAATGTTTTTAAATATGATGGAGGCATAATCAATGTTTCAAAATCAGTTTCATCTATTGGACAGCGAAATTCATACTCTTCTTTCTCTGGATATGTATAACCCAGAAATTTTCCACGATTCAAATCTATTTTCCTATCCCAGGGTGTAAGCAATGTTAAATTGCAGCAATTGCAATATTTCCAGTTCAAACTTCCATGAAGTTTTATAATTTTAATCGGAACGGGATTGATACCTTCTTCAACAAGTACAGGTTCTCGAGGATTTATCCAGAAATTAAAATTTCTGAGCTGGGGAATTTTCTCATAATTCATTAATGGAATGCAGTAATCAAGAAAATAATTTTGCTTAAAGAGAAAATCAAATGATTGCTCCAGAAGTGTATCATAATTCAAAGTAATAATTGATGAGTTTGGAACTTTCTCAGATAAAATTTCCCAGAATAGATGATAATAATGACTATTTTTATCCGTATTCAAATTTACAATATAATGAACAAGTTTTATTAAGTATTCTCTAATATCTCTCAAGCGTGAGTTTGTATATTTAGAATTGAGGCTTTCATTATGCTGAATAAAATAATCCAGAAAACCAAAAACTGCTTCAAGTCGTGGGTATAGATTTAATTTTCGATCGAATTCAAAATTATCATTAATAAATTCAAGTACAATTTTTCCAATTTCAGAATTTTTTATTTCATCATTTTCATCAGATAATATCTGTGGTAAAATATCTCTTTGAAGTGGGACACCATCTGGTTGAGAAGCACCTGTACCTAAAACACATATTACATCACGAGATTGAGGATACTTTATAAATTTTTCAACTTTGATCATAAATATATTATACTATCATTTAAGCTTTTATATTAATTACTTTCAAAAAAAAGAAGAGACATTAAGTAATTCTAATTACGAGACTCTAAAAAGCATTATTTATTAATTTCAAATAGAACCAACTTTTTTCCTTTTTCGTTGCGCGAGTTATTGGGTTTATAGGCAAGTTCAAAAATTGTAGATTTCTTGATGTATGCTTTATATTTCAACTCTGCTGCATTGAATTCATCATTCAAGTCGCCCCCTTTAATTGAAGCTATATAAGATTTTTCTTTCAATAAAGGGAGTGCATAACTAAATAAAATAATTAAAGGAACAGTTGCCCGACTGATTACTAAATCGAATGCTTGAGAAAATTTTTGTCTGAATTCATCACTTTCTACTCTACTATTTTCTGCTGATAAATTATTTAATTTTAGCTTTGCAATAAATTCCCTTACAGCATCAATCTTTTTTGTAGTTGAATCAGCAAGCACACCCTTTAATTGAGGTCGAGTTATTGCAAGAGGGATTCCTGGAAAACCACCTCCTGTTCCAATATCTAAAAAATAATTAATTTTTTGAGGAAGAAATTCCGATACATAAGAAGAAATAAAAACGTGGTTCTCTATTATTTTTGGTGTGTCTTTTCGAGATATTAAATTAATTTTTGAATTTTTTTGTGTTACAAGAACAGCAAAATTTGCTAATCTTTCGAGTTGATACTCATCCGGGCTAATATTGTTTTCCCAGAAGAGCATCTTTAATTCACGGATATACTGATCATATGAATTCAAAGAAAAACCTCAAAATTAGCTCTTTAAATATACTAATAAAACCGAAATATCTGAAGGTGTAACCCCAGAAATTCTCGAAGCCTGACCAATTGACCTTGGTCTAACTTTACTTAACTTTTCTCTACCTTCTGCTGATAGTGCTTTTAAATTAATATAATCAAAATTTAATGGAATTAACACATTTTCTAATTTTTCCATTTTCTCTACCAATACCATCTGTCTTTGAATATAACCTTCGTATTTAAATTCAATTTCAATTTGCTCAAGTGCTTTTAAATCATTTTCTAATTTTGAATATTCACCATTTTTATTTTTAATAAATACTAACAATTCATTAAGCTTAATTTCAGGTCTTTTGACAAGTTTATCGATCGTTTCTGCGTTGTCAACAGGAGCTAAATTTTTTTCTATTAGAAACGAATTAATTTCAGCAGGAAGCAATTTCGTTTTAGCCAATAGCTCTTTAGTCTTTGTAATCAATACTTCTCTTTCTTTCAATTCATCATAAAGTTCTTTTGGAATCAAGCCAAATTCATAACCATATTTCATTAATCTTCGGTCAGCATTATCCTGTCTTAAAATCAATCTATGCTCGGCGCGGGAGGTAAACATTCGGTATGGTTCATCAGTTGATTTGCCGACTAAATCATCAATTAAAACACCTATATATGCTTCACTCCTTTTAAGTACAAATTCTGGTCTTTTTTGAATTTTTAATGCTGCATTTATACCAGCTACAATCCCCTGAGCAGCAGCTTCTTCGTAACCTGATGTCCCATTAATTTGTCCAGCAAAATAAAGTCCTTCTATTAATTTTGTTTCCAAAGTTAAATCAACCTGGTGAGGTGGGAAGAAATCATATTCAACAGCATAACCTGGTCTCACCATTTCAACACTTTCAAGACCTTTAATTTTTCTTAGTGCTTCATACTGCACATCTTCGGGAAGTGATGTAGAAAAACCATTGATATAAATCAGTTCTGAATCAAGACCTTCGGGTTCAAGAAAAAGTTGATGTCGTTCTTTATCTGAAAATCTATAAATTTTATCTTCAATCGAAGGGCAGTAACGAGGTCCTCTTCCTTTAATTTTTCCTGTAAAGAGAGGGGATCTATCGAATCCAGTCTCCAAAATTTTATGTACAGTTTTGTCTGTATAAGTTATGTAACAACTTAACTGAGGAAGGTATGGGAATTCATTTTTAGGTGTTCTAAGGGAAAAAGGCTGTGGTGGATCATCCCCTTTTTGTTCTTCAAGGATATCCCAGTTAATAGTATCTTTTTTTAAGCGAGGAGGTGTTCCGGTTTTAAGTCTTCCTGCTTCGAAACCTAATTTAACAAGTGAATCAGTCAAACCTAATGATGGAGGTTCACCAAATCTTCCACCTTGAAAACTTCTCATACCCGTATGCATTAAGCCATTTAAGAAAGTTCCTGTAGATATTATTAGAGCTTTGCACTTTATTTCATTTCCCTTTTGGGTTTTAACACCTATAATTTTATGATTTTCCGCTACGACTTCAGTAACCGAGTCCTCAATAATTTCAAGATTCTGAACCGATAAAACAATTTTCAGCGCCTCTAGAGAGTATAATTTTCTATCATTTTGACTTCTACCTGCCCATACTGCAGGTCCTTTAGACTTATTAAGGGTTCTGAATTGAATCCCTGATCGGTCTGCAATCAGACCAATCATTCCACCGAGTGCATCGATTTCGTGAACCAGATGTCCTTTTGCACTTCCACCAACTGCAGGGTTACAGGACATTCTTCCCATTGCATTTTTATCCATTGTAATCATAGCTACCGAGCAACCCATCCTTGCGGATGCAGTTGCTGCTTCTATCCCCGCATGTCCTCCTCCAATAACTATTACATCATATTCTTTCATAATTCCCCTTTCTGTTTCACGTGAAAATATTTCTTTTCAGTTTCACGTGAAACGCATTATTTGCCAATACAAAATTTTGAAAAAATATTATTTAATATATCATCCGTTGTAATTTTACCTATAATTTCACTTAATGCATTTTCTGCATTCCTTAAATCTACTGCTATGAATTCGCCTGTCAACTTATCAAAAATAGATTTTTTTGCATTTTGTAGATGCTCTTTTGCTTTTTTTAACGCATTAAAATGACGGATATTTGAAACAATAGCTGTTTTTTCAGTATAGACATTTGTACCTATAGCCTTTTCTTTTAATTTTTTAAATAACTCTTCGATCCCCTCCCCTGTCTTTGCAGAAATTCCAACATCAAATCGTGGATCTTTATTGTTTGTTAAGTCAATTTTATTTACAACCTTTAATATTCTATCTTCTGAATTTAATTTTATAATTTCACTGATTAAATCTTCATCAAAACCTCTTTCTACATCATTAAGAAAAAGAATAATATCGGCTTCCTCTATGGCTTTTCTACTCCTTAAAACACCTTCTTTTTCTATTTCATCTTCAGTAAATCTTATTCCAGCTGTATCATATAATTTAAATAATATCCCATCAATGAATAATTCTTCGCGGATAATATCTCTTGTAGTACCCGGTATATCACTTACAATTGCTCGTGCTTCTTTTAATAAATAATTTAGCAAAGAAGATTTCCCAACATTTGGTTTACCTACCAGCGCCACGTTAACTCCATCTCTAATTACTTTTCCAAAAGAGAATGTTTTGAGCAATTCATTGATCTCACTTTCAACGTCATTTATGTTTTTTAAAATATTTTCTATTGGTAAAAGTTCAATATCTTCTTCTGCAAAATCCAGTTCAAGTTCAACTAAAGAAGAAGTATTTATTAATTTATTTCTTAAAGAATCGATTTTCTGAGAAATAAGACCATCAAGTTGATTTCGTGCACCACGCAAAGAGGCTTCTGTTCTTGCATTAATTATATCGGCTACCGCTTCTGCCTGAGCAAGGTCGAGCTTCCCATTTAAAAATGCTCTCTTTGTAAATTCACCTGGCTCTGCAGGTCTGATGTCCTGTGAAATTAAAAGTGCTATTATTTTTTCTACAATTAATTGACTGCCATGAGTACTTATTTCAACTGAATCTTCACCTGTATATGAATGCGGGGATCTGAAAACCGAAATTAAAACATCATCAATAACTTCATTGTCTGTAGAAACTATTTTACCGTAATGTATAGTATGAGTGGAGCATTCGGTAATTTTTTTCTTACCAACAAAAATTCTATCTACTTTCTGAAAAGTTTCAGGTCCACTTACTCTTATAATAGATATAGCACCTATTCCTGGTGGAGTTGCAAGCGCAACAATTGTATCTTCTTTTTGAGATAATATTTGAGACATATAATTAAAAAAATGAGTTATAAAATTAAAATAATTATAAAGGAGTATCAAAGATAATAAAAAGCATATCATTACTAAATATAATATTACGAGTTAGTAATATTTTTATTAGTATTTTTTTATTTAATATGAAACTTTATTAAATTATCTTTGTATTAGCGACAAAAACAGGCATGAATTATGGCATTTAATTTCAACAAGTTTACATTAAAAGCACAAGAGACAATTCAAGAAGCAGTTGAAATTTCTCAGAACTACAATAATCAAATTATTGAACCCGAGCACATTCTTGCAGCTCTTCTCCAGGATGCTAATGGAGTTGCCGTTTCCACCATTCAAAAGGCTGGCGGTAATATCAATCAAATGAAAATAAAAGTTGGTGAATTGCTTGAACGACTCCCAAAAGTTATTGGTGCAGGCATTGGTAGTCAACAGCTTTCAATAAATACAGCTCGACTATTTGATCAATCTGCAGAAGAGGCAAAATTCTTGAAAGATGAATATATTTCAACTGAACATATACTTTTAGCATTAAGTGAAGATTCTGGAGCTGCAGGAAAATTATTAAGAGAAAATGGAATTAACAAAAATGTAATACTTACAGCCTTAAAAGATATTCGTGGGGCCCAAAGAGTTGTCTCACAAAATCCAGAAGATACTTATCAAGCACTAAAAAAATATGGTCGTGATTTAAATGAGCTTGCTCGCTTTAATAAGCTTGACCCTGTAATTGGTCGGGATGAAGAAATCAGAAGAGTTCTTCAAGTACTTTCCAGAAGAACAAAAAATAATCCTGTATTGATAGGTGAACCAGGTGTTGGGAAAACCGCTATTGCAGAAGGTATAGCTCATCGGATTGTTTCGGGTGATGTGCCAGAATCATTAAAAACAAAACGTATTGTTGCACTCGATATGGGAGCTCTTGTTTCAGGAACTCAATACCGTGGCCAATTTGAAGAAAGAATGAAAGCTGTAGTCAAAGAAGTTCAGGAATCCAATGGTGAAATTATTTTATTTATTGACGAACTTCATTTACTTGTTGGTGCAGGCAGAGCAGAAGGCTCTATGGATGCCGCAAATATATTAAAACCTACTTTGGCACGTGGCGAACTTCATGCAATCGGTGCAACTACACTTGATGAATATAGAAAATACATCGAAAAAGATGCAGCATTAGAAAGAAGATTTCAACCTGTTTATGTTTCAGAGCCAAGCGAAGAAGATTCTATCTCTATTCTAAGAGGTCTTAAAGAAAGATATGAAGTACATCATGGTGTTAGAATTACTGATGGTGCAATAGTTGCAGCAGTCCAATTATCTAATAGATATATAACCGATCGTTTCCTGCCAGATAAAGCTATTGACCTCATAGATGAAGCTGCATCAAAATTAAGAATTGAAATTGATTCCATGCCAGAAGAACTTGATGCTATTGAAAGAAAAGTTAAACAACTCGAAATAGAACGTGAGGCTCTTAAACGAGAACAGGATTCTGATTCCGCATCAAGACTAAGACTTGAAGCACTTCAAAAAGAATTAAGTGAGCTCGAGGAAGAAAGAAATAGATTAAGAAGTCACTGGTTGCTCGAAAAAGAAAAAATACAAAAAATCCGTTCCATGAAAAGTGAAATTGAAAAAGCAAAGGCTGAAGCAGATAGATATGAACGCGAAGGAAATTTAGGAAAAGTTGCTGAATTACGTTATGGTGTTATAAATGAACTAGAAAGAAAACTTAAGAAAGAAACTGAAGAATTAGCCGAAATCCAAAAACATAACAAAATGTTGAAAGAGGAAGTAGTTGCAGAAGATGTTGCTGAAGTTGTTGCAAAATGGACAGGCATTCCTGTCAGCAAAATGCTTGAAAGTGAAAGAACAAAATTACTAAGACTCGAAGAAGAACTTCATAAAAGAATTGTTGGTCAGGATGATGCGGTTAGCGCTGTAGCAAATGCTATAAGAAGATCTCGTGCAGGTTTGCAGGACGTCAATCGACCTATTGGATCATTCATATTTATTGGCACCACGGGTGTAGGTAAAACAGAACTTGCTCGTGCATTGGCTGAATTTTTATTCAATGACGAACATGCTATGGTTAGAATTGATATGAGTGAGTATATGGAAAAGTTTTCTGTTTCAAGATTAATTGGTGCTCCTCCTGGTTATGTAGGATATGAAGAAGGTGGACAACTAACAGAAGCTGTACGAAGACGCCCCTACTCGATTGTCTTACTCGATGAAATTGAAAAAGCTCATCCTGATGTTTTTAATATTTTACTTCAAGTTCTTGATGATGGAAGACTAACAGATAATCAGGGCAGAACTGTTGATTTCAAAAACACCATAATCATTATGACATCTAACCTTGGCTCTCATTTAATCCAGGAAAAATTAAGTGCAATCGATGAAAATAATTTTGACTATGTTATGGGAGAACTAAGAATTGCCCTTACTGAACTGTTGCGTCAAACAATTCGTCCGGAATTCTTAAATAGAATTGATGAAATTGTACTATTCAAACCTTTACTTAAAAAAGAAATAAAACAAATTATCGATATTCAATTACAAAGAGTTGCTAATATGCTTTCTGAAAAAGGACTATCTCTTGAAGTTGAAGAGGATGTTAAAGATTTCTTAATGGAGCATGGATATGATGTAACCTATGGGGCTCGTCCTCTAAAAAGAACTATTCATAAATATCTAATTAATCCTTTATCAACAGAATTATTGATGAATAAATACGAAACTGGCGATACAATATTTGTTCGTTATCCCGGAGCTGGTAGATTAGTTTTCGAAAAAAAATAAAAATTATAATTGGGGCTTGAATTCAAGCCCCATAATTATAACTTTTTTGATTCATACCTGAATTGATTCTCATTCTGAAACACATACCATAGTATATAATTCAAAAATCCCCTCTTTTTTAGTAAAAAATCAAAACTTTAGTAGTGGCATAACCCTTGTCTTATATAATCAAAGTTTTAATTCATAGGAGGTAATGTGATTAATTTATTAAAACCATTTTTAAGAGTTGTGATAATATTAATACTCTTAAGTGGTTTATTTGCAAATGTTTCTGCTCAGAGTAAAGGAATAAAACAGACGGCAAATTATACCAGCATAGCACAAGTTTCAGGTACTGCTGAGGGAGTCACGGTTACATACATCAATCCATATACAAACAATAGTTCTACTAATTTTGCAGGCACATTAAAAGGAACTTTGAATTCACAACAGGTAAAATTTTACTGCATAGACTTACAGAATGGTTTAGTTTATAATCAAAATTATTGGGATGAAGATTTTACTTCTTCTGAAATTACATACATTTTGAATAATTATTACCCATATAAAAATAATTATCCAGGTCAACTTAGTGATATCAACAAAGAAGCTGCTGCTATTCAACTAGCAGTGTGGCATTTTAGTGATGGGCTTAATGCAAACACAATTACAAATAATACAATTAAATCAAGGACATTAGCAATAATTGCCGATGCTATTGCAAATCATAATAATCAAAATCCATTACAAACACTATTAATTCTCCCTTCTAACCAATCACTTTTGCAAAATACTCCTGCTTCATTTGATATTTATGCTTTCGATGTTAATGGTAATCCAGTTTCGGGGGTATCATTACAATTATCTGCTTCTGTTGGTACTTTAAGTACAAATTCAGGAACCACAGACAATAATGGTCATTTCGGACCTGTAACTTTATCATTTAATGGTATTGGAAACTCGACAGTTAGTGTTCGTGCTATTGTAGAAATACCTCAGGGAACCAAATATGTTCACAAAACAAAACCAAATGAAAAACAAAAACTTGTATTAGCTACTCCATCTTTTGATATGAAAGAAGAAACAGCTACGTTTGAGTGGTATATCCAAAATGATTGTGATTTAAAAGGTTATATTACGTATACACAGGGGGGCTGGGGTAGCTCATCTCATAGTACACCGGGCAAATTAAGAGACTTATATTTCAATTCAGTCTTCCCAAATGGAATGACAGTGGGTGGGAATTATAAAATCACATTTACCTCGGCTACAGCAATAAAAAAATATCTGCCTGATGGCGGACCAGCTTCAATCCTTACTCAAAACTATTTAAATCCTACTAATACTATAAGCGTATTAGCCGGTCAAATAACCGCTCTTAAATTAAATGTTTATTTTAGTGCAGCAGGTTACATGGGAACAAATCCTACTCCATTAGGCAATTTAGTAATTGTAGAAGGACCTTTTGCTGGATATTCTGTAAATCAATTTCTAAGTTTTGCTGAGCAAGCATTAGGCGGTGGTAATTTAACTGGCTTTACTCTTTCTCAAATAAATGATGCTGCAACAGCTATTAACGAAAATTTTGATAATGGAACTATTGACAAAGGTTATTTGACATGTTTACAAAAGTCTTCTTTGGGCGATAAAATATGGGAAGATATAAATAAAAATGGTATCCAGGATAGTGCAGAACCAGGTTTAGAAAATGTAGTAGTTAAATTATACGATTGTAATGATAATTTGATTTCCACAACCACCACAAATTCACTGGGTCATTATTCATTTACTAATCTTAATCCAGGAAGCTATTATGTGCAATTTATCCTTCTGCAGGGATATACTTTTACTAATCAAGATGTCGGTAACGACGATACTAAAGATTCGGATGCAAATATTAATAATGGTAAAACTATTTGCACCACGTTATTATCAGGAGAAAATGACCTAACATTGGACGCAGGCCTTTACAGGGATATAGTATGTAAAAATAAAATAGGAAATTTCGTATGGCATGATAAAAATGTAAATGGCATCCAAGATTCAAATGAACCTGGAATATCTGGTGTAACTGTTGAACTGTGGCAAAATAATCAACTAATTGCAACCGATACAACTGATGCAGATGGTAAGTATGAATTTTTAAATTTGTTGAACGGCACTTATCAGGTAAAATTATCTACATCAAATTTTTCAAATGGTGGTATATTAGAAAGTTCATCTAAAACAAAGTGGTATGCCACAAAGAAAGATCAGGGAAATGATGATAGCAAAGATAGTGATGCAAATATAAATGATGCTGTAACAGTAAATTTAAATTGCTCAGACGACTTAACAATAGATTTTGGATTTTATAAAACATGTGTAAGTGTATTTAAAACTGCAGATAAACAAACTGCACGACCCGGAGATATAATCACATACACTTTTATAGTAGAAAATTGTGGAGACGTTACATTAAGTGGAGGCGTTGATTTCTATGATGCTTTAATTAATCCTCAAGGCGACCACAAAATTAAAAATATTTCTCCGGTATTGCCTGGAGAAACAAAATCTTTCACAAAAACCTATACTGTAAAACCTGAAGACTGTGGTAATTTAATTAATACAGTAAAAGCAGTGGGTCATCCAATTGATGGTTCTCCAATTATTGAAGATGAAGCCTTTACTAATGTAAAAATTGAATGCGAATTACCCTGTGTAACAGATTGGTCTGCAGTAATTGGACCGGACTCAGCAATTTGTGAATATGATGCAAAAGCAATTACAATTCATGGAACAGTTCATATTACACCGAATCCATCAAAGGCCTATTTGCAATTATCCTGGAGAATAGTATATCCGAATGATGGAAGTGTTGATAATTCAACTCACTACCAAACAATTTTAATAACACAAGACACAACTTTTTCAATAACTGCACAATGGCCTGGCATTAGACCACAGGATCAAATAGTTGAAATTCATTATGGTGTTAACGTACTTGATTGCAATGGTAATCCTATTAAAAATGGTATAGGACGTGATTTATACTGGTATCCATGGGTATGCCCACCACCAGAAGAAGAACCAGCAGAAGTAAGAATTGAAAAATCAGTCAACAATCCCAATCCAGAATGCAATGAACATGTTACTTTCACAATAAAAGTTACTAACGATGGCCCCAACAAAGCTAAAGGAATTCAGGTTACAGATTTATTACCCAAGGGTTTAGTATATGACTCCTGTTCCACTTCACAGGGGGTATATGATTCCAATACGGGAATTTGGATTGTAGGCGATCTAAATTCCCACTCTTTTGCAACGCTCACAATCGAGGCTATTGTAGATTGTGACCAATTGAATAATGCAATTTTCGATTTGGGACCGGCAAAAGATTATAACTTATTTGTAATTTATGATGTCAATCAACCTTCTTCAGATACTCAGGGAAAAGTTGCTGTGGGTAGAGATGCACATTTTGCAAATTATGATATTGGTGACAAATTACCTCCAAATAGTGGAGATGTCTTAATTGTAGGAAGAGACCTCATATTTACCAGTGGTCATGTAAATGGACATGTTGTTTATGGTAATTCAACTAATTTACCTCAGCCATCTGTTAGTATCAACGGAACATTACGACAGGATAGTCCAATTAATTTTGCAGCAGCTAAAACGTATCTTGAAAACTTATCTACAAATCTTTCTAATTATACTGTAAATGGAACTGTTGATTTTCAATATGGAGGTCTAACATTAACTAGTACAGACCCATTCTTAAATGTATTTAAGGTTAATGGTTCTGATTTATCTTCTGCTAACAATGTAATTATCAACGTACCAAATAGTTCTGTAGTTCTTGTTAATATAGATGGTACAAATGTCTCCTGGACAGGGGGATTAACAGTTAACGGTACAAGTATTACAAATGTATTATATAATTTCTACGAAGCAATTCAATTAACAATTCAAGGGATTGATATTCGTGGTTCTCTATTAGCTCCTTTTGCAGATATTAATTTTGTTAGCGGTGTTATAAACGGACAATTAATTTGCAAATCTTTAATTGGTATGGGACAAATGAATCTTGCACCTTTTATTGGCAACATACCATTTGAAAAAGAAATAACTAACATTGCTACAATCACAGCTGTTATTACAAATGATCCTGATTCAACCAATAATTCATCCAGTGCATCAATTCTTGTTTCAAATATTGATGAACAGAACAATAATTCTAATGATCAAAACAACTGGCAATATGTAAATGGTTTTTCAAACGGGGAGATTGTTTATGCAATGATATATGACGAATCTGGAAACATTTATGCCGGTACATGGGGTGGAAATATTTATAAATCAAGTAACGGTGGACAAACATGGATAAAAATAAATAACAATATGGATGCAGGTTTTATCTGGGCTTTGAATATTAGTAACGGTCTACTATTTGCAGCAACAGAAAAGGGAGTCTATAAATACGATGGATTGAGCTGGACTCTTACTTCATTAGCAAATATCGATGTTCATGCTCTTGCTTCTGAAAACGGAATAATTTATGCAGGCACATGGGGTTTGGGAGTTTATATGTCATCAGATAATGGTACTACATGGAATGAAATGAATAATGGATTAAATTATAATTTGATAATTAACTCTCTCGCAATTCACCAAAATAAGTTATATGCAGCTACTTTTGGTGGTGGAGTATTTAAATATGATAATTCAACGTGGTCAAAATTAAATATTGGTTATGATTTCGTCTGGACTATTGCTTCCAATTCAAACAGTCTATATGCTGGAACTTATGGCGATGGTCTTTATAGATCTATTGACAATGGTAATACATGGAGCAAAGTAACAAATCTAAATACTAAATATATTTACTCAATTGCTGTAAATAATAATACAATTTACGTAGCATCATGGACAAATGGAGTGTTTGAATCTACAGACAATGGTAATTCATGGAACTCAATTGGTATGGGTGGGCTTAGTGTAAGTACTCTGATTGTTTCAAAAAACTCTGATAGTGTATTTGCCGGAACAAAAGAAGGGAAGATTTATATTAGCAAAAGAATCACTGGTGTAACATCAGTAGAATCTGATGAAATTCCTACTAAATATAAGTTATATCAAAATTATCCTAATCCCTTTAATCCTATAACCACAATAGAATTTGATATACCTGAAAAATCTACAGTTAAGATTAAGATTTACGATATTCTTGGTAGAGAAATTACAACACTTATCGATAAAGAATTAGATGCCGGAAAGTATAAAGAAAATTTCAATGCAAATAATCTCGCCAGTGGAATCTATTTCTATTCAATTGAAGCTGGTAATTTCAAAGCTGTTAATAAAATGATGCTCTTAAAATAATTACAAACTAAAAGCAGGTCAGATGCGCTCTGGCCTGCTTTTTTATAATTCCTCCTCTTTTCTTCTTAGTCATATTCCCCTATTTTTTAATAAATTTTTTCGCGAACTCATTTCCACAAAACTTCTTTTTTCGAAAGAAACAAGCTTTTACAGAATTTAATTTCTTACAGTAATATTTATCTTAATATTGTTACTGTTTATAATTACATTATGTAATTAAATTGGGAGGGGAAGGTTACGATACGAATAATAAAAATAATAACTATTATTTATTTTT
>FWPU01004269.1_pt1 | contig 33631 bp, 39 predicted proteins | sample 2228361 | NCBI WGS metagenome assembly FWPU01 (sample SAMEA103939777, study PRJEB20133) | metagenome
ATATTTTAAATGAGGCAACAAAATTCTAGTTCGAGTAGATTTTTAAATGAGGCAACAGGGAAGTTAAGGAGTGGGCGCTTGCCTCTTCAACCTCACTCACTTCCCACTTACCACACCGGCTGCCCCACCGAGCAAGAACGTCCTCCCCTACTTTAACCTCGACTACCTCGCAATTATTAGAGCAATCATCGCAAAAAAATCCTGAAGTCACGTAATTGATTTCTGAAATTTCAAAGCCTTTAAAGGAAGTTTCCTTTTTTTCTTGTTCATACCAGTTGTGGGCGAGCAAAGCAGCTCCAATAGCTCCCATCACCTGGTGAAACTTAGGCACTACCACTTCAAAACCTAAAGCCTCCTCAAACGCTCTTTTTATTCCTTTATTAGCTGCCACGCCGCCTTGAAAGACTACGGGAGGTAAAATTTCTTTGCCTTTTGCTAAATTATTAAGGTAATTTCTCACTAAAGATTCGCAAAGCCCATATAAAATTTCTTCGATAGGATAGCCCATTTGCTGCTTGTGAATCATATCTGACTCAGCAAAAACTGTGCATCGACCAGCTATCTGCACTCCGCTTTTTGCTTTAAGTGCAATCTCTCCAAATTTTTCAATAGGAATTCCCAGTCTTGCTGCTTGATGGTCTAAAAAGGAACCGGTCCCCGCAGCACAAACAGTATTCATAGCAAAATCAACTACGGCTTTGTGTCGCAAGAAGATGATTTTCGAGTCCTGACCTCCAATCTCAAGCACTGTCTTTACCTCAGGAACCACGTGAGAGGCTGCTATAGCATGAGCTGTTATCTCATTCTTTATCACGTCAGCCCCCACAATCACCCCAGTAAGAAAACGCGCACTACCAGTCGTTCCCACACCTTTTACTTTCAAATCAGAAGGAATTCTTTTAGAAAAATTTCTCATGCCTTCCTGCACTGCTTTGATTGGTTCACCTTTAGTCCTTAAATATTCGTAATCGATTACCTCCTTTTTCTCATTTAAAAGAACTAAATTTGTACTTACAGAACCTACATCTATTCCTAAAAAAGCTTTCATCTTTCACCTCCTCTTAAAGCCAAAAAGTTGAGGCTGGTAGTCGCCCTCTGGAAACCATGTAATCTTATCTTTTCGAGGTAAAAGGCTCCTTTTCCTCCTTACCCAGAGTAAATCAATAAAGGCTTCTATTCTAGTTAAAAGCCCAGCTTTTCCAGTTTGCTCATCAAAAATAAGGCTAAGAATAGGAACGTCTAACTCTCTTTGAAGGCGAGGGAATATGCTCCGAGCCACAAGCTCCGGCATGCAGGTAAAGGGCATGAGGTGAAGTATGCCATCAAATCCCTCATACACATAGATTATGATGTGACCGATAGTAGCTCTTCCTTCCCCACCCACAAAATGAGATAAATAAGGTGCTGCTGCTGCTGCCACTTTCTCATTACTCCAGCCTCCCACAGGATTATCACTGGTGGGGCCTATCCAATCGGTAAGATAAACAGACCTTTCCAAATAAATTCCTCTTCTCCCTAAGACCTCTTCAAGATTAAAGTTTATAAAAGGTTCAAGCACTAAATAAAACTCTCCCACGAAACCTACCTTCAATACCTCTCTTTCTACCTCTTTTAGAGAACTGATTTCCCCTAGAGCCTCTTTCCTTATGGAGCTAATTTCTTCATATGAAAAAGTATCGTCTAACTTTTTTTGCCACTTATTTAAAACCCGGGTTGTTTCCCCTTTTCTCTTTTCAAATGGTCTAACTTTAAGTGACTCCCTTTCCATCAAATCCATGGTTTGAGCCTTATAAAAACTTACCTTCAAAGCTTTCCAAAGTTCTCTAAGCCTTTTCTTGGGAGCAATTCTCTTAAATGCTCGATAGAAGAGAAATGGATGAGCCGTAGGCGGCTCCACGATAACCATCTCAAATTCGTAACCCAATCTTTCAAGTATCCTTCTCTGGGTTTCTGCATAATAGCCAAACCGACATGGTCCGACTCCTCCTGCCATTATCAATGTATCAGCGCCTCTTTCTAAACCCTCAATAAAATTCCCTAACGTCACCTTTAAAGGATAGCAGGCAAGCTCAGGTGCGTGTTGAACTCCCAGTTTTATAGTCCTGAGGGAGTTCAAAGGGGGAATCACATACTCCACATCTAGTCTTCCTAAAAGGTCTTTAAGAAGGATGTAAACATGACCCATGTGAGGGAAGGTAACTTTCATTCCTCCCTTTTCCTTTTCCAGCTCAGCATATCGAGAAAAGCTTCAATTCTTGTGAGAAATCCCACCTCGCTTGAGTGCTCATCCAAAACTAAGGACATCACAGGAAGACCATACTTTTCACTGACTTCGTTTTCCACCACAACTTGCATTAGTGAATCCGGTCCGCAGGCAAATGAATTTACAAATATTATCCCGTGCACAAGCTTTTTTCTCGCCCAATGTATGGCTGCTCCTACAATTTCCTTCTCATAGCTCCAAAAAATAGATTTAGGAAGGCTTCTCAAAGCCATTTCTCTTTCGAGAGGAGAAACCTCCTCCGCCAGAAGAACCTCTGCTCCGTGTAACTTAAGTCTTTCCACTAAATTGAAAGAAAGATATCTATCCGAAATGCTGTACGAATGGCCCGCTAATCCAACCCTCAAGCTGCCTTTTTTCAATGGTCTTTTCCTTTTTCTCTCAAAAATCCTCTGATTTAGCCAAGCATCTTTAAATGCGTGCCAAGCACGATTTCGATTCACACCTAAAAAATCCCCTACTGAACACCAACTTTCAACATAAGACCTGAACCCCGCCCCTAAATTAACTAAAGGAGTGATGATCTTTGCATCGCTGATTCCCCTTATCATATCCGGAAGACCTAAAAGCTTAGGACAAGTATAGGCTCCCTTTTCCACCCTTACTACTCGAGGAATTAAAAGAAAATCAACTTTTTTCGAAAGGTAAATGGCGTGACCATAAAAAACCTTTACAGGCAAGCAAATCTCCGATTCAGCCTCCTCCACACCTGTTTTTAAAATAGCTTTGTTAGTGGGAGGAGATTTAATAACTTCCACTCCGCAACTTTCAAGAAATCTCTCCCAAAAAGGAGCGTATTTATAATAAAGTAGCGCCCGGGGAATTCCTGCTTTCATTTTTTCCCATTATATTATAGAGCTTTCCTGGAACGGTTAATAGTTAAACGATTATAATCCCTTTAAATGAAAAGGGAGAGAAAAGAAAAGGTTATTGTTTTACTCATCATCCTTTCGCTAGCTATTTTTGCTTGGTGGTTCAAGAGTATTCCCAGACCGTATTCAGATGAAACTTTCCTTTTCGACACTATTGTCAAATTTAAAATTTACGGAAAGGGAAATTCAAAAAAGGAAGTAAAAAGAGCTATTTCTTACTTGAAAAAACTAGAGAAAAAGTTAAATTATTTTGATCCGCAAAGTGAGCTTTCCAGATTAAACAGAGAAAAAAAATTGAACGCTTCTCCCGAACTTAAAGAGGTAATAGATCTTTCCAGAAAAGCCTTTAACGATACAAAGGGGCACTTCGATATCTCTGTAGCTCCACTTATGGATTTATGGGATTTTGCCCATGGAGGTAGAGTGCCTAAAGAGAAGGAAATCAAAGAAACTTTAAAAAAGGTAGATGGAAAAAGGATATTAGTTGAAGGGGATGAAGTGAGGCTGGGGGAAAACTTGAAAATAGACTTAGGAGGAATTTCTAAAGGATATGCTATAGACAAAACAGTTAATCTTCTGCAGAAAAAATCACCAGCAGGTTTGGTCAGCTTCCAAAGCACTGTAAAGGTTTGGGGAAGAAAGCCGGGAGGAGAAAGCTGGAAGATAGGTTTGGAAAATCCCAGAAACCAAAAGGAAATCGTGGCTACAGTCAGGCTCGAAGATGGAGAGTCTTTAAGCACTTCCGGAGATTACCAAAAGTTTTTCCTAAAAAATGGAGTCAGATATCACCACATTTTAAATCCTAAAAATGGCTACCCCCCTAGATACTATCAAAGCCTTACCGTGATTCTTAAGGGAAAGGCTTCTCTGGCTGATGCTTATTCAACTGCCCTTTTCACCTTGAGAGAAGAGGAATGTAAGAAGGTAGCAAAAAAATTAAATTTAGGATTGATAATTGTAGATAAAAGAGGGGAAATAAGGGTTTTTAACGCGAAAAGGGGGAAGGTAAAAATTCTTAAAGATTGAAATAATCTTCTTTAATTAGAATATCTCCACCCCGATAAAGTACAATTTCTTTCTTATACTTCTTCCTTACCTCTTGAATTTCCTTTCTCATTCTCACTTTTTCTTTCTCTAGCTCTTTTTTCATTTCTTCAACTTCCTTCTTCATCTTCTCTATTTCCCTTTCCATTTCCATTACCAGTTTTACTCCGGCGAGATTAAGACCCATTCCCTGAGTAAGTTCTTGAATTCTGGAGACAATTCTTATGTCTTCTTCTGAATACAAGCGAGTTTTTCCCACCGTTCTTGCGGGAGTAAGAAGGTCTAGTCTCTCATACAAACGGAGAGTTTGAGGATGCACCCCTGCAAGCTGAGCTGCCACTCTAATCATATATAGGGGCATGCGCTCTTTTTCTTTCATTCTACCTCCTCAAGCTCCTTTCGAGGATCAAAATTGTGCAGCCGAGCAAATTCCTTAAGTAATCTTTTCTCTCCGCTGGAAAGATGAGGAGGAACTGCTATTTTTATCCTCACCATAAAGTCTCCTCTTCCTCCCCCTAACCTGGGAGCACCCTTGCCTCTCAACCGGAATACCTGATCGTTTTGAGTTCCTGGAGGTATCCTTAGTTTTACCTTTCCATTTAAGGTAGGAACATAAAGATTAGCTCCCAAAGCAGCTTCAGGAAAAGTCACTGGAAAGTCAATCCAGATATCATTCCCTTCTCTCTTAAAAAAGCGGTGAGGAGCAACTTCAACTAAAACGTAGAGGTCACCAGGTGGGCCACCACTTTCCCCTGCACTTCCCAGCCCACTCAACCTTATTTTGGAACCTCTCTCCACCCCTGCAGGAATCTTAACCTTCACTCTTTCTGTTACTTCGACTTTTCCTCTTCCACGACACTTTGGGCAAGGGTCTTCAATAATAGTTCCTTCACCCAGACAGCGAGAGCAGGTACGAGAAAGGCTAAAAACACCTTGTGAAATACTAACCATACCCCTTCCTCCGCAAGTGGAACAAGTAACACGCGAAGAGCCCTCCCTTACTCCACTGCCTCGACAAGAATCGCAGCGCATTTCCCTAGTTATAGGAACAGTCACCACCGCTCCTTTCATAGCGTCTTTAAAAGAAACTCTTACTTTATAGAAAAGGTCTTCACCTCGCCGAGGTCCTCTCCTCTCCCTTCGAAAACCAAAAAAGTCAAAAAGTCGAGAGAAGGGGTCTTCAAAGTCAAAACCAAAATCTTCAAAAGAAAAGCCATAATCACCAACTCCACCTTGTTCATAAAAAGAAAGGGCTCTGTCGTATTCAGCCTTTTTTTGAGGATCGCTTAAAACTTGATAAGCTTCGTTTACTTCTTTAAATCTCTCTTCTGCTTCCTTATCATGAGGGTTGGCATCGGGATGATATTTTTTCGCTAGCTTGCGGTAGGCCCTCTTAATTTCTTCTACCGAAGCGTCCCTATTAATTCCTAAAATCTTATAGTAATCCTTCATTTTTCTTCTACTGGCTCTCTACTTTTTACTTTTTTAGAAACCCGAACCATAGCAGGTCTCAAAAGTTTTCCTTTAAAAATGTATCCTTTCCTCAGAACTTCTACAACAACCTCATCATCATTTCCGGGAACAGTTTCTAAAGCATGATGATAAAGAGGGTCAAACCTTTCTCCTAATGGATTTAACTCTTTCAACCCTTCCTTTCTTAAAATTTCTTTAAACTCTGCAAAAACCATACTCACACCTTTATTTAGGGATTCTGCATCTTTAGACTCGCTTTCAAGAGCCAGCTCAAGATGGTCAACCACGGAGAGGAGTTTTTCCATTAAGCTACCTGCTGCTACTTCAAGCAGGTGCGTCTGCTCTTTCACCACTCTTTTCTTATAATTTTCAAAATCTGCTTTGATTCTCTTAATTAAGTTTATATGCTCATTTAACTCTTTTTCTTTCTCTCCTAACTTTTTATTTAATTCAGAAATTTTTACTTCTAGTTCCTTCTTCGTTGGCTTCTTTCCCATAGTACATAATCCTCCCAGAAAGGAATTAAAAAGGGAGCCAAGGGCAGTAAGAGAAGAATTTACTTCTCCTCCACCTTTATCTTGATGCTCTTGGTCTTTTCTTCGACCTTGGGTAAGCGGATTTCCAAAATACCATCCTTAAATGACGCCTTCACCTTCTCATTCCTCACAGTAACAGGAAGAGGAATTGTCCTCTGAAATGCTCCGTAGGCACTCTCCACTCGATAGTAGTTCTCTCCCTTCACCTCGTCAGAAACCTTCTTCTCACCCTTGATGGTCAACGTGTTCTCAGTGAGTGTGATATCCACATCCTTAGCAGAAAGTCCAGGAAGTTCTGCTCTCACCACCACTTCCTTCTCGGTCTCATAGACGTCAACGGATGGCGTCCAGCTCCTCTCCAAAGGAGAGATAAACCTCTCCCTCGCGAAGAAGCGATCGAATAAATTATCTATTTCATCTCTCAAGGAGATGAAGTCTCTGAAAGGATCCCACCTAATGATGGACATATCAATCACCTCCTTTTAAATTTTTTACCTGCCCCTGACTCCCTTTATTTCTTCTCTTCATCCTCTTTCTTCTCCTCTACAACTTCCCCATCTACAACTTTACCTTCACCGCCGGATGAACCTGCTGCCGCTTGAGCACTTTGAGAAGGCTGATAGATAACCTGAGCTAAGGAATGAGACTTGGCTGATAAATCATCATAAGCTTTCTTTATCTTAGAAATGTCCTCACTAGCTAAAGCATCCTTCGCTTCTTTCAAAGAACTCTCAATTTCACTTCGACTGGGAGAAGGAACCTTATCGCTTACTTCCTTAAGAGTTTTCTCCACTGTATAGATAAGGTTGTCAAGCTTATTCTTAAGCTCAGCTTCTTCCTTTCTTCTCTTATCTTCCTCTGCATGCTGTTGAGCTTCTTTAATCATCCTTTGAATCTCTTCCTCTGAAAGGTTCGTGGAGCCAGTAATGGTTATAGCTTGCTCTTTTCCTGTACCTAAATCCTTTGCAGTAACATTGAGTATTCCATTAGCGTCAATATCAAAAGTGACTTCAATTTGAGGCACACCTCGCGGAGCAGGCGGGAGTCCCACTAAATGAAATCTACCTAAACTTCGGTTGTAAGCTGCCAGCTCTCTTTCTCCTTGAAGTACATGAATCTCCACCTGAGTTTGATTATCTTCAGCCGTGGTGAAAACCATACTCTTTTTCACTGGGATAGTAGTGTTTTTCTCAATAATTTTAGTGAAAATACCACCCTTTGTTTCCACTCCCAAGGAAAGGGGTGTCACATCGAGAAGGAGAATATCCTTTACTTCACCAGCCAAGACTCCAGCTTGAATTGCAGCTCCTACTGCTACAACTTCATCAGGATTAACCCCTTTATGAGGCTCCTTTCCAATAAGCTCTCTCACCAAGTCCTGAACAGCAGGCATTCTGGTTGCTCCACCCACTAAAATCACATGGTCAACATCTTTAGCACTCATGCCCGCATCCTTTAGTGCTTGAAGCGTTGGCCCTTTGCATTTCTCTAATAGGTCTTCCGTCATCCTCTGAAATTGAGAACGGGTGAGTGTTCTCTCCAAGTGTTGAGGACCAGCAATGAAAGGTAAGCTCATTGTTGTCTCCTGCATAGAAGAAAGCTCTATTTTAGCTTTTTCCGCTGCATCTTTAAGCCTTTGCAAAGCCATCTTATCTTTGGTGAGATCAATCCCCGTTTCCTTTTTGAACTCTTCTATCAGCCAGTCCATAATCCTTTGATCCCAATCATCTCCACCTAAGTGGTTGTTTCCACTTGTAGCTTTGACTTCAAAAACACCATCGCCAATCTCAAGTATAGAAACATCAAATGTTCCTCCACCTAAGTCAAAAACTAAAATGGTTTGATCGTGCTCTTTATCCAAACCATAGGCTAAAGCAGCAGCAGTAGGCTCATTAATAATTCTTAAGACTTCTAAGCCTGCAATTCTTCCCGCATCTTTTGTCGCCTGTCTTTGAGGGTCTTCAAAGTAGGCAGGAACAGTAATTACTGCATGCTTTACCTCCTCACCTAAATAAGCCTCTGCATCCTTCTTCAACTTCTGAAGGATGAAGGCAGAAATTTGCTGTGGCGTGTACTCCTTCTCATCAATCTTCACCTTATAATTTGAACCCATCTTTCTTTTTATGGACCGAATAGTTCTCTCTGCATTGGTAATAGCTTGCCTTTTAGCCACTTCTCCTACTAAAATCTCACCACTTTTTGAAAAAGCTACAATTGAAGGGGTGACTCTGCCCCCCTCTGCATTTGGGATAATAGTAGGGTCTCCTCCCATCATTACTGCCATGCATGAGTTGGTTGTACCCAAGTCAATTCCAAGTATCTTTGCCATGCGCACCTCCCAAAAATCTTAACTTAACCCTTAATAATTTGCTTCTATTATTTATATAAAATTTAAGTCCATTATTGTCAAGTTTATCCCATCCCTCTTTTGAGGTATTTTTAAAAACTTCTTTACAATCTCCCTTCCATTTAGTAAACTTACGCAAAAATTTTTGAAACTTGATTGAGGAGGGTGAAATGCCGAAGCCAATTATTAATGCAGAAGAGTGCAGTGGATGTGGAATTTGCATTGACGTCTGCCCTAATGAAGTTCTTGATTTAGTTGATGATATAGCTCAACCTGTAGATGAAAGCTCCTGCGATGGATGCGGAACGTGTGCGGAGGAGTGTCCAATGGGTGCTATTGAAATCTCAGAGGATTAGTCATTTCTAAGAAAGTTCTTTATCTGCTGCCATAAATAGGGTTTTTCATCTTCACAGTTCAGAGCATTTTCCAAATTAGGTAAACAGATAAGCGAGGCGAAAGGGAAAGAATAAACTTTTCCTTTCTCCCACTCGATTTCTACCTGTAAATCTCTCTTTAACCTCTGTAACGCTCCTTTTCCAAAGACTAAAATTTTTTCAGGCTCTAAAACGAGAAGTTCTCGAAATAAAAAAGGGCAATTACTATAACAGTTTAAACACTTCCAGACTGCGGTGCCGAAAGCTTTATAAACTGGAATATTCAACCTCTGAAAAGATTTCACCATAGCTTCTCCTTCTCTTCCTTCCCACAAAAAACTTTTTTCATCAGAGGAGGGTTTAAGCTTCACCAAAAAAATATCCGCCCCGGGAAAGCCTGTAGGAAAGTAAGGCTTTTTCTTCCTTTTTTGAGCACAAGAGGCTATCTCCTCAACTATCCTTTTAATCTCACAAGCTTTTTTAAGGAGGAGTTTTTGATAGCTACTAGATTCTTCTCCCAAGCTTTCTTACCTCAGAAAGTTCTTTCAGAGTTTCCTGTTCTCTCACATCAGGAGAAAACTCGTAAATCGGCGGAAGTTCACCACTTTGATCAATCTGCCGTATAAACCCCGCTTTCACGAGATGTTCCAGCGCTTCATCGATATCCTCTCTTTTCCTTCCTAAAACCTGAGACAGCCTCTTAGCGGTAAAAAGAGAAAAGGGGTTCCCAGTATAGAAAAAAAGAATCTCCCACCGCACAATATTCTTCCCAACCTCTTTGGCTAGTTGGGGAGCTTTCTCTTCTAAAATTTTATAGGTCTCTTCCCACCCCATCAAAATCAGTTTAAACTATTTCCTTCATGTTGCAAACACCAAAAATCTCTCACTTTCCACCTCGAGTTTTCTTTCTTAAAAAGAAAGAAGGCGTTCCTCTTCCTTTCTTTATTCCCCACAGAAATCTCCGTAATTGTTATATTTCCATAATCCTTAAATTTCACTATTTTCCATTTCCCTTCAATTTCATTTAAAAAGATAGAGCACTTCTTCCACTCATTTTCCAAACTCACTTTTCCGCCTTTTTCTTTTTTTAACTCAGAAGAGGAAATTTTCAGTAGAAGGTGTACATTCCCTTTTTTTATTCCTCGAACTAATGCTTCTAATAACTCGTCTGCTTTCTTAAAACTTTCTGAAGAGCGGGGAGCTTCAACAGGAAGCGGCTCTCTTCCTTTCTCAAAGAAAAAAAGAAAAAAAACTAAAAGAAGCAGTAGGAGTAAAAGGCTTAGAGAATAAAGCTTAAATCTCATCTTAATGAAGAGAGGCAGAAAACACAAATCGGCGGAACCAGTACCTATAAGGTTTTTCCAAATCCACCTTACTTAAACTATCCTCCTTTCTTAAACCATAAATAAGCCAATTTTTTCCTTTCTTCCTGATATCAACTCTTAAAAAAAGGAGGTTTTCGGATGTTTCTACCTCTAAATCTACTAGAATCTGCCCGTTTAACTCATCATAACTGACATCTCTCACTTCCCATCTCTCAATGAAACCATACTTCCCCCAACGCTGTTTTTTCTGCTCCTTAAGCACTCTATTTAATAATTCTAGGGGCTCTTTTGGAGGAGGATTTGCTTTTTCCAGGCAGCCTAAACCCAAAAAACTGCCCAAGAAAAAAATTAAGACAAAAAAGAAAACTGGCCTTCGCATGGAACTAATCATATTAATTTTTTACTTTTCCGTCTACATCTTATCCCAAATTCGGACACATAATCTTGCGTCGTCCCACATATATATATTGTTGAAAAGGAGGTAAGTCTCCTTAAAAGTATCTTTTATCCACTGGAGAAGTGATTTTAGCTCCTCTTCCGTATACTTGTGGCGGTAACCCCTGCCACCATGCAAGCGAAGATACAAGAGTCTACCCCAAACTGGTTTTGAAACAAAGGGGTCCACGCAGTGGATTAAATCAAGCTCCTCACAAAGTTCCTTTACGAGATCACTTTTCCACTCACCTCGCGGCTCCCAGACAAAAAGAAAATTTTCCCTCCTGACTGTAGAGAAAAACCTTTTCAGATTAGAAATATTTTCTTTTTCGGGAATAAAACTTTTAGGAGTCTGGAAAAGAATTATCTTCGCTTGAAGGATTTGAGCTAATGATTTACTTTCATTAAAGGCACTGAAGACCGACTCTGAGGGACGGAAATAACCCACCTCTTTCTCTTTTAAGCTCCCTTTATAACGGCGGTAAGTAGGACTTTCTGGAGGATGAGTGATAATCTGAGAAGCCTTCAAAGTGAACTCAAATTGAGCTGGCGATTCTTCTCTCCATCTTTTGGCTGTCTCTTTTAATAGTCCACCGTAAAAACTTTTTTGCACCTCCATTAATGAGAGTTTCCCATAATATCTCTTTCTTCCCACTGGAAAACCGCAGCAGCCTACTTTTACCAAACCCATTTAAATCCTTTCCTCCCCGTGGTAATATTATTTTTTGAAGGGAGGGAGAGATGCAAGCTTATGTTCTAATCACTGCCCAAGTTAGCCAGGTTAAAGAAGCTCTCCGGGGGCTTAAACAAATCGAAGGAGTGAAGAAGGTAGATACTGTAACAGGGCCTTATGACATTATTGCCTTAGTGGAAGGAGAAAATATGAATGTGATTGGAGAAATGGTTGTAAGTAAAATTCAAAACGTTCCTGGAGTTTCGCGCACTTTAACCTGCTTAATAGTCGAAGCGTGAACAAAGACGAAAAAGCATGGCTAAGAAAAACTCTCCTTCAGAGAAGAGCTTCCCTCCCCCCGAAAGAGAGGAAGGAAAAAGGAGAGAAAATAGGGGATAACTTCTTTTCTTTGCCATTTTACAAAAAATCTAAAACTATAATGTTCTACCTTTCTCTTCCCACTGAAGTGCCTACAGATGAAATGATTGAGAAAGCTTTTTGGGAAGGGAAAAGGATTACTGTTCCCTGTATAAAAGAAGGAAATATCCTCCCCTCTCTTCTTACCTCCCTCTCTCAGACTGAAGTTGGAAGATTTGGAATAAGAGAGCCAAAGAAAAAGAAGTTTATCTCCCCAGAAGAACTCGACCTAGTAGTTGTGCCCGGCTGCGGTTTTGATTTAAAAGGTCACCGCATTGGCTTTGGAAAAGGATTTTATGACCGTTTTCTTTCTGAGCTTAAAGAAAGTTTTCCACTAGTGGCTCTCGCCTTTGAAATCCAGATAGTCAAAGAAATTCCCTCCGACAAGTGGGACGTGCAAATGGATTATATCGTCACCGAAAAGCGCATCATTAAATTAAGATAAAAATTTGATTTACAAAGGGAATAAATGCTAAATTTTTTAGCGTGAATTGTCCTTTCTGTGGTCACAGAGAAACTAAAGTTGTTGATTCCAGAACTACGGAAGCAGGTGATGCCATTAGAAGAAGAAGAGAGTGCCTTTCCTGCAGCAAGCGCTTTACCACCTATGAAAGAGTTGAAGAAATGCCACTAACTGTTATCAAAAAAGACGGCACGAGAGAACCGTTTGAGAGAAATAAAATTTTACAAGGTCTCTCCAGAGCTACAGTAAAAAGGGAAGTTCCTTTAGAAGTTCTTGAAAACTTAGTAAATGAAGTAGAAAGTGAACTCCGGAATGAATTCAAATACGAAGTCCCTTCCAATGAAATCGGGGAAATGGTCCTTAAAAAACTTCTTCCCATAGATAAAGTAGCCTATATCCGCTTTGCCTCAGTTTACCGAGAATTTAAAGACTTGGAAGAGTTCACAAAAGAACTGGAAAAGCTACAAGAGAAAAAAACTAAGTCTCGCCAGTAAGCCAAAGATAAGCTAAAAGCAAAAGAAAAGCAAAAGCAGAAAGAAGTATAATTTTAAGAGTGGCTTTAAGTGAGAAAATGGCTAAAATCAGAATAAGCAAGGGAACGAGAATAACCAAACTTTTCTTCCTCCACATCCTGTACGGCAAAGCTAATAAAAAAAGAGCTACTATTAAAAGCATTATCCACTTCATCATCCCAAAACCATTCTATCAAAAATGAAATTCCTTGTTGCCCCTGCTAGATTCAAAGGAACTTTTTCCGCTTTTAAAGCCGCGGAGCTTATGAAAGAATCTCTTCACTCTCTTTTCCCCCAAGCAGAATTAGACCTCATGCCGCTTGCTGATGGGGGTGTAGGAACTGTAGAAACTTTCCTTTCCTCCCTTCCTGGAAAAAAAATGGCATTTAAAGTAACCAGCCCCCTGGAAGAAAAAGTAGAAGCTCTAGTTGGAGTGGTAGAAATAGAAGGAGAAAGGGTAGGTATAGCAGAAATGGCTGCTGCTTCAGGGCTAACTTTAGTTCCCCCTGAAAAAAGGAATCCACTCTTGGTAAATACCTATGGAACAGGAGAACTGATTAAAAATCTTGCTCAAGCAGGAGTGAAGAGAATTATTCTCGGCCTGGGAGACAGCGCCACAGTTGATGGTGGTATTGGCGCCTTGGAAGCTCTAGGCGTCTTATTTCTAGACAAAAACAATAAAAAAGTTGAACCTATACCTTTAAACATTCCTAAAATTGTTGATTTTGAAGACTATATTCCCCCGAAAATAAAGGAAATTCTCCTAATTTTAGCCACCGATGTTAAAAATCCCCTTTTGGGAGAGAAAGGAGCAGCGAAAGTCTATGCTCCTCAGAAAGGTGCGAAAGAAGAGGAAGTGGAACTTTTGGAAGAAGTCCTCGATTACTGGTGCAGCTTTTTAGAAGAAAAAAAAGGTAAAAAGCTTAGACACCTGGAGGGAGGAGGAGCCGCTGGAGGACTGGGCATAGGTTTATCTGCTTTTCTCAATACGCATTTTGAAAGTGGCAGCGAGATTATTCTCAAAACAATAAAAGCTCAAGAGAGAGTAGAAAAAAGTGATTTTATTGTAACTGGAGAGGGAAGCTTTGACGAACAGTCCCTCTTTGGAAAAGGGGTTTACTCACTCATACAACTTGCCCAGAAATATAAAAAACCACTTCTTCTCATCAGTGGCGAAATTAAAGTTCCTGAAGAAAAGTTGAAAGAGATTGGAGTATTAAAAGCCATCTCATTAAGCGAACTTTTGGGTAAAGAAAGAGCCTTAAAAGGTGATGAAGATGACTTTAGAGAAGGAGCTATGAAACTTTTTACAGAAGTCCTTTTAAGGAAAGAAAAGAGATAACCTCCGCAAATCCTTCGCCCATTTTTTTTTGAGTCACAAAAACGTTTTCTTTCTTTGCGACCTCCTCTTTCAGTTCAGGATGGGCTTCAACTCCATTTTTGAGCAGAAAGAAAACTCCCACTTCGGAAGCTATTTGTAAATCTGAAGGCGCGTCTCCAACACCCACGCATTCTTCCTTTCCCACCTTTCTTATCTTTCTGTCTTTTCTTACCCCTCCTCCTTTCGTCGCTCCTTTAGACAGCAGATGATAAGCATGAACCTCCGGTAGGTCGGGCGAAAGGCTTCCCCGAGCTTTAATCCTTCCATTATCAATCACCTCTAAAAAAGTGTATCCTTCCCTCTCTAAAAAAGAATTTGCTTCTGGCACATCAATAAAACCTCTAAAAACAAATGTGCATCTTCTTCCCTCTGACCACGGCGTATGATGCTCCAGTTTCTTGGAAAAATAAGAGAGAAGAGCATCTACAGCTCCGGAATTCTCTATAGCTTCGTGAGGAGTATTTCCTTTAAAAGGTAATTTTTTGACGGTGAAAAAAGACCTTTCACCTAAGTTATAAACAATTTCGCATCCAAGTTCCGCCAGATAATTTTTAAGTCCTAAAATACGAGCATCTCCAAAAAGCTGACGTGCATTTCTACCAGAAACAAGAGTGATATCTACTCCCTTTTTAAGACAGGTAAGTATAGCTTGAGCAGGTCGGAGAGTGAAGCCTCCCTCTGGAGAAGAAAAAAGAGAACCACCCGGACCTAAAAGAGTTGCATCAACATCTGCATACACTACCCTCACTTTCTTTAAAAAGGAGGTGATTTTCTCTTCATTAAAAGAAAGGAGTTTTTTCTCCCACTCTTTCTTCATGATGAGAGTTGAGGCAGAGAAGAAACTGGAGGACGTTTTTTGACAACAATTTCTTTTTCGTGAAAAATCTGCTTCTCCTCCATCATCACAGGGAGGCGATAGATTATACCTTCCTTTTTCTTAAAATTTTTAAAGGAAATTCTTTTTTCTTCTTTCAAAAGAGACAAAACTGCTTGAAGAATAGCAAACGACATCTTCCCAAGTTCAACGGTGGGCTGATTATGATGAATTCTTTCCTCTAAGTCCACTTGAGCCATTGAATTTAGGCCAAACCGCCGCCATATCTCAATAAGAAGGCCAATTTCCGCTGCATAACCTGTAAAGAAGGGAATTGATTCAAGAACTCTCTTTCTCCCTCCATACTCCCCAGAAAGAGGCTGCAAAACATATGAAAGATCAGAGTAAAAAAGATTTAAGAGAGGTCGAGCTAATATTTCCGTAACTCTTCCACCCCCCTGGGGATAAATCCTTCCTTCCCTTTTTATTGGTCTTCTGTAAAAAGCTTTCACAAACTCAATTTCATCATTAAAAAGTAGAGGTCCCAAGATACCATAGATAAAGCGAGGGTGAAAATTTTCAATATCGCTATCCACCCAAAGGATAATATCCCCCTTTAATACAAAAAGGCTTTTCCAAAGCGCTTCTCCTTTTCCCTTTTCAGAACCCAAATCGGACCGGATTTCATCATCAAGGTAAACTTCCACTCCCCTCTTCCTTGCTGCTTCAACAGTCCCATCCTCAGAATGACTATCAACAATCGCTACCTGGTCAAGAAGAGGGTACTTCTCTACACAATGTTCAAGCGTAATATCAAGAATTTTAGGAAGTGTAGAACCTACATTTAAAGTGGGGGAGCACAAACTTACCTTTATGCCTTTCTCCTTCTTTATAGAAACAAGTTTTTTCAAGTTTTTAAACTCAGAATGGTGATAAGTTCTCCCCTTAAACCAAGTTTTTGGATTCAATGCTTTTCTCACCTCGTCTTGCTAGCGTGGCGTTCCTAGTTTACCATAAATAAAATCGTTGACCAAAAAATGGGAGATTGATGTCGGAAATAAGAAAAGACCCCCTAAGTCATACTTGGGTAATAATTGCCACTGAAAGGAGCAAGAGACCCTCAGACTTTTCTTCACTCTCCCAGGAACAAAAAAAGGAAAAAAAGTTTTGTCCTCTGTGTGAAGAAGCAAAAGAACCACCACCCTCTAATGACCCCTGGCCAGGTATTATCGATGAAAAAACTGGAAAGTGGCTTACACGCATACTTCCAAACAAATACCCTGCTCTCTCCGCCACCTCTCCTCTTGAACAAGGCGAGGTTGACCATTTATACCACTACTTATCCGGGATTGGCGGGCACGAACTTGTTTTAGATAGCTTAAAGCACGAAAATACCTTAGCATCAATGGAAAGGTCAGAAATTGAAGCTATGCTTTTAACATACAAGCAAAGATTTCTGTACTGGAAGAGAGATCCCCGGATCTCATATGTGCTTGTTTTTAAAAACTATAAAAAGGAGGCAGGAGCTTCACTTGAACATCCCCACTCTCAAATTATTGCCAGTCCAATTATCCCACCCCGTATCTTCGAGGAGTTAAGAGAAGCAAAGGAACACTATAAAATTTACGGTGAGTGTCTTCTCTGCTCCATTCTCTCCCAAGAGAGAGAGTCACCTCGAAAGGTATTTGAAAATGAAAGCATTTTGTGTTTTACCCCCTTTGCCTCTCGATTTCCATTTGAAACTTACTTCATCCCTAAAATTCATCAGGCTTCTTTGGAAGAAGCAAGTGGAAAGATAATTTCCGACCTTGCTCAAGCCTTCGCCTGGTACTTCCCAAAAGCTTCTAAAATTTTAAACGACCCTGCCTTTAACTATATCTTGCATGTTGCCCCACTGAAAACACCTGGTCTTCTTTACTATCACTGGCATATTGAAGTAATTTTCCGCCTCACCAAACCCGCCGGATATGAATTCGGAAGCGGTATTTTTATAAACCCAGTCCCCCCCGAAAAAGCTGCTCAGTATATAAAGGAGGGAAATGACCTCTCTAACACCTGACGTTTTAAGAGAAATTGAGAAAATTAAGAGAGCCTTTATAGTTGCAGGTATACCTTCTTTTCGAAATGCCAAAACAATCGCCAAGGTAATCGAAAATGTGGGAAATGGACTTGCTCGCTACTTCCCTCATTTCACAACTGTGATTGTGAACGCAGATGGGGGCTCTGAAGACAACACCAGAGAGATAGCCCTTTCTACGCCCGTTCCCCGAAAGGTGAAAAAAATTATCACTCCCTATCAAGGGCTTCCCGGGAAAGGAAGCGCCTTCCATACTATTTTCGAAATTGCTGATAGATTAAAGACAAAAATCTGTCTCGTTTTTGATGCCGATTTAAGAAGCATCACCCCTGAATGGGTTTGGACTCTAGCAAAGCCCATTTACCACCACAGCTTCGGCTTTGTCACTCCTTACTACTTAAGGTATAAACACGACGGAACCATTACAAATATGCTCGCATATCCTATGACGAGGTCACTTTATGGTGTAAGAATTCGCCAACCAATCGGTGGCGAATTTGGTCTTACAGGGGCTCTAGCTAAAATCTACTCTCATGAAGATGTGTGGCAAACGGATATCGCGAAATTTGGTATCGATATTTTTATTACCACTTTAGCCATTGTGGAAGGCATTCGGATTGCTCAAGCCTCTCTTGGAGTTAAATTGCACGACCCTAAAGACCCCGCTTCTAGCCTTGTTCCTATGTTTAAGCAGGTAGCAGGGACCCTCTTTTCTCTCATGATAAAGTTTGAAGAGAAATGGCAAGCAACAAAGGGGAGTAGAGAAGCAGAAATCTTTGACCATGAGGTAAAGCTAGTAGAAATTGAAGGGAGGGAAATTGAACCAGACCACTACAGAATAGAAGCCAAGAAGAAATTTGAAGAAAACAAGGAAATAATCAAAGCTATCCTTCCATTCCATATTTACAAAGAAGTTAAAAACATCTTCTCCCGTAAAAACTTTCATCTCTCATCAGAAATGTGGACAAAAATCCTCTATGACTTTGCTGTTGCTTATAACCTTTCCTCTTTTGAAAAAGAGGAAATCTTGGAAGCTCTCATACCGTTCTATTTTGCTCGCATTTCTTCATTTGCTGAAGAGACTCGCTTTCTCTCTTCTCCCTTAACCGAATCACTTATCGAAGGATATGCGGAAATATTTGAGAAGGAGAAAAAATACCTCAAGAAAAGGTGGTCAATCGCTAAAAGGAAACTTTTGGGAGATTCAGAACAACTTTGGCAGAAGTAGAACGGAGATGGCTTAAAAGAAGAGCAAAGGTGATTGAAGCATCAGGAGGATGAAATAGGAAAAAAGAGAAAAAGAAGCAGAGATAAAGAAAGCGAAATTTTTGGTGTAAACCCTGTTGTATAAGCAACTGTAACTTAAGATTTGCTATAATTAAAAACCATGTAAAAAAGATTGCAAATTTAATTAAAGGAGGTGAAAAATGAAAACAAAGCTAAACTTAGTTATTTTATTTATATTGATAATAGTCTTGACCCTTTTAGTTTCCACAATAGCCATAGCAGGAATGATAATTCCAGCTTCTGAAAAAGCAAAAGAAAAATCAAAAGCCAGTAACTCCCCTACAGTTGAGAAGGTAGAGGATCAACTAGTTTTAACTCCACCTGGCCTTGAAAAATTTATCTTTATCCACTACAAGAAGGACTTTGCTAAACCTCCGTGGGCGGAAAAGAGTAAAAAGAGGGAACAAAATTATGAGTTTTTAGGCAAAGGCGTTAAATGGAAAAGTCTTCCTATAACTTATGTTATCGACCCCGACAACACAGATGGATTAAGTGCAGAATTTGTTACCCAAGCAATTGCTAATGGAGCAGAAGAATGGGATGCGCATACCAGCACCGAACTTTTTAGCAACTATACAATTGACTACAACGCCAGCTGGGATGGAGAGGCACCTGACGGCAGAAATGAATTTGTATTTGGAGACTATCCCGAAGAGGGTGTCATTGGGATAACCGTAGTCTGGGGATATTTCTCTGGACCACCGAGTAGGCGAGAGATAATTGAGTTTGATATCTTGTTTGATACCGACTTCATCTGGGGAGACGCTACTTCAAATCCAGAAGTAATGGACCTCTGGAACATAGCTACACATGAAATTGGCCATGGTATAGGCTTAGCTGACATTTACAATGAAAGTGCTTCTGAAGAAACAATGTATGGCTACTCCGAATACGGAGAAACGAAGAAAAGAGACTTAAATACCGGTGACATTGCAGGAATACAAGCACTATACGGGCCGTAATTGGTAGCTTGATAACGTAATGATTTAGTTATTATGGTTAATTGTCATTTGTGTTTCTGGTGCCCTCGGCAGGATTTGAACCTGCGACCTACCGCTTAGGAGGCGGTCGCTCTATCCAATTGAGCTACGAGGGCAGTTCAAGTCTGGACTTTCTCTTTTTTCCAAGAAAGAGAAATTATTTCCTCCACCAAGTCATTAAAGCTTAAACCACTTGCCTCTGCGGCTAAAGGTAGCAGGGAAGTGTCTGTCATTCCGGGACTGGTGTTAATTTCCAAGATATATGGCGTTTTTGATTCTTCTTCGTAAATAAGATCCACTCTGGAAAGAGGCTCACAGTTCAGAGAGTGATGACATTGAAGAGAAACTTCCATCACCTTTTCCAATTCATCCTGGGAAAGTCGGGCTGGAATGTAATAGTCTGTCATCCCCATTGTATACATTGCCTCGTAATCAAAGAACTCCTTTTTAGGCACAATCTCCACCGCAGAGAGAACTTCCTCGCCTAAAATGCTGACAGAGATTTCTTTTCCTTTTATATACTTCTCCACAAACACCCTCTCATCATAGCTTAAGGAAAAAATAAGTGCTTGGGGGAGTTCCTCTGCCTTCCGCACCACTTTAATACCTAAAGCGGAACCCTGCCCAGCAGGTTTTACCACCAAAGGAAGACCCAGTTTCTCCACCACCATGTCAAGTAAATCAGCTGCTCCCATCTCCTTGAAGCTTGCAGCACTTAAAGCGTAAAAGGGAGGAGTAGGAAGAGCATTTCGAAGCAGTATTTCTTTAGAGATTATTTTGTCGAAAGAGATGCGGCAGGCATGAGCGTTGGGACCTGTGTAGAGAATTCCCATCAATTCCAAAAGCTCTTGAACGGTTCCATCCTCACCGTACTTGCCATGTAAAGCAATGTAAACTAAATCGGGTGAGGCTTCTCTCAAACTCTCCACTAGCTTCTCATCAATATCAAGTTGGAACACATTGTAACCAAGATCTTGGAGAGCTTCACTCACTCGCTGTCCACTTCGCAAGGAAACTTCCCTCTCCAGCGATCTTCCTCCCATGAGAACAGCGATCTTTTTTCCCATCTCTAATCTTTCCCCCCTTCAATATGGCTCGGAATCTTTTTAGGAGCAAAAGCGAGTGATAAAGCAATGTAATCTTTTACCACCTTCCCCAAATTTTTGATTCCTTCTTCAATTATCTCCGGCTCTGAATAGGAAAAGTTCAGTCTTATGAAGTTATTTCCTTTTCCATCAGCAAAAAAGGCTTCTCCGGGTATATAAGCTACCTTTGCTTCCAAAGCTTTGGGAAGCATTTTAGTCGTGTCCACATACGACGGAAAAGTGACCCACACGAAAAATCCTCCCTGCGGATGGGTCCAGGAAGACTCCTCCGGAAAGTGTTCTTCGAGAGACTTCACCATTGCATCTCTTCTCTCCCGATAAAGATTTCTCAACTTCTTGATATGTTCTTCCAGTGAATAATGTTTCAAGAAGTAAAGAATAATTCTCTGGGTGAAAGGGCTGGGACACAAATTTACCGACTCCTTAGCTTTTATCATCTTCTCCAAAATGGGTCTGGGAGCTACAACCCATCCAATTCTTAAGCCAGGTGAAAAAACTTTGGAAAAAGTTCCTAAATAAATTAAATTCTCGTCGTAGGTCCTTAAATGAGGAAGATCTTCTCCATCAAAGCGAAGAGGCCCATATGGATTATCCTCTGCTAGTAGAATTTCCATTCCCCGAACGATTTCAAGAAGTCTCTTTCTTCTTTCCAGAGAAAGGGTTACTCCAGCCGGGTTTTGAAAATTAGGAATGGTATAAATAAAGCGAGGGGGTTTTCTTTCTTTTTTCAGCCTTATCTCTAATTCTTCAACATCTAAGCCCTCCTCATCAAGAGGTATTCCTAAAACATTGGCTTCATAAGACAAAAAGGCGTTGAGTGCTCCCACATAACTAGGAGCTTCTACAACTACTGTGCTTCCTTCATCCAAGAAAATTTTTCCCAGAAGATCCAGTGCTTGCTGCGCTCCATCAGTGATAATTAAGTCATCCCCATGTATTTCTATACCCTCACCCCGCAAAAGTTCAGCAATTTTCTCTCTAAGTTCCCAGATGCCCTCTGAAGGACCATACTGAAAAGCAGCCTCACCCTCTTCTTCAATAAGTTTGTGCGAAATCTTTTTAATTTGCTCTAAGGGAAACGACTTAGGATGAGGCATTCCTCCTGCGAATGAGATGATATCCTTCCTCGAAGCAGCAGCAAAAAGCATTCTCACAACAGAAGGACGAATGCTCTTTACTCTTTGAGCATAAATTTTAATCCACTTATCCAGGTGAATTTGGCTCATTTTAAAAGTCCTATTAAAATTTGATTGATATCTTCTTTTCGTTTATTTTCGATAACTATATAACACTATTTTGTGAGGCGTCAATTTGAAGTACGATGTAATAGTGGCCGGAGCAAGTTTTGGCGGATTGGCTGTTACTTGCTCCCTTAAAAAAGTGAAGGTTCTTCTCATTGATAGGAAAGAGCCGGGTACGCTTCCTACTTCAGCCTGCGCAGCTCCTCTTCCACTTCTCACCAAAAGAGGGGTTGAAGAATCCATCCTTCAAGTCGTGGAAAATGTTATTTTTAAAACTGCCTACGGCGAACTTAAGTATAAAACCCTTGTCCCCTTTGCCAATTTCGATTATACCATTTTTTGCCAAAAATACATGGAAAGGTATGAGGGAGAGTTCATAAAAGCAAATATCTTAGACTTTGATGGAAATGTAATAGTGACTGATAAAGGTGATTTTGAAGGAAAGGTTTTCATCGACGCTACTGGCTGGAGAGCTAAACTTGCTTCATCCATCAACCCATCTTTCGTAAATAAGAAAAAGCTGGGATTTGGCTTGGAAACAGAAGTTCTCTACTCCACAGATGAACTCTATTTTATCTTTGACCCAAATATAATAAGAAGTGGTTATGCTTGGATTTTCCCCATAGGAAAAAAGTCGCGTTTTGGACTGGGAACATATCGACCCTCTGGCAATCTTCTGCCCCACTTAAAGAAATTCACAGAGACGTTTGGATTAAACACTGACGGAGCCCACGGAGGTTTCATGCCATATGGCTTGAGACCGCCCGTCTTAAAAAATGTATTTCTGGTTGGTGATTCAGCAGGGCAGATAGTACCATTGACAGGAGAGGGAATAAGACAGGCTATTTACTTTGGTGAAGCTTGCGCTCGCTTCCTGCAAAGATTTCTAGAAGGTGAAATGACCCTTGCAGAGGCAGGGGAAAAATATCAAAACTTTGTTTCTCAACATAGGCAAGGTTATCTCCTTTTCTCTACACTTCAAAAAATCTGGCAACATATTCCTAATCTCCTTTTAGAAATCATCTCTCAAATTCTCGGATATCCTCTACCTAGAGATAAATTTCAAGAATTTTACTTTAGTTGGATGGAATCGTAATTTTTCTTGAAATCCCCCCTTACTTTTCTTTAAAATGGTAAAAGGAGGTGAATTAAATGGCTGAAAGAAATGGCAGTTTGCTTAGTTTTTTAGTAGGAACAGCCTTAGGAATACTCATTGGTCTGCTTGTAGCTCCTCGACCAGGCAAAGAAACGCGCGAGGTTTTAAAGGAAAAAGCTCGCGAATACTTAGAAGAGGGGCAAAAAGTATATGAAACTTCAAAAGAAAAAGTGAGTAAAGCTGTAGAAAGCGGAAAAGAGGCAATCTCTGAAAAAGCTGAGTTGCTCAAGGAAAAAGCAGGAGAATTAAAGGAAAAGATACAGGAGAAAGCTAAAGCGCTAAAGCGCTCAGAGGAAGTCGAAGAAATAAAGCCGGAAAAAACCTAGATGATTTTTAAAAACCGCCGTGAGGCGGGAAAAAAACTTCTCCCCCAACTCTCATTCCTGGAAAAAGATGAAGGTATAGTATTTGGAATTATTAAAGGGGGTGTCCCTTTAGCTTTAGAAGTAGCCAAAGGACTTGATTTCGGTTTTGAAATTTTAATTTCTAGAAAAATACCCATTCCGTGGAGCCCCGAGGCAGGGTTTGGAGCGGTAGCTGAAAATGGAACAGTTGCTTTAAACTACTCCATTTTAAAACACATTGGACTTACCCAAGGTCAAATTGATTACCTTTCAGGTAAAGTTAAGGAAGAGATTGGAAGAAGAATTGAGGCTTATAGGGAAGAAAGGAAAATACCTCTGGTAACAGGCAAAACAGTAGTGGTAGTCGATGATGGACTAGCGACAGGTTATACAGCTATTGCTTCTATAAAATTCTTGAGGAAAAAGTACCCCAAAAAAATAATAGTTGCCTCTCCTGTCTCTTCAAAGTCAGCTTTTGAAAGAATCTCTAAAGAAGCAGATAAATTAGTAGTAATGGAAGTGAGCTCTGAACCACTTTTTGCCGTTGCTGACCATTATGAAGACTGGACAGAAATTTCAGATGATGAAATTCACTCCTACATTGAAGAAGCTAAAAGATTGAACCTTTTGAAGAATTAATCCTTACTTTTTACCACTTCTTCTAGATGCTTCACGTCTTTTTCTAAATTAGCTAGTCTCCTGTCAATAAAAAGAATGTAAAAGAAGAGAATTATCCAAATGATGGAGTAAGCAGCCACTACATAATAAATCTCTTTCATTCTTATCCCTCCAGTTTGCTTTTTATTTCTTTTAATCTTTCTCTGAGTTCAATCGTAGACCTTACCTGCTGGAAAAATATGAGGTAAAGAAGAGTGAAGCTGAAAAGGGAAACGAAAAAAGCCAACTTCATTTTAGCGTCAAGACCACCTCTTTCCACAATTACAAGAGGAGGATGGACTGTTCTGTACCAGAGGACTGAAAGAAATACTAGAGGCACATCTAGGAAAGCAGCGATGCCATAAACAGCAGCATACTTTGCTCTTCTCAGATCCTCCTGAATTGAACGGTGAAGCAACAGATAACCTAGATACATCAGCCACAGAACGAGGAAAATAACAAGCTTGGGCTCTCCCCAATCCCACCAAGTTCCCCAAGCAAACTTACCCCAGATGGGACCGGTGAGAAGAGTCAAAGTGCAAAAAACTACCCCGATTTCTGCCGCCGCTCTAGCAATGATGTCATATTTAAAATCAGTAGTTTTTAAAAAGAGAATGCTTGCTATAAAAACTATCAAAAAAGCTAAAGAGGCTACCCAAGCCCCAGGAACATGAAAATAAAAAATCTTCTGCACAATCCCCATTGTCTTTTCTACAGGAGCATAAAGAAAAGCCAGAGATAATGAGAACAGCATCAAAACTAAAACAGAATACCTTAAAATTTTCTCCATCATCACTCTTCCACCACGTAATGAAAGGTTAAATTGGAAAAAAGCACAAAAATAATATCATAAATTAAAAGAAGCTGCACCCACCTGCGTGGTTCGTAAATGGGCTGAGGGTCAAGGACAAAAAGTGTGAGCTTAACCGCCCCTATTAAAACAGGTAAAAGAATAGGAAATAAAAGAACTGGCAGGAGAAGCTCGCGGGCTTTCGTATTCACAGTAATAGCCGAAAAGAGCGTTCCCACTGCTGAAATACCTGCACTCCCTAGAATAAAGGAGATGAAAAGAGAGAGAGGTCTTTTTAAAAGTTCTGCCTGGGTAAAAAAGACAGAGAAAAAGGGGAGAGAAAGAACCTGCACAATAAGGAGGAAAAGGAAATTGCCCAGTGCTTTACCGAAGTAAATTGCACTCCGCTCCATAGGGCAAAGAAGAAGCCCTTCTAAACAACCTTTATCTTTTTCATGAACTAATGAACGGGAGAGGCCAAGAACAGCAGCGAAAAGGTAGGAAACCCAAATAGCACCTGCCACAACCTCAGACCGCAACTTTTCCCCGCTAAAAGCAAAATTAAAAGTAATTAAAGTTAAGAGGATGAAGACGAACATAGAAATGAAAATATCTTTAGTCCTCAATTCTGCTCGAATGTCTTTCCATAAAATTGCCAGGATTTGACTCAACTACCCCTCCACCTTTTCCCAGTAATAGTCTTTTAAATCTTCCAAACTCACTTCTTCCTTTCTCCTATCCAACGTAATCTCCCCTTTTACAATCACTGCCACTCTTGTAGCCAAATTATAGCCCTTCTCCAAATCGTGCGAGGTCATAAAGAAAGTATGCCCCTCATCTTTTAAAGCGGAAAGGAGTTCATCAAGCATATTAGAAGCACCAGGGTCAAGGCCGGTATAAGGCTCGTCGAGTAAAAGAATTTCCGGATCGTGCACGAGAGTGCGAGCTATCGCCAATCTTTGAAGCATCCCTCGAGAAAATGTTCGCACTAAATCATACTTTCGGTGGAATAAGCCAACTTTTTTAAGAAGAGAGTTGATTTTTCTCTCATAATCTTTGACTTCGTACATTCGAGCGTAAAACTTCAAGTTCTCTTCCGAAGTGAGGTCATCATAAAGAAGAGGATTATGCGAAACAAAACCCACCTTTCTCCTGATTTCAATTGCTTCTTCGCTCAACTTACTCCCATTGACTATTATTTCTCCCTCATCGGGATTAATTGTTGTAGCCACTGTTTTTAAAAGAGTGGTTTTACCCGCTCCATTGGGTCCAAAAAGTGTGAGAAATTCTCCCTTTTTGATTTTAAGATTTACCCCTTTTAAGACCTGCTTTCGGCCAAAGTTCTTGATTAAATCCCTAATTTCAATAAAAGTCTCAGACATTCTTCTTTGGCCACCAAGCGATGATTATACCTATAAAAAGAATCACTGAACCTATCCAAATCCAGGAAACCAAAGGTTCGATGTCTAAAACAATTACTGCACTTCCATCCTCCATAAGTTGAGAAAGAGCCACATAGATATCCCTCCAAAAACCCCACTTAATTGAAACTTCTGCAGTTCGAGTCCCGGGATGAGGATAGTAAGCAATCATTGGTTTCAATTTGCTTACTTCCATATTCCCGTTAAAGTAAGTGAGAGAAACACCCACTGCCTCGAAGTTCGAACCTTTTTTTTGAAAAGGTCTTTCATATTTGAGCGTTACATCCTTGAATTTTAAGCTTTCACCTGGAAAAAGTTTTTTCTGCATCTCGCCTTTATAAATTGTGGAAGCGATAATTCCAAAGAACATGAGAAGAACACCTAAATGAGCAATGAAAGCACCATATCTACTTTTATTTTTGGAAAGGAGATATTTAAAAGCAGTCCCGAAGCTTTCTTTAGCTGCTTTGCTTCTCTCTCTCACATCCACATACCACCGATTTAAAGTAGAAGTGAAAGAAAACGAGCCTAAGAAAAATCCTATCCAGCCAATTATATTTCCAGGAAAAGCAAAGATAAAAGCAGCTGTTAAAGGAAGGGAAAGTAAAAAGGGAATAGATATTTTTCTCAAAGTTTCATCGAGGTCAAATTTTTTCCAAACAAGATAAACACAGAAACCGATGAAGAAAGCGAGAAGATAAATTATGGGAGCAGTAAAGACATCGAAAAAACTTCTCCCAAGTGTCTGCTCTTTCTCAGTGAGAATTTTTGTGAAAAGGGGGAGTAAAGTGCCCCAGAGAACAATGAGAGTAAAAAGAATGAAGAGCCAGTTGGTAAGGGAAAAAGTTCCCTCCCGAGATAAATAATTTTTAATGGGCTCTCCCGCTACTTCTCCGTATCTTCTAAACAAGAGATATAAGCTTACTATCAAAAGCAGAGCTATGAAAACGAGGAAGTAAACCCCGATAATGGAGGGAGCAAAGGAATGAACTGAAGTTAGAACCCCGCTACGGGTTAAGTAAGTGCCAAAAATACAGAGAGTGAAAGTGAAAATGACTAGAAGAAATGTCCACATCCGTAAAATTTTCTTCTTGGAGTAAATATGGAGAGAGTGAATTAAAGCTGCTCCTGTAAGCCAGGGAAGAAGAGAAGCATTTTCCACCGGGTCCCAAGCCCAATATCCACCCCATCCCAGCTCAACATACGCCCACCAAGCCCCGAGCACATTCCCTATCCCCAGAAAAAGCCAGGCTAAAAGGGCCCATTTCCTAGAATCGGACACCCAATCCTCATCCACCCTTCTATTGATAAGCGCTCCCATAGCTAAAGCAAAGGGAATGGTATAGGCAGCAAAACCCAAAAAAATAGCAGGAGGATGAAAAACCATTCCAATGTTCTGAAGAAGAGGATTTAAACCTTCTCCCTCTGCAGGTGTAAAAGAGAGCTCTTTAAACGGATTAGCTGGAATAATTAAAAGCAGGAGGAAAAAAGTTTGCACAGTAACCACAAAAGGAAATGAAGAAAGTAAAAGTTTATCTCTTTTCCTCTTGGAGTAGTAAATAAGAGCAAAAAAGGATATAAGCCATGCCCAAAGCAGAAGAGATCCTTCTTGACCGGCCCAGAAAGCTGTTAAACGATAGAAGAGGGGAAGGTCCGTGCTGATGTAGTTATACACATATTCAATGGAAAACTGATTTTCCCAGAGAGCTAAAAGTAGAATTAGTGAAGCACAGGTTATGGTGAGAAAAACAAGGGAAAAACCGAGGTAACCGAGATCTCGAATAAAGTTTTTTCTTTTCTGGAAAATAGCTGAAATAGAAAGAATGGTTAAACCTAAAGATAAAAAGAAACTCACCCACAAAAAGAAATAGCCAATTTTCGCCAAGCAATATCCTCCTAAGTATCTTCTTTAGGAACGTATTTTGAAGGACACTTTACAAGCAAGCTATTCGCTTTAAATTTCTTGTCCTCCTGAACATAACCATCCACTATTACATCTGCTCCATCTTGAAAGCTGTTTGGAAGAACACCTTTGTACACCACAGTTATTTCCTCTTTGCCGTCAGTTACTTTAAACTCGTAATACTCTGAATGACTTTTTAAAGACTTGGGAACAATTTTTCCTGTAAGTCTCACTTTTACCCCAACAAACTCTTCATTTCCTTTAATTTCGCTAACTTTACGAGCCGTTTGTGAGCCGCCGAAGGTCACGAAAACCAAAACACCTAAGAGAATCAATATAAATAAGATTGTTAAAATGACTCTAAGTTTACGTTTCTTCATGCTATATATACCTTTCAAGAATCGTGACAATTTTAATCAAAAATCATGGTAATGGCAATAAAAATTTATGTGAAGCCTTCATACACTTCTTCTAACATAAATGATTCAGGTTTCTCCAAGAGGGAAATTAATTCAGAAATAGTTACAAGCTTGTATCCCTCACTTTTTAAATATTTTATCACCTGCGGTAAAGCTTTTACCATATTATCCCTGGAGCCTCCTTCAGGTTTTATTAAAGCTCCACTATCGTGAAAAAGAATTATGCTGCCTCCTCTCATATATTTCTTTACTCGGTTTAAGATAAGTTTAGAACTAGCACCACTCCAATCAAGCGAAGAAAGGGACCATAATAGAATAGTATAATCCAAATCTAAAATAATCTTTCTTACTGCATTACTGTAGATTCCCCGCGGGGGACGAAAATAAAGAGGACTTATGCCACAAGCGTTTTCTATCACTCGTTCTGCCTTTTTCACTTCATTAATCACCACTCTTTTCGTAGCAGGAACTAAATCCCGATGAGAATAAGTGTGATTCCCGATTTCATGTCCTTCCTCCACAATTCTTTTAGCTAAAGCAGGGTATTTCTCCACGTGTTTTCCCACCAAGAAAAATGTAGCTTTAACTCCCTCTCTTTTTAAGATATCTAGGACCTTCGGAGTGTATTTAGGGCTGGGGCCATCATCAAAAGTCAAAGCTACCACTTTTAAGTCGGGACCTCTTCTTACAATCCCTTCTTGCGGTCCTATACCATGATATTCGAAATAACTGATAAAACCAGCTAAAAATATAAAGAAAAATCCACCCCCACCTAAATAGAACCAAATCTCTCTCTCTAGTGACTTTATTTCATCGCCAATGCATAAATAACGAAAGAGAGCTGAAACAGCAATAAAAAGAGCAAGAAAAAAGGAAATCCGAGGGAGAGCGTAATTCACTCGATGACCTAATGCCCTCCCTCTTAACCTCAATAAAAATTTCTTTATCTTGAATAAGAAGGAGAAATTAGTCAAGTTTCTCGAAGCGGCTTTCAAGCTTCTTCATCACCTCAGGCATGGTAGTGTACTCCATCTCATCAAGGGGTAAACGATGAGGTTCAAAAGGACCATGCCTCCTCAGATAATCTGCGATATAACCAGCTATTTCCCTTGACCTTTCAAAAGAAGGATCATTAAACATATCCCTAGGTCCTACCAAGCGAGCATTGGCAATCTGAAATCCTAAACAGACAACTCGGGGAGGACCATCGAAACGAGAAGGAGTTGCATACTTTACTGAAACAGGCATTAGAGGTCCGTGATGTGAACCACGCATAAACCCTGCTACTGTATGAGGGAAGGAGAATGGCTCTAGTGCCTCGCCTACAGCCGGTAAACCGCTCTGACATCTCACAATCATCACAGGGTCGTCCTTACCCACATACCTCCCTGCCATCAGAGAGAGACGCTGCGTGGAGGTGGCAGCTACAGGTTCATCTGAATCTTTCCTGTAAACATACTTAATACAGAAGCGAGAAGGAGAACCGATAAAAACGAGCATATCGTACATCTCTTCAGGAGTGCTAAAAATTATCTTTTTATGCTCAATTAAATCGTGGACCTCAAAGCGAAATCCGCTATGCATTTTGGGATCAATTATAAGGCCGGCCGTATTAAATGGGTCGGCAAACATTCTGAAAAGGGGAAAATTCCAAGCACCGGGTTCAGTTTTGTCCGCTAAAAACACTAAAACAGGTTCACTCTCCCTCTCCTCAAACACCATCTCAGCGTATCCAGGTCCCATTCCTTTTAAGTTTCCAGAAAAGGCATCAGTTAAGAGGTCTTGGCCAGCTCCATACTGCTTTAGCTCCTTTGCCACCTCTGTCATTGCCTCAAAAGTTTCCCAAGCAAACTTGTGAGTCTCCGTATTATCAACTCCCTTGTTGTGAGTCATTATCAAAGCTACATCATCACCACAATGCCCACAATAGTAGTCGAAGATTAAACCTTCGCGCTTTACCTGAGCTAACCTCTCTTCAGCTTTCGCTATAAGCTCAGGGTGGACTGAGGAATGACCAACATATCCACCGACATCTGCTTTAATCACACTAAGGGTAATCTTTTCACCCATCCTTATCCCTCCTCGCAAAAAATTCACCTCTCAGTATACCGCTTTTTCTCCGTAGATAAAAGGAAAATAAAAAGGGACCCGAGCGGGTCCCTTTTAAATTTAATATTCAGGAGGCATAGGCGGACCTGATTTCTTCTCCTCCTCTGGTTTTTCAGCTACTAAAGCTTCGGTGGTGAGAATGAGAGAACCGATACTGGCTGCATTTTGAAGAGCACTTCTCGTCACTTTTGCCGGGTCCACAATACCCATCTTGATCATATCGCCGTACTCACCGGTAAGAACGTTTATACTATGTCCTTTAGGTAAGGATTTAACCTTCTCCACGACTACAGAACCTTCAAAACCGGCATTTGCTGCCAGCTGCTTAAGAGGCTCTTCTAGAGCCTTCTCTACAATTTCCACACCAATCTTCTCATCACCGTTAACCTTTTTCTTAACTTTCTGAACAGCGGAGATTATATTGATTAAAACACTTCCTCCTCCAGGAACAATTCCTTCTTCCACAGCTGCTTTAGTTGCAGAAAGTGCATCCTCAATACGATGTTTCTTCTCTTTAAGCTCCGTTTCAGTTGCCGCCCCTACTTTAATTACACCGACTCCACCAGAAAGCTTGGCTAACCTCTCCTGCAACTTCTCACGATCATACTCGGAATCAGATTGTTCAATCTCTGCTTTAATCTGCTGTATTCTCCCTTTAATAGCTTCCGCGTCTCCTCTCCCACCTACAATGGTAGTGTTTTCTTTATCTACTCTTACTTTCTCAGCTTTACCTAGCATATCCAAAGTTACATTCTCAAGCTTTATACCTAGCTCTTCAGTAACAACTTGCCCTCCCGTTATGATAGCAATGTCTTGAAGCATTGCCTTTCTTCTCTCACCAAAACCAGGTGCTTTAACTGCTACTGCTTGCAAAGTACCTCTTATCTTGTTTACTACCAAGGTAGCTAAAGCTTCGCCTTCAACATCCTCAGCAATTACTAGAAGCGGCTTTCCAGCTTGCACAACTTTTTCCAAAAGAGGAACGAGGTCATGTACAGCACTTATCTTCTGATTAGCAATAAGGATGTAGGGTTCCTCTAGAATTGCTTCCATCCTCTCCGGGTCTGTGACCATATATGGAGAAATGTAACCTTTATCGAACTGAAGACCCTCCACAACCTCGACGCTCGTTCCTATTGTCTGAGATTCCTCCACTGTGATAACCCCATCCTTTCCTACCTTATCCATAGCATCAGCAATGAGTTCTCCTATCTCCTCGTCTGCAGCAGAAATAGCTGCCACATGGGCAATAGAAGTTCTATCCTCTACCGGTTTGGAAACCTTTTTTATCTCTTCTACTGCAGCTTCTACCGCCTGCTCAATACCCTTTTTAATAAACATAGGGTTAGCTCCAGCAGCTACATTCTTCAACCCCTCTCTTACAATTGCTTGAGCAAGAACTGTAGCAGTGGTAGTTCCATCTCCAGCTACATCATTTGTCCTGGTAGCAACTTCTTTCAGAAGCTGGGCTCCCATATTTTCATAGGGGTCTTCAAGCTCAATCTCTTTCGCTACTGTGACTCCATCATGTGTCACCGTAGGAGAACCGAATTTCTTCTCTAAAACTACATTTCTCCCCTTAGGACCAAGAGTGACTTTTACAGTGTCGGCTAGTTTGTTAACTCCAGCTTCCAGAGCTCTTCTAGCCTGCTCATTAAAGTTTAACTGCTTTGCCATTCTCTCCTTCACCTCCTCATTATTTCTCCACAATAGCTAAGATGTCTCTTTGACTTAAAATAAGATGTTCTTCGCCTTCTATCTTAACTTCTGTGCCCCCATACTTAGAATAAATTACTCTGTCACCTACTTTGACATCCATAGGTACTCTTTTACCATTCTCATATTTACCAGGACCTACTGCCACCACTTCGCCCTCTTGAGGCTTTTCCTTTGCCGTATCAGGTAAAACAATGCCACTCTTTGTGACTTCTTCAGCCTCAACAGGCTTTACTACTACACGATCGTCAAGTGGTTTTAACTTCATCAACTCATCCCCCCTTCTAAAAATTTTTAGCACTCTCTAAAGAAGAGTGCTAAATTTCATTATAAATCTATAGAATTTTTTAGTTAATTTGTCAAGACCTTTTTACTACACCTTGCTTTTTCTCAGAACCAGACCCGCAAAGAAGATCATCAATATCAGAGGGAAGAACAACAAGTAATTCACGAGATCAAATCCAGTATAAGGAAGAACTTCAGGCACCTCGCGGGCTTTTCCCCTAGAAACTGGCTTTTCTTCTTCAGTATAGGGCAATACAGCTACAGAGATACCCGCATCCCAACTGGTGTCACTTTTGCCTGAAAAGAGAGTAATAATGCTTGTTTTTCCTGTAGCGGGGTCGGCATCACTATCGAGTTCATCGTCAGAACCTACATTTGAAGATGTGTAATCGTAGAACTGGTAATCACCACTGAAGTCAAATACAAACTCAATATAGTAGTTTCCAGGAGCGAGGTCTGTGAATTCATAATAACCATTTCCATCGGTCAGTGTAATGGCAACGAGATTGTCACTGCTGTCGTAAAGGTTTACAGTTACTCCTGGAATTCCAGGTTCGCCTGGATCCTGAATTCCATCGCCGTCTAGGTCTTCCCAGAAGAAGTTACCTAAAGAAGCAAGGCGATAAAGACCCGCATCCCAACTGGTATCATTTTCACCAGGTTCAAGTGAGGTCACACTAGTAATTCCCGTAACTGGGTCGGGGTCGCTATCAAGTGCATCACTTCCTGCATTTTTAAGAGTAAAGTAATAACCTGCAGGAGCAATAATTTCGACATAATAGTCACCGGGCTCGAGGTCTGTGAATTCATAATAACCATTTCCATCGGTCAGTGTAATGGCAACGAGATTGTCACTGCTGTCGTAAAGGTTTACAGTTACTCCTGGAATTCCAGGTTCGCCTGGATCCTGAATTCCATCGCCGTCTAGGTCTTCCCAGACATAATCTCCTAGTGAAGCAAGCAGATATCCATAATAATGACTTGGATCCTCATCGGTCACAACTATACCTTCCACAAAATCGACTCCGTCATCAAAGTAGAATTCACCGTCAGAGTGTATGAAATTGTCAAACTCAAACCCGTAAAATTCTGGGAAGTAAATAGCGAAAGCAGTGGCTGTGTTTTCGTACTCACCTTCAATAGCCACGCCTCTAGCGGTTAAGGTAGCTGACTCGCCGGGGGCAAGGGAGGGA
>FWPU01004273.1_pt1 | contig 33617 bp, 27 predicted proteins | sample 2228361 | NCBI WGS metagenome assembly FWPU01 (sample SAMEA103939777, study PRJEB20133) | metagenome
GGCCAGCAATTCCAGACGCCATCGTTCCTGAAGATCTCCTAGCGCCGGGGACGCGGTCCCAATCAGAAAAGAGCTGCCTTTCCCTCGCACCCTCCCGATCGATGCCCTCTTGTCCCCTTGCAAGATCCACACGTCGATGTGCCCGTCCTCCAGATGGCCGAGGGCCGCCGGCGGCGGCCGCAGCAGCACTGAGGGCGACGGCCGAAACTGCCGGTAAGGTCGCAGCGTTGTGCCGCTCAGCGGCGGCACCTGCACCACCTCGGAGACATAGCCCGGGACCTTCACCCGAAACGGCCGGCCGAACGGCCCGGTCGTCACAAAAAAGCGCAAAAAGCTTTCCCCCTCCCTCAGCACGCGTTCCTCTGTCTCCGCCGGCCGGTCCAGCGGCGTCAGCGCCGCGCGGAACGATCCCTCCGACGAGGACGGAATCACAATCACCGAGGAGTACGTAAAGCCCGCAATCAGGGCCAGCATCCAGCAGGCGACCAGGACCGGCGTCGCAAGCGCCGCACGGATCAGCCGTTGCGCCGCTCTCGTTACCGTCGCTTTGGCCGAACCGCCACTGACTTTGTCGAGCCAGCCCAGTGCCGCCGTCACCGCCGCAATGCCCGCCGCCAGCGGGCCCGGGTCGCGGATTCCGACTCCTAAGTGGTGGCTTCCCCACAAGTCCGCCACTACCAGGAGCGCAACGAAGATTACACCCCGCACCAGCACCGGAGCGGTCTGCTCCCCGGCTCTGGCGCTGCGGCTCGTCTCTTCGGTCGTGGCTGCTGGCTGATCTTGTACGTCCGCCACCCGGTTCCCCTCCTGGCGCCTCGTGATCAATCGCCTCGGCTACTGCGATCATAGTCCCGCGCCCGGGCATGGTCAAGGCGCGGGCCCGATGAACTCGTCCGCTCGCATCACTCGACCGCCGTGGCCCCCGGCAAACTCCTCAGCCGCCTCCCGTCGGGCGAACGCAATCGCACTCGGCGCGCAGCGGTCGAAGTCGATCAGCGCCGCTTGCTTCTGCTCATCCAGGTGCACCTGTTCGCGCAGGCAGTAATTTACGTCGCTGCCCACCACCACAAAAGCGCCCTCCGGCTCCAGCCGCTCACCGCTGTCGTGGTCGGTTAGCTCGAGGATCCTGACCCGCCCGGCGCGTTGCTCGCCTGCCCTTCGCACGCACTCCGGACAGCAGAACACCGCGCGCCGGCCGTCAACCTCGGCCACCGTGCGCGTCTCGCCGTGGATCCGCCGCTTGCACACGCTGCACATGTTCATCGCTGACGACGAGCGGATCGTCCAGGCGAAGAAGGCCACCCCGGCGCTGAACCCTAACAGCACCACCCAGCCAATCAGTGTCGCCTTTCGACTCATCGCATCCCCTGTCTCCTTCTTAGTTTCCCACCAAACCGGTCTCCAGCGCCCGGAGAAACTCTGCCGCCACCTCCCGCGCCGGCCGGTGCTCGCCGTCAACCTTATAGTTGAGCCGTTGCATGGTCTCCGTCGAGATCTTGCCCGACAGCTCCTCGAGCGCGCCCCGGAGGCCCGGGTGCTTGTCAAAGGCCTCCAACCGTACCAGCGCCGCCGCTTGGTACGGCGGAAACGCCTGCTTGTCATCTTCCAGCACCCGCACGTCCAACTTCGAGAGCATCCCGTCGGTGCCATTGGCGGCGGCCATCGTGACCTGGCCCTGGGCGAGCGCTCGATACAGAAGCCCGAGATCCATCGTTGTCGGCGGACCTTGCCAGCGCAGATCGTACGTATTCTGGAGCGCGCGAAGCCCGTCCGGCCGGCGATCGAATTCGTAGCCGGCCCCTAACACCCAACCCTCGGCTCGCCGGGCGGCGTCGCTCAGCGTCCACAGGCCCCCGGCGCGCGCGTCCTCCCCGCGAATTACCATCACAAACGAGTTGTTGAACCCGAAAGGCTCGAGCCATTCGATGTTGAAGCGCCGGCGGTACTCCTCGCGTACGCGGTCGAACACCCTCTCCGCCTCGTACTCGGGCGGCAGGTTCAGGATCGCCGTCAAGGCAGTGCCCGTGTATTCCGGGTACAGGTCAATCCCGCCGCTCACAATCGCCTGATGGGCCAGCAGCGTCCCGCCGAGATTCAGCCGCCGCGTCACCGGCACGCCCAGCCTGCGCTCGATCTGCTGCGCCAGGATCTCGCCCAGCACCAACTGCTCGGTGAAATTCTTGCCCCCGACCACCAGGCCCCGCCGGCCTCCGCAGCCGCCCAGCAGCGCCGCCCACATCAGTACGGCGACAATCTTCGCTCCAGCCACCCGAAACCTCCATCCGCCAGCAGCGCCAGCGCGGCCGCCGGAATGGCGCCGGCCAGCATCTCGGCTGCGTTAACCGTAGCGACGCCCCGGAAGATGAATACGCCCAGCCCGCCAGCGCCGATCGCCGCGGCAATCGTGGCCGTGCCGATGGTGGTTACCGTCGCCACCCGCAGACCCGCCAGAATCGTCGGCGCGGCCAGCGGCAGCTCCACCATTGTCAACAGTTGGCCGTCCGTCATCCCCATCGCCATGGCCGATTCCCTCACGGCGGGGTCCACGCTGAGAATCCCAACCAGCGTGTTCCGCAAAATCGGTAGCAACGCGTACAGAATCAGCGCAATGATGGCCGTCCGCCGCCCGATGCCCCCAATCCAAGGAAGCGGAATCAAAAACCCGAACAGCGCCAGGCTCGGGATCGTCTGCACGACATTCACAACCCCGATCACCCACCGCCGCAGCGGCGGCCGCCGAGTCAAGGCCACCGCCGCTGGAATCCCGATTACCGACGCCGCCGCCAGCGATGTGCCCACCAGCACGACATGTTCCCACGTCAGATCCCACAGGTCGCGCGCCAGAGCTTCAGAGATCATCCGTCACCTTCTCGTCCAGGCACTCGAGAAACAACCGAGCCTCTTCCGTCGCCGCGCCGGCAAACTCCGCCGGCGAGACCAGCACCTCCAGATGACCGGCGTGCAGTAGCCCGATCCGCGAGCCGATCCGCATCGCCTCGCGCACATCGTGGGTCACGAAGATCGCCGTCTTGCCCAAACCGCGGCGCAGTTCCAGAAACCAGCGCTGCGATTCCAACCGAGTCACCGGATCCAAGGCCCCGAACGGCTCGTCGAACAGCAGCAGCGGCGGATCAGCCGCCAGCGCCCGCGCCACGCCCACCCTCTGTCTCTGCCCGCCGGACAGCTCCCGCGGAAATCGATTCCCAAATTCCTCCGGCGGCAGCCCTCCACGCTCCAGCAGCTCGCAGACACGTTGTCGGACTTGCTCCGCAGGCCAACGCTCCAGCCTCGGAACCAGCCCCACATTCTCGGCCACCGTCAGATGCGGAAACAGGCCCACTTCCTGGATTACATAGCCGATCCTGCGCCGCAGCCGGATCGGGTCCCATTCCCGCGTCGAGCGGCCTTCGACATACACCTCACCCGCCGTCGGCTCCAGCAAACGGTTCACTAGCTTTAACGCCGTCGTCTTGCCCGCGCCGCTCCGGCCCAGCAGCACCAGCGTCTCGCCCGGCCGAATCTCCAAGGTCAGATTCTCCAGGATCCGAGCCCCGCCGATCTCGTAGCAGACATCGCGAAACGCAACCAGCGGGTTCATGCGCCCGGCCAAGCGCCGTCGGCGGCAATCCAGATCGCCTCCACGAACGGCCATTCGCGGTCCACCCACTCCCCCGCCACGTGAAAGCCGGTTCGGGCGGCTATCGCCCGGAGCTCCTCCAGCGTGAACTTGTGCGAAGCTTCCGTCCAGATCGTTTCGCCCTCTTCGAGGGTCACCTCCACCTCCGCCCCCGGAATAGCCACCCTCTGGCGGCCCAAAGAACGAAGGTGCATCTCCACACGCCGGTGCGTCGGGTTCCAGCGAGCCTCGTGAGCGAACCGCCGCAGATCGAACTCACCGTCCAACTCGCGGTTAATGCGCCCCAGAATGTTAAGGTTAAATGCGGCCGTGACCCCGGTCGGGTCATCGTAAGCCGGCAGCAGTCTCTCGACCGGTTTCATCAGGTCCGCTCCGAGGAGCAAGGCATCGCCCGGCTCAACAGATTTGCGAACCTCTTCGAGAAAGGCTTCCGCTGCAAGGCGATCAAAATTTCCGATGTTGCTGCCGACAAACATCACGAGCATCGAATGCCCGGGGGGCCGCCGCACCGCCGCGTGCCGCAGCCCGTCGAGGTACGTCGCCTCCAGGCCGTTGACGCTAGCCACGTCGCCCAGTTCCCGCCGGCAGCGTTCCAGCGCCGCGGCGGCAACGTCGATCGGGAAATACTCCGGCCGGCCCCGCTGAGCCAGCGCCGTCAGGATCGGCCTGGACTTAGCCCCGTTGCCGCTGCCGAGCTCGACGACCACGGCCGGTGCTCGCACGTAAGCGTCGATCGTGCCCGCCAGCCGCGCCAGCAACCGCATGTCAGCCCGCGTCAGCCCATACTCCGGCAGATGTGTGATCGCCTCAAACAGAGCCGTACCGAGCTTGTCGTACAAATACTTCGACGGAAGCTCCTTTTGCCCTGGACGGCCAAGGCCGTCGCGAACGTCTCGCGCGAAGTCCGGCGTCAGCGGGTGGCTCCCAGTCGAAGCGGGCATTCGTCAGTCTTTATAGCACAGAGTGCGCGGGCCGCCTCGGCAAAACGACCTTACCCCATCCTATAATCGGCCCATGGAGGGATCCCAAAATCTCCACCAGGCTCTCGCCGCTGCACGCCGCCGCACCGACGAATTGTTCGCTCTGGTTCCGCCGCACGCCATGTACGATCGGCCGGTTCCCGAACGTCACCGGTTGAACTTCTACCTGGGCCATCTCGAGGCGTTCGACTGGAACATGATCTGCCGGCACGCGCTCTCAGTGCCGGCCTTCAACCCCGCATTCGACACCCTCTTCGCTTTTGGCATCGACCCGGATCAACAAGGTCTGCCGTCCGACCAGCCTTCAGACTGGCCGTCACTGGATGAGATTGGCCGTTACAATCACCGCGTGCGCCTGACCGTCGATCGCCTGCTGCCGGAGGCCCCCGAGCAAATCCTCCACGTCGCCATCGAACACCGTCTCATGCATGCCGAAACCCTCTGTTACCTCCTGCACAACCTCCCTCCGGAACGCAAGATCGCCCCCCGACTCCCTCCTCCGGTGTCAGGTCCGCCTCCGGCCAAGGCGATGATCGAAATCCCCCCGGGAACAGCGACGCTCGGCCGACCCAGGGACGGCGGCTTCGGCTGGGACAACGAATTTGAGCAGTACAGCGTGCAAGTTCCCGGATTTGCCATCGCCAAATACAAGGTCACCAACGGCGACTATCTGGAGTTTGTTCGCGCCGGCGCCCCCCCGCCCCATTTCTGGAAATGCGGCAGCGAGGGATGGATGCTGCGGACCATGTTCGGCGAGATTCCGCTGCCGTTGGATTGGCCCGTTTACGTGACGCACGCCGAGGCGCTCGCCTATGCGCGGTGGGCCGGACAATCGCTGCCGACCGAAGCACAGTTCCATCGCGCCGCCTATGGAACGCCCGGCGGTCCCGAAAGACTGTATCCGTGGGGCGGGGAACAGCCCGATCACACCCGCGGCAACTTCGATTTTGCCGCTTGGGACCCCGTTTCCGTCACCGCGACACCCGCGGGCGACAGTTGTTTTGGCGTCTCGCAGCTCGTCGGCAATGGATGGGAATGGACGGCCGATCGGTTCCGTCCCTTCCCCGGTTTCCGTGCGTTCGATTTCTATCCCGGCTATTCCGCCGACTTCTTTGACAGTGACCACTTCGTGATGAAAGGCGCCTCACCCCGTACTGCCGCCAGGCTCCTCCGCCGTTCGTTCCGCAACTGGTTCCGCCAGGGTTACAAGTATGTCTTTGCCGGATTCCGCTGCGTCGAGAATTGACGGCGAGATGACGCTGCGTTCACCGGCTAAACCGCCTGCACGGACGCCGGCCGCCCGCCGCAAATCGTCATAGGATATAGGGCATGAGCAAGTCGGACCCCACATCAATCTCCCGGCGCGCCTTCACGGCCGCGTCGGCCTTCACCATCGTCCCGCGCCGAGTGCTCGGCGGTGCGGGTTACGTGCCACCCAGCGATAAGATCACCCTCGCCTCCGTCGGCATGGGACGCCAGGGTATGGTCGTCACCATGGGCCTGCTGCAACAGCCGGACATCCAGGTGGTGGCCGTCTGTGACTGCAACCAGGCCGGCAAGGACTACGCCGAATACGGCCGCAACGCCATGCTCCAGCAGGCCCGCCGTACGCTCGGCCCAGGATATGAGAACTGGGGCGAAGACCTGGCCTCACCCGGCGAGGTCATGCTGACGCATGTCTTCCGCACTAGCCTCGGCTTTGGCGGGAGGGAACCGGCCAAGCGCCTGGTGGAAGCCTACTACGCCGGACACAAGCCCTCCGGCGTTTGGAAAGGCTGCAACGCGTACAACGACTACCGCGAGTTGCTCGAGAAAGAGAAGGACCTCGACGCCGTCTACGTGGCCACGCCGGATCACTGGCATGCCCCTATCGGCATCGCCGCCATGAAAAAGCGTAAGCACGTGCTCGGCCAGAAGCCGATGACCCACAACATCGGCGAGGCCCGCCGAATGGCCCGCACGGCGCTCGAGACCGGCGTGGCCACCTCCGTCACCGTAGCCAATCCCTCCTCCGAGGCGACGAAGCTCATCGCTGCCTGGATCGCCGATGGCGCCATTGGCCCCGTGCGCGAAGTGCACAACTGGTCCAGCCGCCCCTTCTGGCCCCAGGGCATCGAGCGCCCGAAAGAGGAGCAGCCGGTGCCGCCGGGCCTGGACTGGAACATGTGGCTGGGCCCGGCCCCGGAACGGCCCTACAACAAAGCCTATCTGCCCTTCGTATGGCGGGGCTGGTACGACTTCGGCTGCGGTTCGTTCGGCGATATGGGCTGCTACAGCTTCGCCGGCATCTTCAAGATCCTGAACCTCGCGCCACCCCTTTCCGCCGAAGCCAGCACCAGCGAGCCGTTTGAGGAAACCTACCCCAAAGCATCCATCGTCCACCTCGATTTTGCCGCCCGGGGCCGGATGCCTCCGGTGAGGCTGACTTGGTATGACGGTGGCCTGAAGCCGCCGCGGCCGGAAGGCCTCTCCGAGGAAGTGGCCAAACGTTACTTCGGACCCCGCTCGGAGGGTGTCATGTACGTCGGCGACAGGGGCATCATCCTCGGCGGTTTCAACGGCGACGATGCGCGCCTGCTGCCCGAGTCACCGGACTATCAGAGCCCGCCGCGCTCTCGTCAACCCGGGCGGCGCGACACCGTTACCGAGCGATGGATTGCCGCCTGCAAGGGCGGCCCCGCGGTCGAAGCGAGTTTCCCGGCCCAGGCGCCCGTCACCGAGGCGTTCCTCCTCGGTTGCATCGCCCAACGCATGCCCGGCGAGAAGCTGGTGTGGGATTCCGCCGCTATGAGGATCACCAGCGTCAGCCAGGCGAACCAATACGTCGATCCGCCGTACCGCCCGGGCCTGGTCTCCTGATTACTGCGACTCCCCCGCCCGCGCGGGGATGGTCCACAAATAGATCTTGTGGCCGCCCGCTTCGGCTTCCTTCTCCGGCGGCCAGTCGCCCATGTCATGGGTGTGAGAGACGATCCGCGTCCCCGGCTTCAACTCCCTCAGCAGCTTCGGCCGCAGTTTCAGATTCACCCATGGCCACAGATACAGCGTGACCACGGTGGCGTCGCTGATCTCGGATTCGAACAGGTCCTCGTGCCGGAACTCGACCCGGTCCGCCACTCCGGCCTTCCGGGCGTTCTCTACCGATTCCTTGATCCTCTCGGGGTCGATGTCGATGCCCACACCCCGCGCTCCGTGCTCCTTGGCGGCGGCGATCACAATCCGCCCGTCGCCGCAGCCCAGGTCGTAGACCACGTCGTCCTTGGTCACTCCGGCCAGCCGCAGCATCTCCCGCACGACCTCCTCCGAAGAAGGCTCATAGCGCACATCCGGCGCCCGCGTCGGGGGACGTTGGGCCGCGCCGAATCCAAGCCCCGCCCCGCAAAGGGCCAGCCAAACGAGAACCTCTCTTCGCGTGCTCATGACGATTCGGATCTCAGTGTAATCCGGATTTCTGGTCCGCTGAACCCATCAGCCGCACGGGTCTGCGGGCCGTACAGCATCGTAACATGGTCTCCCGCAGGCCAATTACCGTCCAGCGGCCCGAAGATTTACTCATCGCAGCAAACGAGCACGCGGCGGAACAACGCACAACCCTCCCGACCCTGATCGCGCGCCGCTTGCGCCACGAACGGAGCAAGGCGAAGGCTCCCGGAACGGCTCGACGGCGCAGAATCCGGGGGGTGACCGTGTGCGGCGGTTCGCCCCCCGGCGGTCGCCGTTGCCGGCCGTGCCGGGAGGATCGAGTGGTTGGTGCATGTCCGCTCCTGACGCCGGCTTGCGGGCGTGCCCCCGCCGGTCCGGTTCGCCGGCAGACCGGTCGGCCAGGCGGGGGCGCTTGACCAGGGCGGCGGAATGTGTAATTATTCATTTAGGCGAATAATCATACATTCGCCGCCCCAACGCGCCATGCCCGCTCCCTCCGGCTACACCGTGAAGACCAAGATCGCCGCCCGCGATTTCGTCCGGGATCTCGACCTGTCGCCGCAGGAGCTTGCCGATCTGCTCGCCCTCACCGCCGAGGTGAAGCGGTCGCCCGGGGCCTACGCCGGCGCTCTCCAGGGCCGGTCCCTCGGCATTCTGTTTGAGAAGCCCTCCTTGCGCACCCGCCTCACCTTCGAGCTGGCCATCCAGCAACTGGGCGGCAACTCCGTCAGCAGCACCGGCCCAATCGGCGGCCGCGAGCCCATCAAAGACGTCGCCCGCAACCTCGAGCGCTGGACCCAGTGCATCGTCGCCCGCACTTACAAGCAGGAAACGATCGACGAGCTGGCCCACTGGGCCTCGGTCCCGGTCGTCAACGCGCTCAGCGACCTCTACCATCCCTGCCAGGCGCTGGCCGACCTCTTCACCCTCAAAGAACAGTTCGGCGAAGTGCGCGGGCTCAAACTGGCGTTCGTCGGCGACGGCAACAACGTGGCGCACTCGCTGATGCTCGACGCCGCCCGCCTCGGAATGGATTTCGCCATTGCCACGCCCCCGGGCTACCAGCCCAACCCGGCCGTCGTGGCCGAAGCCGAGGCCCTGGCCGCGGCGGGCGGCTCGACGCTGGTTCTCACCTCCGACCCGGACGAGGCGGTCCAGGGCGCCCACGCCGTCTACACCGACGTCTGGGCCAGCATGGGGTTCGAGCATGAGGCGGCGCAGCGGCGCATGGCATTCCGCCCGTACCAGGTCACGCCCGAGATGATGGCCAAGGCCTTGCCGGAGGCCGTTTTCATGCACTGCCTCCCCGCCAGGCGCGGCGAGGAGACCGTCGACGAAGTCATCGAGTCGCCCCAGTCCGTCGTCTTCCACCAGGCGGAGAACCGGTTGCATACCCAGAAGGCGTTGCTGCTGATGCTGCTCGACTGACAGCGCTTTCGCCCAATCGCAGATTCAGCATAGAATTCAAGACTTATGACCAAACCTAAGAAAGTCGCCCTCGCCTATTCAGGCGGGCTGGACACATCGATCATCATTCCTTGGCTCAGACAAACCTACCAGTGTGAGGTCGTCGCCGTCTGCGGCAATATCGGTCAGGGCGACGAGGAACTCGAGGGCCTCGAGGAAAAGGCCCGCCAAACCGGCGCCTCGGAGGTTTACATCGAGGATCTCCGCGAGGAGTTCGTCCGGGACTACCTCTGGCCGCTCGTGCGCTCCGGCGCCGTCTATGAGCACAAGTACTTGCTCGGCACCTCGATTGCGCGCCCGCTGCTCGCCAAAAAACAGGTCGAGGTCGCCCTCCGCACCGGCTGTGACGGGCTGGCTCACGGCTGCACCGGCAAGGGCAATGACCAGGTCCGCTTCGAGCTGACCTACAAAGCCCTCGCGCCCCACCTCACCGTCATCGCGCCGTGGCGTGAGTGGGATATCGTCTCCCGCGAAGACGCACTCGCCTACGCGGCCAGGAACAACGTCCCGGTGTCGGCCACCACCACCAAGATCTACAGCCGCGACCGCAACCTGTGGCACATCTCCCACGAGGGGGGCCCGCTGGAGGATCCCTCCAACCCCGCCCCCGAGGAGATCTGGATGCTTACGCGTAGTCCCCAGCAGGCGCCGGATGAGCCCGGCCACGTCACCATCGCCTTCGAGCGGGGCGACGCCGTCTCAGTCAACGGCCGGCGAATGCCGGGCGTCGAACTGATCGAGACGCTCAACCGCATCGGCGGCGAGCACGGCGTAGGCCGCGTGGACTTGGTCGAGAACCGCTTCGTCGGCATGAAAAGCCGCGGCTGCTACGAGACCCCCGGCGGCTCTCTCATCCTGGCCGCCCACCGCGAGCTCGAGTCACTCACGCTCGACCGGCAAACCTTGCACTTCAAGCAGCGGCTCGCGGTTGACTACGCCGAGCTCGTCTACGCCGGCTTCTGGTTTACCCCGCTGCGGGAGGCGCTCGACGCCTTCTTCTCTGTCGCTAGCGCCTACACCACCGGAGAGGTCACCCTCCGCATGTACAAAGGCACGGTCCAGCCCGTCTCCCGCAAGTCCCCGAACTCGCTGTACTCTCTCTCCATCGGAAGCTTCACTATGGGTGCGGACTACAACCAGAAAGACGCGCTCGGTTTCATCAACCTCATCGGGTTGCCCATCCGGATGCGGGCCGGCCTAAAGCAGGGTTCGTAGGGACTTCCGCATGAAGCTCTGGGGCGGCAGGTTCACCGGACGGCCGTCGGAGGTCTTCGAGCGGTTCTCCGAGTCGCTGTCGTTTGACCGGCGGCTGCTCGAAGCGGACCTCCGCGGCTCGAAGACCTACGCCCGAGCCCTCCAATCCGTAGGAATTCTAACCCCTGAGGAGTGTGCGCGCCTCCTCGAAGCCCTCGACCAGATTCTCGAGGAGGCCCGCCGCCCCGGCTGCTTCGACGGAGCCGCGGATGAGGATGTCCACACGTTCGTCATCCGCCGCCTGAAAGAGATCGTCGGCGCCCCCGCCGAGAAGATTCACACCGGCCGCAGCCGCAATGAGCAGGTGTCGCTCGACGTCCGCCTCTGGCTCCGCGACGTCGTCGACGAAAGCCTCGGCCGGTTGGCCGACCTCATGAGCGCACTGCTGGAGATAGCCAAACGCTATCCCCATGCCGTCATCCCCGGCTACACCCATCTTCGGCGCGCCCAGGCCGTGCTCTGGCCCCATTACATGCTGGCCTACTTCGAAATGTTTGCTCGCGACCACGAGCGTCTGCGCCAGGCGCGCCGCCGCCTCAACCTTTGCCCGTTGGGCTCCGGCGCCCTGGCAGGCAGCGCCTTCCCCTTCGATCGCCGCGCGATGGCTCGCGAGCTGGGTTTTGAGGACATCACGCCGAACAGCATGGATGCCGCCGGGGACCGCGACTTTGTCCTCGACTTCCTCTATGCCGCCGCCCTCACCATGCTCCACTTGAGCCGGCTCGCCGAGGACTGGATCCTTTATTCCAGCGACGAGTTCGGCTGGCTGGAACTCGGCGACGACGTCACCAGCGGCTCCAGCCTGATGCCGCAGAAAAAGAATCCGGATGCGCTCGAGCTGATCCGCGGCAAGTCCGGCCGCGTCTGGGGCGCCCTCAACTCCCTGTACGTCACCCTCAAGGCGCTGCCCATGACCTACAACCGCGACCTCCAGGAGGACAAGGTGCCGCTGTTCGAGGCGGCCGGCGCGCTCGTCGGCTCCCTCGAGATGATGCGCGTCGTCGTGGAATCCGCGCGCCTGAACCCGCAGCGCCCGGTCGCTGCGGTCGAAGACAGTTGGGTGGTCGCAACGGACTTGGCCGAAGCCTTGGCGCGCTCGGGGATGCCGTTCCATCAGGCCCACCAGCTCGTCGGGCGGCTGGTGCGCGAAAGTCTCCGGCAGGGCCGGAAACCCGCCGACTGGACGCCGGAGCAACTGGCGCAGTTTGCGCCCGAGTTCACCCCGGACGTCGCCCGCTTGCTCAGTCATGATGAAGGCCTCCAGACCCGCGAGATCCCCGGCGGCACCGGCCCCCAATCCGTCGCCCGGGCCCTCGAGGAGGCCGCCCGCCGCCTCGCCGAACTTCGCCGATGAACAAGAGCTACCGCCAGGGCCAGATCCTCAAGCTCATCGGGCAAAAGCGCGTCACCACCCAGCAACAACTGGCGCGGGAGCTCAAGGCGCTCGGCATCCAGGCTACCCAGGTAACCCTCTCGCGGGATATTCGGGAGCTCGGCTTGGTCAAGACCCCGTCGGGCTACCACCGCGTCGGCTCACCCCGGCCAGGCCCGGAGCTGAGCACCCTCGCCGGCGAGTTCCTTCTCGATATTCGCGTGGCCCAGCACATCGTCGTGTTGAAGACGTCGCCCGGCACGGCCAACTCGCTAGCCGCCGCTCTCGATGCCGCCGGCTGGGAAGATGTTGTCGGCACGCTGGCGGGCGATGACACCATTCTGGTCATCGCCCCCGACAAACGGACGGCGTTGGCCATACGCGACCGGTTGCTCGAATTCTTGTAGCCCGGCGGTTACTTCCTCTGCCGCGCGAGCGGCAGGTTGCATCCGTTCTCTGACAGCGGGCACCGCGTGTGCTCGAACTGGATTGTCGTGTGGTGGATGCCGTAGCGGCGCGCCAGCATCTCGTTGATCCGTTGGAGGATCGGATCGCTTTCCGACGGTGGCATGTCCGCGATCATGACGTGACAGCTCAGAGCGTGGACCCGCGTGCCCAGACTCCAGATGTGTAGATCGTGGACGTCCCGCACCCCTGGAACCGCGCACATCGAATTCACCACCGACTCCAGCTTCATCCCCCGCGGCAGCCCCTCCAGCAGAATGTTGAGCGTATCGCGGACTACCTCCCGGGCCGTCCAAACGATGAGGCACGCAATCAGCACCGACAGGATCGGGTCAATGATGTGCCAGCCCGTGCGCTGGATGATGACCGCTCCAATGATGATCCCGATCGATCCTAAGGCGTCGCCCAGCATGTGGATATAGGCCGCCCGCACATTCAGATCGCCGTGCTGGTCCTGGCGCAAGCCCCACATGATCGCCACATTCACCACCAAGCCCAGCCCCGCCACGACCAGCATCGTTAGCTCGTGCACCGGCTCCGGATTTAGCAGCCGTCGGTAGCTCTCGTAGAAAATGAAGCCCGCCAGCACCAGCAACACCAGCGCGTTGACGAACGCCGTCAGCACGCTCGCCCGGTGGTAGCCGTACGTCTTGACCTCGTTCGCCGGCCGCGACTCAAACAGGAAACCGACCCACGCCAGCAGCAGCGCCAGCGCGTCGGTGAAGTTGTGGCCTGCGTCGGAAAGCAGAGCGAGACTGTGCGCCTGAAGGCCGGCGATGAACTCGACGACCACGAACACCACGGTCGCCAGCAGAGACCAGCGAAGCACCCGGCCGGTCCGCACGGGCTGGTGGCGCTGATGCATGCTCGCTCCTTTTCTACAGGCTACCTCAGAACCGCGTGACCTCCGTGAACCGGAAGTCCTGCACCTTCATCGCCGGAACCACCATGTCGAAGGCCTCCTCCCCCGCCGCCCGAACCGCCCGCGACATCGCCTCCACCTTCCTCAGCATCGCCGGCACGCTCTGGTTGAACCGCAGGTTCCGGATGCCCCGCACCAGCCGGCCGCCTTCAATGAGAAACGTCCCGTCACGGGTCATCCCCGTCATGATCTTCTCGTAGGGGTCGACCTCCCGGATGTACCACAAACGCGTCACCAGAATCCCGCGCTCGGTCGACCCGATCAACTCCTCCAGCCGCGTCTCTCCGCCCTCAATCACAATGTTGGCGGGGGCTTCGCCCGCCTCATTGGGCACGGGGAAGCCGTGCCCGGTGGGCTCCACACCGGCCTTGGCGGCCGCACGGCGGCCATAAGCGACTTCAACCGGGACGCCCCTTCTCACCAGCAGCAGCGCCCGTCGCGGCACACCTTCCCCGTCGAACGGCGCACCCCCCTGAAGAGGATGAAAGACGTCGTCCCGGATGGTGATGTTCTCACCGAACAGCGGCTTGCCCATCCGGTCATTGAGGAAACTCCGCTGTTCCTCCAGCGCCGTGCCGCTAAAGTCGTCGAAGATCTGCCCGACCAGATCCACGACCGCCGCCGGCTCCAGAATCACCGTGTAGCGGCCCGGCCCGAGCTCGATGGGACGCCCTGAACCCGACGCCTTTTCGGCCGCGCGCCGCGCCAGCCCCGCCGGATCCAGCCGCCGGTGGTCCGGCGCCGACTCCTTCGCCCAGCCCGAACTGTCGCCGGCCATGGCGGTGACTGAGCATACCGACCGTGTTTCAATGTGATAGGCGAACACCCCCCGCGAGTTGACGACGGCGTGGACGAACTCACCGGTCGAGTAGATCCCGGCCGCCCTCTGCCCCGCCGACCGCACCGCGTCGATGGCCTCCGCCACTTTCTCGGCCCGCTCCGCCGGCCCGCAAGCCGCGGTTTCGGCGTAATACCGTTCCGCCGCCGCGACCGGCGCCGGCTCGGCCAGCGGCGGCAGCTCCGGGTCCGCCTCGCTCGCCTTCGTAATGGCGATCGCTTCTTCGACCACGGAGCGCACCGAGTCCGGATCCAGCCGGTTCGTCGTCGCTCGGGCGGTGCGCGCCCCAATCACCGGCCGCACCGACAGCCACCCGCTGCTCTCCTCCATGTTCTGGTGGATCACGTTGTTGGCGAACCGCGTCAGCGCCTCCCGGGCCGCCCAAAGCGTCACCTCCACATCCGCCACACCTCGCACCCGGGCGGCCTCCACCGCCGCTCCGAAGATCTCCTCGCAGCGCGCCCGCGACAGCAACCGCGATTCAGCCGGCATAAGCCTTCCTCAAATGAATGCCCGACAGGACCGTCGAACGAATGCCACTAGTGTAGCTTCCGCTGAATAAGGTGCGCAGTTCACCCGCTTGCTTCCGCACGGCGCACTCGAACCACCACGCGGTGGAGCCGCGGACGACGGGAGCGGAATTCGCCGATGCCGCACTGGCCGGTCCCCCGGGGTTTGCGTTACGCGGGTCCTTCTCGCTCCGTCTCGCCCCCGACCAGACGCCCCATCCAATAACCTCGGCGGCGGCTATGATGAGCCAACGCAAGGATTAGCGCCCGGTCACTCTGAACGCAATCCAGCAGCGAAAACCCAAACTTACCAAGCCGACCCTTTCCGCTGCCAGGCGCGGCCTCCACTCCGATCTCCGGAAGCTCGCAACTGAGTTTCTCGGCCTTCTGAACTTCAGCCGGCAACTGCCCTCCCAAGCCGGCCGGGCTTCCCAATAGCCGATCTCATTGAGCCCCTGTGCTCGGCGGCCTCGTGATACCTCGAGAGGCTTCACCGAAACAGTCTTTCCGCTCTCCTTTTGCCCTAGCGCCGCTCGATCGCTCACGTCCGGCGTTAGGGCGCCTTTAACGACTTTCCATGGCTCCGGATCTTGACCTCGGCGCTTGTTCTAACACCTGCCGCTCATTCTCTCCGAACCGCGCTGAAAACGGCCGCACGGCCCGCCCTTCATGTCAGGACGGAGCTTCTGTCGGCCGACCGGCCCTCCCTTCGAGTGCCCCCAATGCTCGTTGGGTTACATCCGACCGCCGCCATCACCCTGGAAACCGTCATTCACCCCCCCATAACCGCCTCCCACGCGGATCTGCCGGAACCGGGCTGGGCTGGCCCCATGCCCCGTCCCCACCACCTGCTCCGGTTGGCCCTTCCCGCAGTTCGGCACGCCCCACAGCACCCAGTGCTCCGCTCCGGCGATCGCCTCGCACGAGTTCCAGAACTCGGTCGAAATGCCGCTGTAGGTCGGATTCTTCAACATCCGCACCCGCCGGCCATCTCGCACTTCCCAGGCGATCTCGCAGCCGAACTGAAAGTGGTAGCGCTTGTCATCAATCGACCAGCTCTTGTTGGTCTCCATGTAAATGGCGTGCGGCACGTCAAAAACTTCCTCCAGCGTCTGCTGCCCAGCCAGCAGACTCACATTCGTCATCCGAATCAGCGGCATCCGGTTCCACCCCTCGGCCCGCATCGTTCCGTTGGACCGCGCCGCTCCCACCATCGGCGCCGTCTCGCGCGAGGTCATGTAGCCGGTGAATAGGCCGTTCGTAATGATCGCTGTCCGTCGCGCCGGAACCCCTTCGTCGTCGAAGGCGAACGTGCCCAGGCCCGGGCCGTGTTCGAGCCGGGCGTCGCATACCACGTTGACGATCTCCGAGCCGTATCGCAGCCGGTTCAACTGATCGAGCGTCAGAAAACTCGTGCCCGCGTAGTTGGCCTCCCAGCCCAGTACGCGATCCAGCTCGATCGGGTGGCCGATCGACTCATGAATCTGGAGCGCAAGCTGGCTGCTGTCCAGGATCACGGTAAACCTCCCCTCCGGACACTGTGCGGCCGCGTGCAGCGCCACGGCTTCCTCGGCCACTCGCGGCGCGTTCTCCACCAGCTCTAACTCCTCCACCAGCTCGTAGCCCTTCAGTTGGTACTGCCCGCCGAAGGAGTTCGGATAGGACCGCTTCTGAATTTCGTCTCCCTTGAAGCTGAGGGCGGTGAAGCCCGCCCCCGTGATGGTCCGCGTCTGCTCGATCGCGCTGCCCGCCGACGAAACGAAGACCTGGCGCGTGCGGCGGAACTCCATCGACGCCTGCGCCAGCGTCACGCCCCCAACACGGCGCAATTCCCGGTCCACGGCCAGCAAGTGCCCCAGTTGGCTCTCCACCGGCATCGCGAACGGATCGATCCGGCACGGCGAGCTCCAGGCCGCCTCATAGGACGGCTCCGGCGCCAGCACCACATCCCTCGGCTGGGCCCGTGCGCTGGCCCGGGCGATCTCGACGGCCCGGCGCGCCGTCAACCCGATGCCGTCAGCCGACAGGTCATCGGAGGCCGCAAAGCCCCAGCAACCCCCCGCGATCACCCGCACCCCGAGCCCAAGCGTCTCCAACGCCAAGACTTGCGCGATTCGCCCGTTCTTGGTCACTAAAATCCGACGGCGGCTTTCCTCCGCCCGCACGTCAGCGTACGACGCCCCCTGCCGCACGGCGGCGTCCAGCGCCTCGATAGCCGCTTGTCTCATCGGCACAGTCCCGCTTAACTTAGAAGAAACTACCACAGAACTTCTTTTCAGGAGTGACGCCGTTCCGATGCTGTCATGGTTCCGCTCCCGGCCCCTGCCGCCCGGCACGCCTGCCCCGCCATTCATCTGCCCCGACGATCAGGACCACGTCTTCATCCTCAACCAGCAGCGCGGCAGGAAGGTCGTTTTGGTCTTCTACCCGGGAGATGACACGCCCGTCTGTACAGAACAGTTGTGTGAACTGCGAGACCGCTGGCAGCAGATCAAGGCCTGCGGTGCCGTGGTGTTTGGGGTCAATCCTGCCACCGCTGAGAGCCACCGGAAATTCCGCCACAAGCACGGACTGCCCTTCCCCCTGCTGGTCGACGCCGGCCGGCGCGTCGCCAGGCTTTACCGCTGCGGCGGCCTCATCGTCAAACGCACCGTCTACGTAATCGACGAGCACGGCGTCATCCGCTACGCCCGGCGCGGCAGGCCCTCCGCCGACGAAATCCTGGCGGCGCTAGGTTATCAGCCCGCTGAACAAACGACCGCATGAGGTCAACCCCTCGCCGCTGACCCGCCGGGCGGTCTGATCTGCTGCGCAACCGTAAAATTGCGATCAGTAAAATGCATTCGGCTCCCGGTTTCACCGTTTCTGCGCCTGCGGGGACGCTATTTTGTATTGACAGTTTTGCCTCTATGGTGCTAGATTGGCTTGAAGTTCAACCGATCGGGCAATGGACTTATAAAACTAGCCCGTAGGAGCGGGCTACCTTGGAGGTTCACTATGGGATGCTTCTCAGCCGGCAACAAGCGGGCGCTCACCGCCACCGCCTGCCTGCTCCTGGCCGCCGCTTCAGTCGGCGCCCAGTCGACCACCCAATCCATTCAGGGCCTCGTCACCGACCCCTCAGGCGCCATCGTCGTGGGGGCCACCGTCACCATCACCAACGTCCGGACCGGCGTATCCACCGCCCAGAAGACAAACAACTCCGGAAACTATAGCTTCCCTTTGGTGCCCGTGGGAGATTACGACATCAAGGTCGAAATGGAAGGCTTCAAAACCGAAACCGTCCATGGTGTGCGCGTCGAGACCGCGGCACAGGTTCGGCAAGATTTTGTCCTTCAGGTTGGAAACGTGACCGAAACGGTCGAGGTCTCCGCCGCCGCGGTTACCCTGAACACCGAAAACGCCACCGTGGGCGGCGTCATCGAGAACAAGCGGATCATCGAATTGCCGCTTAACGGGCGCAACGTGGTCCAGTTGGCTGTCCTCGTGCCGGGTGTCCAATTCGGCCTGCGCACAGGCCTCGCCGACGGGCTCGCGGGGTTCCCCATTCCCGGGCAGGGCTTCTCCGTGAGCGCCAACGGCCAGCGCGAGATTCACCAGGTCGTCAGCCTCGATGGCGTGGACGCCAAGGACCCACGTATCCACATCACCAATTTCGTTCCCTCCATCGAGGCCATCGAGGAATTCAAGATCCAGACCAACGCCTTTACCGCGGAATACGGTTTCGGCGGCGGCGCCTACGTCAACATCACCATGAAGAGCGGCACCAACGACTTCCACGGCACGCTCTTCCACTTCCTCCGCAACGAAAAGCTCGACGCCGAAGACTACTTCCTCAACTTTGAGCGCCCGGCCGGCACTCCCCGGGCTGAGAAAGACAAGTTCCGGCGCAACCAGTTCGGCTTTGTCCTCAGCGGCCCCGTGCTGATCCCCAAGCTTTACAACGGCAAGAACAAGACCTTCTGGGCCTTTAACATGGAGTACCGAATCGATCGCCGCGAGACCGTGCAGACCGCCGCCTGGCCGCTGGACGAGTTCCGCGAGGGAGATTTCTCCGAATTGCTCCGCGGCACCATCAATCCCCAGACCGGCAAGCTGTTCCGGGCGCCGATCGTCGTCTACGACCCCTTCACCGGCGATCCGTTTCCCAACAACGTCCTTCCTAAGTCCCGGCTCCACCCCGGCGCGCTCAACGTCATGAACCTCTTCGTGCCCAGAGCCGAATTCCGCCAGGATGACCCGCTGGATTTCACCGCGCGAAAGGGCGTCAACCAGCCTATCGACGCCCACCAGTACTTCACCCGCATCGACCACTACTTCAGCCAACGGGACCGCGTCTTCGGCCGGCTGGCGTTGGATCGGTCCAACCTGACGCGGAACAACATCAATCCCCACCTGCCGGTCTTCGTGGATTCAAAAGTCTCTAACCTCGCCACCCAGTGGATCCACACCTTCAGCCCCAACACCCTCAACGAGTTCCGCTTCGGGTTCAATATCTCCGATGACCTGACCGCCAACCCCAGAACCGACAACACGGACTTCGATATGGACGCCCTTGGCGTCGGCGAAGTCCGCGTCTTCGGCGACGGCAACCGCAAGCTGACGCCCCGCGAACATGGCATCCCGCAGTTCACCGGCTTGCCCTTCACTTTGCAGGAATTGACCAACGGCAACGGCTACGACAACATGGATACGATCCAGTTCGGAAACCACGTCTCGCTGATCCGGGGCAAGCACAATCTCAAGATCGGCGCCGAAGTCTACCGCATTTCCATGGAGCGCGGCGCGGCCAACCTGGAAGAGGGCCGCTTCGCCTTCAGCGCGAATCAAAGCGGCTTGGCCTTCGCCTCGTTCCTCTTGGGCCTGCCCAACAGCACCCAAACCGCCGAAGGTTTGCCCCTGACCTTCCCGCGCGCTAACCGCTTCGGCGCCTACTTGCACGATGACTGGAAGGTCCATCCCAAGCTGACTCTCAATCTGGGACTGCGCTTCGATTACAACGGCTTCCCGGTTGATTCCAAGGGGCTCTGGCGCACCCTCGATTTCGTCGGTGCCGGCCCGGTCGAAGGTCGCGGCGATGGCTTCCGGACCGCCGACGGGCGCCTCATCCCCACCATCTTCCCCGCGGAGGTGAACGAGTCCGGCGCTGTGAAGTTGGCTAGCCAGCGCGTCTGGCGCTTCTTCATGCCGCGTGTCGGCATCGCCTACCGCCCGACTCCGAAGTGGGTCCTCCGCCTCGGCGCCGGCTGGTTCGACAACATCAATCACGTCAACACCTGGACCATCTTCAACCTCATGCCGCCCAAGTCCGGCAGCCTCCAGTTCCAATCAGTCACAGCCAATGCCAAAACCATTGGCGTCACGGCGATCGACGGCAATACCTACAACATCCGCACCCGCAGGTTCGTGCCTGGCCAGCCCGTTCTGACGCTGGATGACCCCTTCCTCCAGCGGAGCGGCGGCAGCGCCGTCTCCCGCCCGGTCAATGTGCTTCACCTGCCCCAGGACTACCTCGACGGCGACGTCTGGAAATGGAGCTTCGACATCCAGCGCGAACTGCCCGGAGCCATGTCGCTGACGGTGGGATATGTCGGCAGCAAAGGCACCCACGTCGGCAATAGCATCGGTAACTACAACCAGGCGCCGCCCTCGCCCAACACCAACATCCAGGCCCGCCGGCCATTTCAGAGTTTTTACGACCCGGCCACCCCACAGCTCGGCGAGCAGGCGCTCGGCAACATCCGCTATATCGACAGCTACGGCGAATCCTTCCACCACGGCCTGCAACTGAAGCTGGACAAGCGCTACCGTAGCGGCCTCGCCGTGGGCGTCGCTTACACGCTCAGCAAGTCTCACGGGGATGGTGAGAACGGAGGCCAGGAGGGGGCCCAATTCCAGGATCCATTAGACCGCCGGGGCTCGCGCGGCCGCTACCGCTTCGACCAGCGCCATAACTTCGTCGCCCACTATGTCTGGGAGCTGCCGGGCGGCGCCCTGCCCGGCGCCTGGAAACACATCCTCGGCGGCTGGCAAACCAACGGCATCCTTTCCATCCGTAGCGGTTTCCCGTTCACCGTCACCCAGGGCGGAGACCTCAACACCGGCGGGCCGGTCCGTCCGGATCTGGTCGGGGATCCCCACCTGGACAATCCCACCCGGAAGCTCTGGTTCAATCCCCAGGCCTTCCGCCGCGTGACCTGTAACATCCCGGAGCGCCAGGACCTCTGCCATTTCGGCAGCGCCGGCTACAACATCCTTGACGCGCCCGGCCAGCGGAACCTCGACTTCGCGCTGTTCAAGAACTTTAACTTCACCGAGCGGATGAAGTTGCAGTTCCGCTCCGAGTTTGTTAATGCCTTCAACACCCCGTATTTTAACGCCCCGGGCGGGATCAGCTTCTCCACCAACGACACGCTCGTTCCCGACGGCCCGCGCAATGGGGAGATCCGCAGCCTACGTACCCCGATGCGCATCATCCAGTTCGGCTTGAAGTTGTTCTTTTAACCCGATATCATGGCCGAGTCTGGATATGGCGGATCGTAAAGCCCTGCGCTCTCGCAGAGAAGCGGTCGCTGCCGCTCTCCTCGGCCTCGCCGGCTCCACCACGGCTGCAGCCGCCGAACCCTGGACCCCGAAAAAAGAACGAATCGGCGGCTGCATCCGCTCCGGTCACTTGCTGTTCCTGAGCGGCATCGGCGGCTGGTACCCCAGCCGCCGTCCGGAAGGCCCCGGCGATATCCGGCGCCAGACCGCCGATGCCCTCACGATCATGAAGGAAACCCTCCAGAAGGCCGGCAGCTCGATGGCCAACGTCCTCAAGGTCCAAGTCTCCCTCGTCGATCCGGAAAACAACTGGGAGCCGATGAACGAAGTCTACAATACTTTCTTCCCCGAGCCTCGTCCCGTCCGTTCCTACTTCGGCGCCACCGGCTTCCGCCGTAAAGGACAACTGCTGCAAGTCGATTGCATCGCTTACGTCGATTGAGGTGACCCCATGCAGCGCAGACAATTCCTGGAAAGTTCCTTCGCCTCCGCCATCCTCGCCGCTCAGGAGCCCGAACGAGAACTCCAAGCCGGCGGTACCGGCTCGACTTCCTACGAAGTCGAGGTCACCATCGAACGCAAACGGCCCGGCATGCCGCACCGGGGCAAAATGCTCGCCGCCATCCAGCCCCACTGCGATGACATCCCCATCTTCGCCGGCGGCACCGTCTTGAAGCTCATTGACGAGGGCTACGAGGGGATCCTCATCACCGTCTCGGATGATTCTATGGCCGGCAACGGCGCCTCCTACGGGGACATCGTTCTGAAAAACGAAAACGACACCCGCGAAGTCGCCCGGCGGCTCGGCCTCAAGGAAGCGATCTTTTTGAATTACCCGAACCACAACATGGATGCCTGGCCCATCCCCGAGATCCGCGCCCGGCTGATCTTCCTGTTTCGCGCCTACAAGGTCGACACCGTCTTCGTCTACGATCCGTCCGGCCTGTATGAGCGCAATCCCGACCACTACATTACGGCTCGCGCCGTGGAGTCCGCCTGCTGGATGGCCGGCTCCCGGTGGGACTATCCCGAGCACTTCAAGGTTGGCCTGACCCCGCACAGTGTAAAAGAGAAGTACTACTTCGCTCGCGGGCCCCAGCTCGTCAACCGCGTGGTGGACATCACCGACTACATCGACCGCAAGGTCGAGGCCAATCTCGCCAACGTCACCCAGGGGCCCGCCGGCAATCACGGCGCCCGCCTCCGCCGCCGTCTCGCCGAACAAGGCAAGAGACTCCCCCTCCTGGGAGACGACGATGAAACCGCCAACCGCGCCTACGCCAAACATTTTGCCTTGGCCCGCGATCGTGTCCGCGGCCGCAAGTACGGCCTCGAGTATGCCGAGTACTTCCACCACATCCCGCCCGACGAATCCATCGTCGAGGATTACGTCCGGCGCAACGCCGTGCCGCTGTGACTTGAGTTAAGATACCGTCCGGAGGGATTCGCCATGAACACCCAGCCCACGTCTTGCCACCGTCGGGATCTGTTCCGCACTGGCGGCGCCGCCACCGCCGCCGCGCTCCTCGCCGCCGCGGGGGCCCGCCCCTCGTCCGCCGCGCCTGTCCGGGAGCCTCCCCCGGACGTCTACACCCGCATCGGTGCCCGTCCCTTTATCAACTGCACCGCCACCGTCACGATTAACGGAGGGTCACGCCTGCTCCCTGAGGTCATCGAGGCCATCGAACATGCTTCCTACTATCACGTCAACCTCGATGCCCTGATGGAGGCCGCCGGCAGGCGTCTGGCCGAGCTCCTGAAAGTGGAATGGGCCATGGTGTCCGCCGGCGCCGCCGCCGCCCTCACCCACGCCACCGCCGCCTGTGTCGCCGGGACCGACCCCGAGCGCATCCAGCAGTTGCCCGACCTCACCGGCCTGAAAAACGAGGTCATCATCCCCCGCTCCTCGCGCAACGTCTATGACCAGGCCGTCCGCAACGCCGGGGTCAAGACCGTCGAGGTCGATACCATCCACGAATTCCGCGCCGCCATCAATCACCGGACCGCGATGGTCATGATCCTCGGCAACCGCTTCGAAAAGGTTCCTTGCAGCCTCGACGAGGTGGCCCCGATCGCCCGCCAGGCCGGTATCCCCATCCTGGTTGACGCAGCCGCCGATTACCTGATCGTGCCCAACCCCTACTTGGCCGCCGGCGCCGACCTCGTCGCTTACAGCGGCGGCAAGATCCTCCGCGGACCCCAGTCGGCCGGCTTGTTGCTCGGCCGCGAAGACCTCGTCCGCGCCGCCTTCGCCAACAGCGCTCCCCACCACGCCCTCGGCCGCCCCATGAAGGTCGGCAAAGAGGAGATCGTCGGTATGGTCGCGGCCGTCGAGGTCTGGGTCAACAAGCGCAAACTCGAGGAGGAATACGCCGAGTGGGAAGGTTGGTACCGCCACATCTCAGAGACGATCACCCGCGTCGATGGCGTCTCCGCCGCCGTCGAGCCCCCCTCCCGCGGTGGCCCCTTCCCCACGCTCAGGATCTCCTGGGACCCCGACAAGATCGGCCTGACCGCCGGCGAACTGCATGACCTGCTGCTCCACGGCGAGCCTTCCATTCAGACGCACGCCGCCGGTCCGGGTCATGATTTCCTCCTGCGCCCGGTCGCTATGAAACCGGACGAGTACAAGATCGTTGCCCGCCGCTTGCGGGAAATCTTCCGGCGGGCGCCGAAGCCTCAAAAAAGGGAACTTGCCCCGCCCGTGGCCGACGTTGCCGGCCGGTGGGAGGTCGACGTGAAATTCCTACGCGGCGAAGCGCGCCACCTGCTGTTCCTGGAAACCGACGGCAACCGCGTCACCGGTACTCACTTGGGCTCGATCGCCCGCGGCAACTTGCAGGGCGCCGTGGACGGAAACCGCGTCAGTTTCCGCAGCACCCTCCCATACGAAGGCGCGCGGCTTAGCTATGCGTTCAGCGGTGTGTTGACCGGCGACGTCATGGAGGGGGAACTTAACCTCGGCGAGTATCCCAAAGCTCGCTGGACCGCCCGGCGCGTCCGGCCTGCCTGAGACGGACCAAGCACCACCCCGCCTCAGGACCAAATACCCTGCCGCGCCACAGGGTGTCGGTTCGCCGTTGGGGGCGGCAACCACCACCAACGCTGAAACAAACCTCGCTTACCCCGCTTCGATGCCCGCAATTCCCTCTCCAACGCATAACTGACTGATTTGTCTACATCCGCCGCTGGCCTGCCTCTTGAAATTCGTAGGAATGAAGCTGCCGGCTACAGCTTTTCGAAGATCCCAGCCCCTTGCTCCCGGAACGGTACAATGCTCTGGTGGCCTCGCCCACAGCTAACTCCTGGTCCTCCCCGCCGGAAGGCGCCCTCACCATCGGCGCCACCCGGAAAGCCCTTGGGGGGTTCTTTCTGGTCGGGCTGCTGCTGTCTTTTCTCGGACCAGTACTGCCCGCTTGGGGGTATCACCTCGGCGCCGACTTCTCGACGCCTGGATTCTACTTCCTCAGCATGGCCGCCGGGATCGTTGCGGCCGCGACGCTGGCCCATAATCTCTTGCAGCGAAAGACGATTTCGGCTCTGCTGGTGCTCGCTTCGGCGGCCGCGTCGGTGGCGTTGCTTTTTCTGGCCCTGGCTTCGCCGCCCGCCTCGGCCTGGTGGCGCCTGCCGGGCATCTTTCTGTTGGGTGGCAGCGGAGGGTTGATGATCTCGGCTTTGTTCTACGCCATCACTCCCATGTACCGCCGCGATCCCGCCGCTACCGTCAACATTGTAGGAGTGTTGTTTGTTCTCGGCGCTCTCACGCTGGCGCTCTTGGTGGCCGGGACCTTCTACGTCTACACCGTACCCAGCATCCTCATCCTCCTCGCTCTAATCCCTGGGCTCTTCGCAGGCCTTTTCGTCAGGACTTCTTTTTCTGCCGCCGTTGTCCCCGTCGAGCCGACCTGGGGTCAGGCTTGGCGGGATCTCGGCAGCCCGTCAGCGGTCCTGCTGGCCCTGCTCTTGTTCTTTCAATTCGCTAACGAGTGGTCAGTCGCCGGATGGCTGCCCATCTTCCTCATTCAGCGGCTCGGCATCAGCCCCGCGTCCGCTCTGATGCTGCTGGCCGTTTATTGGCTCGTGCTGCTGGTGGGACGCGTGGCCGCACAATTCCTCCTCCCACGGATCCGTCACACCCGTTTGCTGGCCGCCAGCGTCCTCGCCGCCTTGCTGGGCTGCCTCGTGCTGAGCTTCACCCGCAACCTCTTCGGCGCTGTTTCCGGAATTCTGTTCCTGGGAATTGGCTTCGCCTGCGTCTACCCGTTGGTCGTGGAAAAGATTGGCCTTCGGTTTCCTTACTTCCACCCCGCCTTCTTCAACGGCATCTTCTCCTTTGCCATGACGGGCGGCCTGCTGGCCCCCTGGACCCTCGGTTACTTCGCCGACTGGTGGGGCATCGGCGTCCTCATGCTGCTGCCGCTGCTCGGCACCCTGATTGTCGCCCTTCTGCTCTTGCTGATCTGGCTCGAGGCCCGCCTCAGCGGTCGCATCAGCGCTATTTGAGCCGCAGCGTCGCCTCCCCCTCCGCGCTCCGAAAGATCAGCTCCAGCCGCCGGATCGACTTGCTCTTCTTCTCGTAGGGAAAGTACAGGCACCCGGATACGGGCAGCAAGACCTCGCCTTCCGGCAGCTCGGCTCCGCGCAGGATCTCCACGGGCTCGCGTTCCTCCCGACGCGGGGGCTGCGTCTCGGGCGCCCTCGGTCGTTCAGGAACCCGCCGTGGGTCGCCGGGAAAGCGCGGCCCCGGGCTCGGGCCGCCCAGGATCACCGCTCCCGGTCCCATCCCGATCTCCAGTTGCCTTCGGTCGTCGTGCCAGCGGAGGTGTGACGCCACCATCTGTGCACTCGTCGGCGCCAGCGACCGCCGCCCGTTTACCCGTAGCGAGAACATCCCCGGCCGCAGCTCGAATCGCCTTCGTGCCGCACCTTTCACGGCCACTTCCACCACGACGAAGTTCTTCAGAAACAAGCTCTCCCTTCCCGCCGGCGCCGTCCGGTACCGAAACTCGGCCGACAGCGTGACGTCTTTCATCGCCACAGTTGCGGCATACTTCTTGATGAAGGACTCGGGCTGGTTGTCCTGCGCCGGCGCCGCCACCCCCAGCAGCGCCGCCGCAACCAGGCCGTATCGCATGTCCTGAGTATATCCGAGCGTGATGCGCTGGCTGATCGGCTTTGCTCTCCTCCTGCCGCCGGCTTCCTCGGCCGACTTGGCGGAGCGCATCGGTTCGCTCGCCCGCTCCTCAAATATTGCCCGTCAGGCCTTCTGGGGTATGCAGGTGGTCACCCTGGACTCCGGCCGCATCGTCTACAGCTACAACGCTGGCAAGCTCTTTGTCCCCGCCTCCAACGTCAAGCTGTTCACCTGCGCCCTGGCTCTGTCCCGCCTCGGCCCCGACCACCGTTTCCGCACCCGCATCGTGTCTTCAGAACCCCTCGGCCCCAGCGGCGTCCTCCGCGGCGATTTGGTGCTCCTCGGAGGTGGCGACCCGACGCTCTCTGCCAGGGAATTCCCATATCGCAAAGGCCCGGTCCGCGGCGACCCCTTGGCCCCGCTCGAGGCGCTCGTCGCTCAGCTCTCCGAACAAGGTCTGCGCCGGGTCGAAGGCGACATCATCGGCGACGACACGGCCTATGTACTCGAACCGTACCCGGACGGCTGGGACCAGGATGATCTGACTTGGGACTACGGCGCCCCCGTCAGCGCACTGGTCCTTCATGACAACGCATTTCGCCTCACGGTCCGCGCTGCTATGGCCCCCGGACAGCCGGCGCGACTGTTCCTGTACCCGCCCTCGGAGTACTACGTCATCCGTAACCTCGTCCGGTCGGTGGACGGACCCGAATCCGGTGTCACTGTTCACTGGCCCCCGGGTTCTCGCGAGATCCAACTCTCCGGTACTTTGCGCCGGCGCCGCGGCGCTCAGACCTTCGCCCTCGCCATCCGGGACCCCGCCCACTATGCCGCCTGGACCTTCGCCCGCCTCCTTGAACGTCGCGGCATCGAGATCCGAGGAGAGCGGCGCGTCCGCCACCACTGGATCAGCGATGTCGCCGGCCTCCAGTCCGGACCGGCGCCGCCGCCCCTGGAAGGCATCGTCCTGGCCGAACGTTCCTCGCCCCCGCTCTCCCAGATCCTTGAAGTCCTCAACAAGGAAAGCCAGAATCTCTATGCCGAACTCGTGCTCCGGGAGGTCGGTCGCCTCCGGCGCAACATCGGCAGTCGCCAGGCCGGCCTCGACGAGCTTAACGATTTCCTGGCCGAAGCGGGCATCGCCCCGGAAGAGGCCCACTTCGAGGACGGCTCCGGCTTGTCGCGCCTCAATCTGGTCACACCCGCCGCCATCGCCCGCCTGCTCGCCTATATGTGGAACTCACCCTTGCGCGACCAGTGGCGCCGACTTCTCCCTGTCGGCGGAGAAGACGGCACCCTCGAAGACCGCTTCCGGAGCCCCTCGCTCACCGGCCGTGTCCATGCCAAAACCGGCACCATGAGCCATGTCAGCGCCCTGGCTGGCTACGTCCAGCCTCGCCGCGGCGCCCCGCTGGCCTTCTCAATCCTCGTCAACAATTACGCCCTGCCCGCCGACAGCGCCCGCCGCTTCATCGACAGCGTCGTGGAAGTCCTCATCGATTGAGCTCCGCCTCTCCGCTGCTACAATATCTGCTGAAGCAGCCATTCGGCTGGACAACTGCAATGCCCATTTTCGAATACAAGTGCGACCACTGCGGCGCCGCTTTTGAGAAGCTCGTCCGTACATCGGACGCCGCGCCCATCGCTTGCCCCTCCTGCGGCCAAACCAGCGTCACCAGGCAACTCTCGGTCTTTGCCGCCCGCTCCGCTTCCTCCCGCCGCTCCGACTTGCCCACGCAGTGTCCGTCCGGCGACGTCTGCCCTCATCCGGAACTCTGCGGGCGGAATTAAGCCGTGCTGAAACTCGCTGGCCTTTTCCTCGGCATCGGCTTCCTCGCCTCACCCGCCCCCGGTCCCTGGATCGAGCTCTTCAACGGCAAGGATCTCGATGGCTGGCGGATCGTCGGCGATGGCCTCTGGTCGGTCATGAGCGGCGGAATTCTCCTGGGCCAGCGCGACGAGCGAAACGCCACCCACCAGTCTTGGCTCTATACCACCCGCGAGTTCGGCGAGTTCGACCTGCAACTGGAGTACTGGGCGCGCTACGGCGCCAATAGCGGAATCTCGATCCGCGACACCAGCCGCGCCCGCTGGGCCTGCGGCGAACAATGGGACCGCAACAAGACCCCCTCCCACATCGGCTACGAGATCCAGATCGCCAACCGCCCCGGCGTCACCCGCTATCCGACCGGCAGCATCTACCTCTTCCAGCCCGCCCACGGCGGCCGCGAGAACTACTACGACTGGAACCGGCTGGAGATCCAGTCGCGGCACGACTCCATCCGCGTTCTCCTCAACGGCTCGCTCGTCGCCGAACATCCGGGAGACCCGGCGCGGAGCAAGATCGGCCCCATCGGCCTCCAACTCCACGACGCCCGCACCGTCGTCATGTTTCGCCGCATCCGCATCCGCGAATACAACCCCTGATTCCGTGAGCCGCTGACACCGCGCCGCGCCGTTCCCTGCTACAATCGGCAGTAACCGGGGATGTCTAACCATGAAGCCTGTCCACTCGCAACTGCCGTCTACCCTCGGCGAGCTTCGCCGAAGCGATTTTTCCGAGGACCGAATTGCCCACCGCACGGTCAAGCATGAACTCCGCGAAAACCTGATCCGGAAGCTGCGGAACCGCGAGGTCCTGTTTCCCGGCATTGTCGGCTACGACGACACGGTCATCCCGCAACTGGCCAATGCCATCCTGTCCCGCCACAACTTCATCCTGCTCGGTCTGCGCGGCCAGGCCAAAACCCGAATCCTCCGCCAGCTCACCGGACTGCTCGACCCCCAGTTGCCTTACATCGCCGGCTGCGAGATCCGCGACAACCCCTACCGGCCCCTCTGCCGGCGCTGTCGCCTCCTCGTCGAAGAAGCCGGCGGCGACACGCCCATCGCCTGGCTGACTCCCGACCAGCGGTACGTCGAAAAGCTGGCCACGCCCGACGTCACCATCGCCGACATGATCGGTGATATCGACCCGATCAAAGCGGCCCGCCGCGGGCAGGACATCTCAGATGAACTCACGGTTCACTACGGACTCGTCCCCCGCGCCAACCGCGGCATCTTCGCCATCAATGAGCTGCCCGACCTCGCCGGCAAAATCCAGGTCGGCCTGTTCAACATCATGCAGGAGGGCGACGTCCAGATCAAAGGCTACCCGGTGCGCCTGCCGCTCGACCTGCTGCTCGTCTTTACCGCGAATCCCGAAGACTACACCGCCCGCGGCAAGATCATCACGCCCCTGAAAGACCGCATCGGCAGCGAGGTCCGCACCCACTATCCCCTCACCCTCGAGGAAGGGATCTCCATCACGCGCCAGGAGGCTTGGACCGAACGCTCCTCCGGCGTGGAGATTCGCGTTCCCGAATACATTCGCCAGGTCGTCGAGCAGGTCGCGTTTCTCGCCCGGGAGGATCGCAAGATCGACCACCGCTCCGGCGTCTCCCAGCGCCTCCCCATCTCCGCGCTGGAAAACGTCGTCTCCAACGCCGAGCGCAGGGCCTTGACCAGCGGCGATGATCTCACCGTGCCCCGCGTCAGCGATATCTATTCGTCCTTGCCCGCCATCACCGGCAAACTCGAGCTCGAATACGAAGGCGAACTCCAGGGCGGCGAAGCCGTGGCCCGCCACTTGATCCGCATGGCCGTCGGTAAGGCCTTCCAGGGTTACTTCGACGGCTGCGATCTGTCCAACATCGTCCAGTGGTTCGAGCTCGGCGGCTCGCTCCGGCTCGAGGAGCATCTGCCGGCCGCCGTCCTCGTCATGAAACTCGAAGCCATTCACGGCCTCATGGCCCGCCTCGAGCCGCTCGGCATTTCGGCCTCCGACCATCCCGCCTTGCGCCTCTCTGGCGCCGAGTTCATCCTCGAAGGCCTGTATGCGCGCCGCCGGATCAGCCGCACCGAAGAACATGGCTACACGGCGCCCGAAACCCGCGAAGTGCCTGCAACGCCCGCTGACCGGCCCGAAATCCGCAGGCGCGGCCGGCAGCACCTCAACTAGCAACCGACATGCGCTGGGTCAACTATTCCCGCTACACCGGTGAAGACCTCGGCATCGGCGCCCAGGAGCTGATGCAGGCGCTGGCGGATTTCTTCCTCGAAAGCGGCTTCCGGCGTCAATACACCGGCTTCACCGAATGGGATCCGAGGAACCTGGACGACCTCAAGGAAGCCATCCTTCAGGCTTTGGAATCCGGCGAACTGTTTGACAGCCGGGATTTGGCCCGCGAGATGGCCCAGCGCCTCCGCGAGATGTCCGAAGAGGATCTCGGGCGCCTCCTGGACCGCCTGGTGCGCAAGCTTGTCGACGAAGGTTACCTCACCGTCGGCGAGACCGAACCGCCGAACCAGCCGCCCGAGGACCGGCCGCACCCGCCCCGCGACGTCAAGGTCGAGATCACCGATAAGTCCATCGATTTCCTCGGCTACCAATCCCTCAAGGATTTGCTCGCCTCGCTCGGCAAGTCCAGCTTCGGCGCCCACGACACCCGCGACTTGGCCACCGGCATCGAGGCCGCCGGTCCCCCGAAGCGCTACGAGTTCGGCGACACGCTCAACCTCGACGTCAGCGCCACCCTCTTTTCCGCGATGAAGCGCAAAGGCCTCAGGCTGCCGCTCGAGCTCGACTACCAGGACCTTCATGTCCACCAGTCCGAGTATCAGAGCTCCTGCGCCACCGTCCTCATGCTGGACTGCTCCCACAGCATGATCCTCTACGGCGAGGACCGCTTCACCCCAGCCAAGAAAGTCGCCCTCGCCCTCTCCCACCTCATCCGCACCCAGTATCCGGGCGACACTTTGCGCTGCGTCCTCTTCCATGACACGGCCGAGGAACTTCGCCTGTCCGAGCTCGCCCGCGTCCAGGTCGGCCCCTACCACACCAATACCCGCGACGGACTGATCCTGGCCCAGCGCCTCCTGAGCCAGGAAAAGAAGGACATGAAGCAGATCATCATGATCACGGATGGCAAGCCCACCGCCCTCACCCTCGACGATGGCCGCATCTATAAGAACTCCTTCGGCCTCGATCCGCTCGTCGTCAGCCGCACGCTCGAGGAGGTCAGCCGCTGCAAGCGCCAGGGCATCCTCATCAATACCTTCATGCTAGCCGGCGACTTCGCCCTGGTCTCCTTTGTTCGTAAGGTCGCCGAACTCTGCCGCGGCAAGGCCTACTTCGCCACCCCCTACAACCTCGGCGAGTACCTGCTCATGGACTACCTCAACCGCAAGACGCGGACGGTCCATTAAATTTCGGGGACAGGCTACGAAATCACCAAACTCCCGCAACAGCCCCCTACTCCCACTCCAGCACTTGCCCGTCCGCCAGCAGCCGCGCCCGCAGCCGCTCGTAATCCACGTCCTGCACTGATACCCCCGCGTCAATGGCCAGCGCCGCGGCCGTCGCCGCCGACTGCCCCAGGATCAGAAACACCGGCTCCATCCGAACCGAACCGTAGGCGATGTGCGAAGCTGACACGCAGACCGGAACCAGCAGGTTGCCGCACTCTCCGCGCCGCGGCGCCAGTGATCCGTAGGAGATCTTGTACGGCTTCGGCACCCGTACCCCGACGTCCCCCTCGTTCTGCACGTATCCTTCGGCGGTGACGTAGCGTTGCACGTTGTGCGAGTCCATCGTGTAGGAACCCATGCCCACCGAGCGCGGCGTCTCCCGGCTGCTGAGGCAATCCTGTTCCGTCATCACATACTCGCCGATCATCCTCCGCGCCTCGCGCACGTAGATCTGGTGCGGCCAGTTCCCGTTGTCGGTGAACTCGTCCTTGGCCAGCCCCCACTGGCTCATCTCTGTACGGATCTTCTCCGGTACCCGCGGATTGGTCGCCAGAAAGTACATCAGCCCTTTCTGGTAGCGTTCGTGCTCCTTGATAATCTCGCGCCGGCGCTCGTAGCTCGCCTCCGGATACTCATAGTTCATGCCGATGTTGTCGGTGCTGAACGGCCCGTGATTGTTCGTGTCGGTCTTCTTGTTCGGGATAGGGTCGAACTTGTGAAACACCTCGTCCCAGCCGGCTTCCAGCGCCCGCGCCAGCAGTTCGTACTGGTTCGGATCGTAGCCCTCCGGACGCTCGAACGGTACGCGATTCTCCGGGACCTTCGTCAGACACATCCGGAAGCAGTACGCCTGGATGCGCCGGTCGCCTTGGCCGTTCTCGCCCGGATCATCCCCGTGCACGCGAGGCACGAGTCCGCTGGAAGGATCGCCCGGAACCACATACGGGCTCACCGGCATGAAGAAAAAGTGCCGGTGGTGCCGCACATCCTTCTGGACCCCATTGAAGGTCTCGCCGTAGACCGAGTTGGCCTCCCGGCCGACGTGGTAGCTCACACCGGCCGCCGCCATCAGGTCTCCCTCGTACGTCGCGTCCACGAACATCCGGCCCCGGAATCGCTTGCCGCTTAGCATAGCTATGCTGCGGATCCGGTCACCCTCCTTCTCCACCCCGTCTTCCCGGTCCAGCCACTCGTCGCGGTGCACCTCGATGCCGTGCTCGGCGATGAGCTCCTCGAACACTTGCTCGGCCACATGCGGCTCGAAGATCCACATCGTCCGCCGCTCGCCGTCGATCGCCGGAGTACCTTGGCCACGGTTGCCGTACTCCTCCCGCCGCTCCCACCGCCACGCCTCCGGTCTCTGGTAGTGCCGCCAGATCCGGTGATAGAACTCCCGGGCGATGCCCCCAATGACCTCCTTCCGCCCGGAGTCGGTCCATCCTAACCCTCCGCTCGACATGCCGCCCAGGTGCTTGTCCGGCCCCACGATCACCACCGACTTTCCCATCCGCGCCGCCTGCACGGCCGCACTCACACCTGCTGAGGTGCCGCCGTAGACGACAATGTCATACACCTTCTCCCGCGTGCAGTTGAGTGCCATGCAGCACAACAGCAGCAGACCGAGCGCCGCCGCCCATCGTCGCCGCTCCCAATCCCTGGTGAATGCTTCCCTCATGACCCTCCATTATCACCTGCTCCCTCCTTGTCTGGACGCCAAAGCGCCCCGCCCGCGTAGGCAAGCGCAAACCACCATCTTGCTCCGCGGTGTCGGCGCCGCCATGCCC
>FWPU01003856.1_pt1 | contig 33615 bp, 23 predicted proteins | sample 2228361 | NCBI WGS metagenome assembly FWPU01 (sample SAMEA103939777, study PRJEB20133) | metagenome
CACCGAGATTGCGGATACTCACGATGAAGCACTGGCCAGAAAGTTAGAGAATATGCGTAACAAACTGCGCACCAGTGCCGAAGAAGAAGCCCGGAGGAACCGGGCAGCCACCGGTCTGGCGCAACTTGGAGAGATTTTGCGCTCAACACATATTGCGGCTGAACTCTACGACCGGATTATCAAATTCGTGGTAACCTTTACTATGAGCAACCAGGGTGGCTTGTTTCTGTTGCGCCAGGCTCAGAACAGTAATGAATCTTTCCTGGAACTGGTTTCGGCTTACGCTTTTGAACGGAAAAAGTATATTCAGCGGCAAATAGACGTTGGCCAGGGGCTGGTAGGACAATGTTTTCTCGAAGGGCAAAGGATTTTTCTTGCAGAAGTACCAGCCCATTACGTGCACATTACTTCAGGCCTGGGGCAGGCCAACCCTAGATGTGTATTGCTTGTTCCCTTAAAAACGGCTGATACCGTGTTAGGTGTTATAGAATTAGCCACCTTCGGCACTTACGATGAGCACGAAATGGACTTAATAGAAAAGTTTGCCGAAAGCATAGCCGCCACACTTGCAGCGGTGCAGATTAATGAAAATACCCGGATGCTGTTGGAACAAACTCAACAGCAGGCCGAAGAGATGCGCGCACAGGAGGAAGAAATGCGCCAGAATATGGAAGAGCTTGCTGCCACCCAGGAAGAGCTGGCCCGCAAGGAAAAAGAGTACATCAGGCGTATTAACCAACTGGAAGAACAGCTTGGAATAAGCCACGTAGAGGCCGATTCCTGACAAATACGGCAATAATCCTACATGGGTCAGTAACAACAGGTTACATTACTTAACTGAAACCGATAATTTGATTATTTTTACAAATCATAATTCAGGGTATGAGTCGCATTTTTTACCTTTTGCTTCTGGCCCTTTTCCAGGTGCAGGCCTTGCTGGCGCAGGGCGAACGGAAGGATAAAACCGCCGTTACTTACGAAGAAATTTATGATGAGCCCTATTCTGTTAACAAGCTTTTTGTCCATCTGCAGCCATTCTATGGCGAATTGTTTGCTACCAATGTGAATGCAGGGTTTGGCCTGGAGGCCCAGTATTACCTTCGCGACAAGGTTGATTTTAAAGCGCACTTCCGTAAAACCTATAGCCAGAAGTTTTATGATTTTACACGCGACCTGGCCGCCAAAACTTCGGATACCGACAATGCCACAGAGGTGTTTAATTACTACGAATTTGGCATAAACTGGCACGTGCGCGATTTTGAGGAAAGCTCCAAAACAAAAATGATTTTATACCGGAGCAGCTATAAAGGCAATAAATGGGCTGCACGCGTTCCGCTAACAGCCGAAATACCCTGTAAAGTGCGTAAGATATACGGGGCGCGCCTGGGAGCCATCATCTGGGACAGCGGCATTCACCTGAACCGCATTATGAATGAACAAGGTATTAGTTACTCCGATTTTAAAAGCGGCGACGGCATTGCGCTGTCTGATTTTACCACCTCGGCAGACTTGTTTACCGATATTGCCTCCAAGGGTTTGTACCTGGGTGGATCCATGACGTGGATACGCAACGTGGCCGTACAGTTTGATAAATTCGAACCCGGTGTTGATGATCTGATTCTTACCACTTACTTCGATATTCTGTTCGCCCCTTCATTACAATTGGATAACATTGTGTACACGCCGCGCGATCCTAACAGCGGGGAACTTCTCCTTACAGAACAACGATCTTACAGCGTTTCGCCTGTTAATCTAAAAAGTTTTGGCATTCGCGCAGGTATTGAAGGAAAGTTTAACCGACAGTTTAGTTGGGCTTACGGAGGCGAAATTGGTTATCGCCCCGGTGTAGAGGGTAAAACATTTTATGCCCTGTTAAAGATAAGCATACCGGTGTTTGGTACTAACCTCGATTATTCAGTAGAAGCCTTTGGCAAATAACCCTTCCTGCGACCTGCTTATTCTACACGGCACGCTGGTTCAGGTGCGCGAAAACATTCCAGGGGTGTTAAAAGGTGCCGAAATGGCCCACCTGCCCGTGTTGCCCAATGCCTACCTGGCCATTAGCAACGGGCGAATAACCGATTACGGACCTGTAAATAATTTACCCAACAATCTGCAAAGTCGTCATACCCTTCAGGCCCACGGACGGTTTATTTTTCCTTCTTTTGTCGATTCGCATACTCACCTGGTATTTGCTAAATATCGAGAAGATGAGTTTGTGATGAAGTTAAAAGGCCTAAGTTATGCACAAATTGCTGCAAGCGGAGGAGGCATTCTGAACAGCGCACGTGCCTTACAAAGCATATCAGAAGACGAATTGCTGAAACGTTCCCTGCCGCGAGCCCACGAAATTATCCGAACCGGTACGGGCGCTGTCGAAATTAAGAGCGGCTACGGCTTAACCACACGCGATGAACTTAAAATGCTTAGAGTGGCTAAGCAACTGGGTGTTGAAACACCCCTAAGGGTAAAAACAACCTTTCTGGGTGCCCATGCCGTTCCCGAAGGTACGCGTAAGCAGGACTATATCGAACTGATTATTCATGAGATGATTCCGGCTGTTGCCGAAGAAAAACTTGCCGACTATATTGATGTGTTTTGTGAGGCGGGATTTTTTACCCCGGAAGAAACCGAACGCATAGCCGAAACCGGTAAGCGTTACGGTATGAAGCCGCGCATTCATGCCAACCAGCTGGACCGGTCAGGAGGGGTACAAACGGGCGTTAAGATCGGGGCAATTAGTGTTGACCACCTGGAGCACATTAGCGAAGAGGAAATAACCAGCCTGAAAAACAGCCACACCATACCTACGGCATTGCCGGCTGCCGCCTTTTTTTTGCGCTTGCCGCAGGCACCGGGGCGTAGAATAATCAATGCCGGACTGCCGCTGGCCATCGCCTCCGATTACAATCCCGGCAGTTCGCCCACCGGCAACATGCCGCTTGTTATTGCTATGGCCTGCATTCAAATGAAAATTACGCCCGAAGAGGCCATCAATGCCGCTACCATTAACACCGCCTTTGCTCTTGAATTGCAGCAAGATTACGGATCCATTACGCGTGGCAAGGTAGCCAATCTGTTCATTACCCGGCCTATGCCCTCCGTAGCCTTTCTGCCCTATGCTTTTGGTACAAACCTGATAGAAACCGTTATTTTAAATGGGAAAATTATCCCGACCGGTTTACCTTAACCGAAAAGGTGATCCGGCTGTTAAGCGTGGCCGCTACCGAGCAGTATTTTTCTATCGACAAAGAGGATAGTTTGTGTAGTTCCTCCTCGTTTACATCGGGCGAAATCACCTGAAATTCAAGATGAATATCGGTAAACCGCCTGGGGGGGTCATCTCTGCGAATCCCGGTTGTTTCGATAATAAAATCATCTACGCTTTTTTTTCGCTTTCTTAACATCATAACAATATCTACCGCTGCGCAGGCCGATAATGCCGACAACAGCAATTCTACCGGTGATTGATTTTTTTTGAGATTTGCCTCGCGCATATCTATGCGTACAGTGTGGTGGTGCGCGTTGTGCGCTTCGTACACCTCATCTTCCATCATTCGGGTTATAATTTTCATACGTTTTTGAAGTGCTCAAAAATAGATTACTTTAGTGCGTTAAGTGAATAGGCCACGCATGATTTTTGACAGGAATTTGGAGGAAAAATTAAAACGCGCAATCCGTGATATTCCTGATTATCCAAAACCGGGTATTGTTTTTAAGGACATTACGCCATTGCTGGCCGACCCGGCTTTATTTCGGCAGGTAGCAGCTGCCCTCTGTAAGCAGGCGTCATTGCTCAAACCCGACGCAGTGGCAGCTATAGAAGCCAGAGGGTTTGTGTTTGGGAGTCTGCTGGCCAGTGAGTTGAATTGTCCGTTTATTCCCATACGTAAAATGGGTAAACTGCCCTATCGTACTGTTTCGGCAAGTTATGCGCTGGAATATGGAACAGCCACTGTCGAGATGCACGAAGACGCCGTCCGCCCCGGTTGGCGGGTGCTTGTTCATGATGACCTGCTGGCCACAGGTGGCACGGCTGATGCAGCCGCAGCGTTGGTACAACGTTTAAATGGAATGGTAGCCGGATTTTCATTTCTGATTAACCTGGGCTTTTTACCGGGCGAAGAAGTGTTAAAAGCAAAATATAGGGTAAAACCCGACTACCTGGTGAATTATGAAAAATAGCAGGTTTTCTAAACAATTTTCCCTCTGGTTTTGTTTACACCACGTGTTTAAAGCCCAGCTCATCCCCATGTTTCCGCTCTCACTTTTACCCTTACCAGGTGAGCTGGTGCCCCTGCATATCTTTGAGCCCCGTTACAAACAGCTTATTAACGAGGCGGGCCAATCCGATTTCGGCTTTGGTATTTTCTGTACCCACGAAATCAATACCAGAAAAATAGGCTCGTGGATGAAACTGGAAAGCATCGTGAAAAAACATCCGGGCGGAGAAATGGATATTGTGGTGAAATGCGAAGATATTTTTACACTCCACTCCCTATACCGTAATTACAAAGATAAATTATACCCGGGAGGCACGGTTGCCTTTTGGCAAGTAGATGTGCAGGAACTACCCGGAGGCCGGCTAAGCGAGTTGTTTGAGCAGTACCTGAACAAGCGCAACATTACGCGTCATAAAGCCTTTTTCAGTATATACCATGTGGCCCACCTGCTTAATCTGGATATTACCGAGCGCTATCAGTTTTTATTAATGGAAAATTCGGTTCGCACCCGCTTTTTAATTCAACAGCTTAAATATCATAGCCAATTGCTAGATATGGAACTGAAAAGCAAAGATGTTTTTCAATGGAATTGATTGCCATTGTATAATGATGATGGCTTTTTTAAAATTAAAAACCCCGGATGAACACCGGGGTTTTGTTATACTGCAGTAAAGAAATTAATTGCCTTGCGCTTTCGCCTTGGCAAAATCCCCTGCCTTGATGATGTTCATTTTATCAAGCGAAAGATATTTTTTCATTACGGCATTTACCTGTTCGGCTGTAAGTTCCATTACTTTCTTTTCAAAGGCTTCGTCCCACATATAATTGCGCCCTAAAAACAGGTAATTGTTCAGGGTATTGGCTAACTGGCTGTCTTGCGAGCGGTTCACAATTCTCTGCTGCGACCATCCCGATTGGGCTGCCTTTACCTCTTCGGCTGTGAACCCCTCCTGAATGACCTTTTCTATTTCCTCGCGAAAAGCTTTTTCCAGTTTTTCAACATTCTGCGGGGCATAGATGGCGAAGGCGAAAAACGTACAGATGTGGTCAAGCGAGCCGGCGCTCATCTGCGAGCCTACTCCGTAGCTCAATCCTTCCTTTTGGCGGATGCGCGTGGCCAGGCGGGAGTTCAGAAAACCTCCGCCCAACATAAAGTTACCTAAAACCAAAGCCGGGTAGTCGGGGTGGTCATCGTGCATCTCAAACTGATAGTTGGCTACGAAAAATGCGTTGGCCTTGTCGGGTGTTTCAATGGCTTCGTTAATGGGCTGTACATTGAACAACCGGGCTTCCATGCGTTTGTAAGGAGTTTTGTTTTTCCAGTTGCCGAATAACTGGGTTGTCAGGTTTTGGATTTCAGCGGCATCGAAATCGCCTACTACAGCCATGGTGGCATGCGAGGCCCCATAAAAGTTGTTATAGAATTTCTTAACCTGCTCCAGGCTAAGTGCTTTAATTTCGGCCACGGCTTCATCGAAGGTGGCTGTGTAGCGCGGGTCTGATTTAGTATACGGAGACACATGCCTTTGCATGCGGTTAAAAGCGATGCTTTGGGGTTCGCTGCGCTGCGATTCAATATTGGCCAGTTCTTCGTTCTTCAGTTTTTCGAATTCGTCAGCGGGGAACGCGGGCGAAGTTAGTACCTCGTGCAGCAACTTAAGTACTTCGGGCAGATTGGTGCGCGTGGTGGTTATGCTTACAAAGGCTTGCTGGGCTCCGCCACCAATAAAAACGTTAGCCTTCAGCCGGTCGAATTCATCTTTAATCTGTTGCCGCGTTTTGGTAGCGGTACCTTTGTTCAGCATCTGAGCTGCAAATTCGGCCGCAGTACCCTGGTTAGCCAGGGCTTTTTCTTCACCGAACCTCAGGGTTAGTCTTAATTCAACGGCTTCGCCCCGTGTTTTTTTCGGCAGCATAGCCAGTTTAAGTCCGTTGGGCAGGGTAAGGCGGGTCGTTCGCGATTCGATGTTGGCGGGCGAGGGGTCGAAGGCTTCGCCCATGGCTATTTTCTCTTGACCTTTATAATCTTTAACCAGTTCCTCTACGTTCGGATCGGCCGGTATTTCGCTGCGGTCGGGTTTTTCTACCGGAATAAACAGGCCGATGGTGCGGTTATCGGGTTTGAAGTAATGCTTGGCCACCCGCACTACATCGTCTACGGTTACGTTTTTAACCCGGTCTCGGTGCAGAAACATCAGGCGCCAGTCGCCCATGCCAATGTACTCGCTCAGGGCCAGGCCTATCCGTTCGGTTGAGTTAAAGAAAAGTTCAAAATCTTTAGCGAGTTTGGTTTTGGCGCGTTCCACTTCTTCTTTTGTAGGCGGGTTGGCAGCAAGGTCATCAAAAACCTTCATCATGATTTGCTTCACATCATCCAGCGATTTTTCTTTCAACACCTCGGCCATGCTCAGCATTAAACCCGGTTCTTTAAACTGGTAGGTAAAGGTATAGGTAGATGAGGCCTTTTTGGTATCGACCAATGCTTTGTACATTCTGCCCGAGGGTTCATCGCCAATTACTTCGGCCAGTACTTCGAGAGCCGCAAAATCGGGGTGCGACCCCGCACATATCTTATACGCTAAAGCGGCCAGTTGCACATCGCCTACCCGGCGTACGGTTACTGTTCGCTCTCCGTCCTGCACCGGGTCGCGTGTATAGAAGGTCTGGATCTGCCGCTCGGGCTTGGGTATTACCCCGAAATATTCATTAACCAGATTTATGGTTTTGGCTTCATCAATTTTTCCGGCTACCACAAGCACGGCGTTATCTGGCTGGTAATATTTTTTGTAAAAAGCCTGAAGCCGCTCAATCGGTACATTTTCAATGTCCGTCCGCGCCCCGATGGTCGACTTTCCGTAGTTGTGCCATTCGTAGGCGGCAGCTGTGGTGCGTTGCAACAAAACTCTAAAAGGACTGTTCTCGCCCGATTCAAACTCGTTGCGCACTACGGTCATTTCGCTGTCCAGATCTTTTTTGGCAATGAACGAGTTTACCATCCTGTCAGCCTCTAGGTCTAACGCCCATTTCAGGTTTTCTTCGGTGGCATTAAAGGTTTCGAAGTAATTGGTTCGGTCAACCCATGTGGTGCCGTTGGGTCGGGCACCGTGTTCGGTAAGTTCCTGTGGAATATTAGGGTGTTTGGGTGTGCCTTTAAATACCAGGTGTTCCAGCAGGTGTGCCATGCCGGTTTCGCCGTAGTTTTCGTGCTTCGAACCTACCAGGTAGGTAATGTTAACGGTAATGGTTTGTTTCGAAGGGTCTGGAAACAGCAAAACCCGAAGGCCGTTGTGCAGGCGGTACTCGGTAATACCTTCAACGGTTGTAACCTTAACTGGTGGTGGTATTTGCGGTTTTTGTTCGGTTACTACTGCAGCAGGCTGAGCTGGCTGAGTTTTCTCCTTCGCTTTCTTTTTCTGTGCCAGGCCTGGGAATGTAAGGACCAGCACAAGCAGCAGCATAATGATTCGGTAAAGCATACGATTTTGTATTTTATTAAGGGCCATAAAGGTACAGTGTTGGATAAGAATTTCCAATTGTAAATCCGGTAGTATGCTAAATAGCCCGTGAATTATGCCAAAACCAAAAATTTTTGGGTAGATAACCACGTCTTAATAGTTAAAAAAAACAGGGTTTCTTCAAGTGCACATTATTACCGGTCTGGACAGTTTGCGTGCAGCGAGGTCAACTGGTGCGGATTCATTAATTTCGCAGCGGTTTTAAAAAATCCGTACTATGAGTCAGCAGCGACCTGTTTCCGAATTCATTGAAAAAAACTTTCTGCACTTCAATGCCGCAGCCCTGCTGGATGCCGCAAAAGCTTATAAAAAGCACATTTCTGAGGGGAAAAAAATGATGATAACCCTGGCAGGTGCCATGAGTACCGGCGAGCTGGGCATAAGCCTGGCAGAAATGATACGCCGGCAAAAAGTGCACATCATCTCCTGTACCGGAGCCAACCTGGAAGAAGACATTATGAATCTGGTGGCCCATTCGCATTACAAACGGATACCTAACTACCGCGACTTAACACCTGAGCAGGAATGGGATTTGCTGCAAAACCACCTCAACCGCGTTACCGATACCTGCATTCCCGAAGAAGAAGCCTTTCGCAGGTTACAGAAACATTTATTTGAGGTGTGGAAAGATGCCGAAGACAAAGGCGAACGCCTGTTTCCGCACGAGTTTATGTACCGCATTATTAAAAGCGGTGAACTGCGACCCTACTACGAAATAGACCCGAAAAATTCATGGATGGTAGCCGCTGCTGAACACAACCTGCCTATGGTGGTACCCGGCTGGGAAGATTCGACCATGGGTAATATTTTCGCTTCGTATGTGTACAGCGGCGAACTCAAGGCCTCTACCATGAAAAGCGGCATTGAATACATGGTTTGGCTGGCCGATTGGTATATTAAGAACAGCCGAAAGGAAGGTGTAGGATTTTTCCAGATAGGCGGCGGCATAGCCGGCGACTTTCCTATATGTGTGGTGCCCATGTTGCACCAGGACCTGCAAATGGAAAACATTCCTTTTTGGAGTTACTTCTGCCAGATAAGCGACAGCACCACTTCGTACGGATCATACTCCGGTGCAGTGCCGAATGAAAAAATTACCTGGGGCAAGCTAAGCATAGAAACACCTAAGTTTATCATCGAGTCTGACGCTTCAATTGTAGCGCCGCTCATTTTTGCTTATGTGCTGGATATGTAACCTCATGTTTTTTTATACCACCTGCCAACACCGGATTCGGTTAAGATTAGCTTTTTAACTTTTCTATGGACTTTGAACAACAATTACACACCGAAATACAAAAAGCCGTTGAGCAACTGTTAGGTACGCAGGCAGCCGATATCCAAATCCAGCCTACCCGTCCGGAGTTTGAAGGCAGCCACACAGTAGTGTGCTTTCCGCTTGCGCGGCTTTCGGGTAAATCGCCGGAACAAATCGCACAGGCTTTAGGTAATTACCTTACTGCCCATGTACCCTGGATAAAGAGTTGCCAGGTGGTGAAAGGCTTTCTTAATCTTACCCTTGCCGATAGCCTGTGGGTAAAGGTTTTAGCCGATATTTTCAACGATCACGGATTCGGAATTACGCCACCCACGGGCAGGGAGATTATGGTGGAGTACTCTTCGCCCAACACCAATAAACCTTTGCACCTGGGGCATCTGCGTAACAACTTTCTAGGGTGGAGCGTGAGCCAAATCCTGAGGGCCAACGGCTACACCGTACACCGTGTACAGATTATCAACGACCGCGGCATACATATCTGTAAATCAATGGCCGCATGGAAGCTATTTGGCAAAGGTGAAACCCCTGAAAGCAGCGGCATGAAGGGCGATCATCTGGTGGGTAAATATTATGTTGAGTTCGACCGGGAGTTTAAAAAAGAGGTGAAAGAGTTAATGGAACAAGGCCTTACGGAAGAAGAAGCCGAAAAGCAGGCGCCTGTTATGCAGTTGGCGGCAGACCTGCTGCGGCGGTGGGAGGCCAAAGACGAAGAAGTGCTTGCGCTGTGGCGGATGATGAACAGCTGGGTGTACCGGGGTTTTGAAACCACCTACAGGCGCATGGGAGTGGAATTCGATAAGCTGTACTACGAGTCGGATACCTATTTACTGGGTAGGCAGGAAGTACTGAAGGGCCTGGAGCGAGGTGTTTTTTACCGAAAAGACGATGGTTCGGTATGGGTGGACCTCACGGCCGAAGGGCTTGACCATAAAGTGTTGCTGCGGGCCGACGGCACTTCGGTGTACATAACACAAGACATTGGCACGGCTATTTTGCGGTTTAACGACTTTCCTAACATTGAAGGTCAGATCTACACAGTAGGCAACGAACAGGAATATCACTTTAAAGTGTTGTTCCTGATTCTCGATAAGCTGGGTTATAGCTGGGCAAAAAAATGCTACCATCTGTCGTACGGCATGGTAGATTTGCCCACCGGAAAAATGAAATCGCGCGAAGGTACGGTGGTGGATGCCGATGACCTGATGGACGATATGGTGAAAGATGCCGAGGCCTTAACCCGGCAACTGGGTAAAATCGAGGGGCTGAACGAAGCAGAGGCGCAGCATCTTTTTGAAACCATAGGCCTGGGTGCGCTGAAATTTTTTCTGCTTAAAGTGGATCCGAAAAAGCGTATGCTGTTCGACCCGCAGGAATCTATACAGCTGCAAGGTTTTACCGGGCCGTTTATTCAGTACACCCATGCCCGCATTAAAGCTTTGCTGCGCAAGGCCATGCACGAAGGCCGGCTAGACCTTCATACAAATGATTTCCACTTGCTGTCGCAACTCGAACCGTCTGAGCGGCAGATAATAAAAGTACTGAGCCGTTACCCTGAAAAAGTGCGCGAAGCTGCAGCCTTGTACTCGCCGGCCATTATTGCCAACTACGCCTATGAGCTGGCCCGCGAATACAATCAGTTTTACCAAACCACACCCGTGCTTGGCGAACCCGATGAAGTGAAAGTACACTTCAGGTTGGCCCTTTCCCAAACGGTTGCCCGAATCATAGCCCAGGCTATGAATCTGCTAGGTATTCGCGTGCCCGAACGCATGTAACGCCCGCTGCAAAGGTCGCTTAGCGGTTTTGCAAACAGATGCCTAAAAAAATCCGGACAAATATTTGCTTGACTTATTAAGTGGCTTAACTTGGTAGTAAAATCCAAACCCATGAAAAAGATCATCCACACTTTGATTTTCGTTGCAGCCGGTTTATTAATGGCTGTGGCGCAGGAACAACCTCCTAAAAGGCCGGATAATATCGGTATTTCCGATTTTGATTCGTTTAAAAATAACGCCTTCGATATACTTGATGAATCTATTCGGCTTATGACAGATGCTTCCCGCATCGAACAGGAAATTAAAAATGCCGGCAGCGTTCTTACTCACTTAAGCGTAGATAAAATCCGGCAGGACATCCGTGCGCTGCGGGGCATCCGGCAATCGTCCGAAAACCTTTCTCAAAAAATTGCACAACTGGACGAGGAAGGAAAAACGTTGCTAAGCAATGCCAAAAATGTTAATCCCCGCTTGAAGGCACCTGCTGCTACCAGTAATACCAATCGCTCGCTGCAAGGCCTGGACCATGCCCGTAAAAACCTGCAGGCAACAGCCGACCTGGTAGAAAACAATACCAAAAAGTTAATAGACGAACTTAAATCGCGCGGAGAAGAAATAGAATAGGCTATGAAGCAAGCTGGATTTTTTGCAATTACAATTCTTTACATCATCGCTTTCAGTAGATTGGCAGCTCAGGACCCGTGGGAAGAACTGGGAAAAGCAATTGGCAAATCGTTGGGGAAAAGTGGTGCTGATAAAAAGGTGGTGATGGATTCTCTCGACTACCAGTTTGCTATATCGGTAAATGAAAATGCCGGCTTTTTTGATATTGAACAGCGGGGTGAAGGCAAAACCCGCTTTTTATATGCGTTTCGTGATGAAGCCGATAAAACCCTGTTAGAAAAAATGCGCGATTCGCTTGAAATAGGCGTAGGATATTATGAAATGCGTATGTACCGATGGGCTGAAGATGCCCTGGTCAAAACACGCCATGCTATTGAAGCCAACCGGCTTACCCAGGAACTGGTTTACCTGCGCACCCTTACTGCCTTGGGGTTGGTTTACCTAAGTCAGGGAAAACTTTCAGATGCCTCCGAGCTTATCAACGTTGCGCTTCAGCTTAGCGCTTCTACGCTGGGTACTCAAAGCGCAGCTTATGTAGCTAACCTGAACAACCTGGCTAAGCTTAACCAAACGCTGGGTAAGTTTAATGATGCCGAAAAACAGTTTAATGAAGCTTTAGCCCTAAATGAAAAAGTTTTTGGCGAGGGCATGCAAAAAGCCATTTTGCTGAATAACAAAGCCATGCTGTTTCAGGCTATGGGACGTTACAATGAGGCCGTAAGCCTGATGCAGCAGGCCATTAAGACCTCTGAGGTGGCCCCCAAAAAAGCCTTACAGGGCAAAAAATCGTTCGATAGCCGTAAGTTTCAGGCCAACTTGGCTTTTATCTATCAGGTTTCGGGTAATTACCAGGAGGCCGAAGCCAATTTTCTGGCCATTAAAAAAGTTTTCGAAAGCCGCGGACAGGTGCGCAGTTCTGAATATGCCGGCCTGCTTAATCAACTGGGTATACTCTATATCCAGATGGGTAAGATGGATAAGGTGGAAGAGTTGTTTAAGAAATCGCTGGATATCTACAAAAAACGCTTTACCGAAAATAACATCTACTTTGCCAAGGTTACCAACGATTTGGGAAACTTTTATCGTCTTAACAGGCGCTATGCCGATGCCGAACGCGAACTGAACAAGGCGTTATCCATCCGGGAAAACCTGCTGGGAACCAGCCACCCCGACTATATTAATTCAAAGGAGAATTTGGCTATGGTTTATTGGAAAACCGAAAAGCTGGAACTGGCCTACATAACATACCGCGATGTTATGGATAAAACCATCGACTTTATAAACAGCTATTTTCCGCCAATGAGCGAGGCCGAAAAAACCAGCTACTGGGATATTACAGCCCCTCGGTTTCAAAGGTTCTTCAATTTTGCTTTGGCTGCTTATCCGCAGCTGCCTCATGTAACGCAGGATTTGACTACCAAATGGCTACAAAAGCCCTGTTGTTGAATGCTACCAGTAAAGTAAAGGAAGCCATACTGCAGAGCGGTGATGCCCAACTGATACGCGACTATACCGACTGGATTGCCCTGAAAGAAGAGCTGGCCCGCATGTATTCTTTCAGCAAAGAACAACTGCGCGAACAGAAAATAGACCTGCCCGCACTGGAAAAGAAAGCCAACGCAATGGAAAAATCTCTTTCCGAACGCTCGGCTTTGTTTTCTTCCGGCTATGGCGCACAAAAGGTAAGCTATACACAGGTACGCAACCTGCTAACCGATACTGAAGTGGTGGTAGATATGGTGCGGGTTCGGCATTTCGACCAGGATTTTACAGCCGATGTTCGTTATGTAGCATTGATTCTTACCAAGGACATGGAAAGACCCGGCCTGGTAATACTGGAAAACGGCAGCCAGTTAGAAACCCGGTATCTTAAATACTACAATACCGTCATGCAGAAAATGTTGCCCGATGAATATGCCCACGATCAGTTTTGGGCGCGCATCGAGCCGGTTGTGACGGGAAAAAAAGTTATTTACTTCTCTCCTGACGGGGTGTACAATCAAATTAACCTGAATACCCTGCGTAAACTGGATGGCGATTACCTGCTTAACCGTTACGATATTGTTATTGCCGGCAACATACGCGACCTGCTAACCTGGAAACAACGCAAGGCCGCCACGGCAAGCCGAAATGCTGTATTGGTGGGCTTTCCGGATTACCAGACTGACGAAGTACCCCCTCTGCCCGGCACGCGGCTGGAACTGGAAACCGTAAGCCGTGTGCTTAAGCCATCGGGTTACCAGATTAAACAGTTTATGCAGGCCGAGGCCAACGAAAAAAATCTTAAAGCAGTTAAAGCGCCCTATATTCTGCACATTGCTACACATGGTTATTTTTTAAAAGATGTGGACACCTCCGAGGGGTCGGTGTTTGGTGTTAATGCCGAGAATGCTACCCACAACCCGTTATTGCGCTCCGGGCTTATACTGGCAGGGGCAGGCCGGGCGTTGGCGGGAACTTTTTCATCCGATTTGTCGGCCAGCGACAATGGTGTTCTTACGGCTTACGAAGCCATGAACCTGGACCTTGAAGGCACCGCCTTGGTGGTGCTAAGCGCCTGCGAAACAGGTCTGGGAGATGTAAAAGCAGGCGAAGGGGTGTATGGCCTGCAACGGGCATTTCTGGTGGCAGGGGCCGAAGCGCTGATTATGAGCTTGTGGAGAGTAGATGATGCAGCCACCCAGCAACTCATGAGTACTTTTTACACCAATCTTATTAAGTCGGGCAACAAACAGCGGGCTTTTAAACAAGCCCAACTGCAACTTATGTCCAAATATAAAGACCCCTATTACTGGGGTGCGTTTGTGATGATGGGCCTGTAGGCATACCATGTGCGTTGTAATAAACCGGAACTTAGTTTAACCATAAACCGATAATCGGTTGGCTATTGCAGGTTTTTCATTTTAACCTTACAGGTTATCCGGCAGAGGAGCTTATGCAGTTGTATTTCCGGTCAGCTCTGCTTTATACCCAGCTTTGGCCAAGGCCTCTTTTATTTTCTCCTGGTTAACATTGCCTTCAACGGTAAGCCATCGCTCCGGAACGGTAAGGTCAACCTTCCAGTTACCTTGTCCGGCAGCTTGGTCCAGCAGGGGTGCAACGGTTGCCACACATCCCGAACATTTAAGGTTAGTTTTAAATTGAAGTTTTGGCATATCATTAAAGCGTTTTAAACCGCAAACGTAAACTGTTGCTTACCACACTTAGCGAACTCAGCCGAGAGGATGGGGAACTCGGCCTCTTTCATCCGTTGGCGGAGCAGGTCCAGCCCTAGCGATAGCTCTTTGGGCACCAGGGCCATGGCGGCTCCGGCAATCATAGGGTTAAGCAAAAAGCCATTAACAGGGTAGAGCACGCCCGCAGCTATCGGAATACCCAGTATGTTATAGACAAAAGCCCAGAATAAATTCTGACGTAAGGTACGAACCGTTAGCGATGAGAGCTTCAAAACCTTGGCCACATACCGAAGGTCGGTTGTGAGCAGGGTAATAGAGGCGGCGTCCAGAGCAATATCGGTTCCTTTACCCATGGCTATACTTACATCGGCAGCGGCCAGCGCGGGAGCATCGTTAATTCCATCACCCACCATGGCAACAGTGTGTCCTTGTTGCTGCAACGTGCGGATAAAGTCAGCCTTTTCGTGTGGCAGAACCCCGGCCTGAATGTGCTTGATGCCCAGCTGCGCGGCCACTGTACGGGCTGTGTCATGATTATCGCCGGTAAGCAGGAAGACCTCTTTTTGCAGTTGCTGCAACTCGTGCACGGCCTTGCGTGCAGAGGCGCGCACTTCATCGGCAACGGCCAGAACGGCCAGCACCTCGCGGTTACGGGCAAACCAAATTACCGTATGCCCCTGCGCTTTCCATTGCTCCGCCTGCGCATTGGGATGACTAAAAGTTACACCTGCCTGACGCATAAACTGCTCATTCCCCGCCAGGAAAGTTTGGTGGTTAACAAGAGCACGCACACCTTTTCCCGGAAAGTTCTCGAACGAACTAACCTGTACTTCCGGTAAAGGCTGTTGTGCACAGTAGTTGACAATGGCGTGTGCCAACGGATGTTCGGATAAGCGCTCCATGGCATACAGAACAGCCAGCAATTCGGGTTCATTATGCTGAACGTTGTTCCAGGAAATATCTACCACAATGGGTTTGCCGTTTGTAAGGGTTCCGGTTTTATCGAACACTACGGCCGTTACCTGTGTAGCCCTTTCCAGGCTTTCGGCATCTTTAATCAGCATGTTGTGTTCGGCACCTTTACCTATTCCCACCATAATGGCTGTTGGGGTGGCCAGGCCCAAGGCACACGGGCAAGCTATAACCAACACCGAAAGAGCAGCTACCATAGCATGGCTTACAGCATGGTTGCCGCCCAAACTTAACCACACCAGGGCGGTGAGCAAGGCTATACCGATAACCAATGGCACAAAAATGCCTGCTACACGGTCGGCCAGCTTTTGCACGGGGGCTTTGCTGCCCTGGGCTTTCTGCACCGTTTCAATAATCCGGGCTAACAGGGTTTGGTGGCCCACCTGGCGGGCCTCAAACGTAAAACTACCCTGCTGGTTTAACGTTCCGGCAAATACCTGATGTCCTTCCTGTTTAAACACCGGCAGCGGCTCACCGGTAAGCATGCTTTCATCGACATACGAATGCCCGGAAAGGATGGTGCCGTCAACGGGAATTTTATCGCCTGGTTTAACCAAAACTATATTTCCGGGCTGAACCCGGCTAATGGGTATTTCTTCCTCCTGACCATTACTGAGTATGTGCACCGTGTCCGGCTGCAGGCCCATAAGTTTTTTTATGGCAGACGAAGTTTTGCTTCTGGCCCGCACTTCAAGCCATTTGCCCAAAGAAATAAAAGTGATTATAACCGCAGCCGCTTCGTAGTATACATGCGCCTCGAGGCCGCGCGCCTGAAAGAATTCAGGGAAAAGCGTATTGTAAAGACTGAAAAGATAGGCAATGCCGGTCGATAGAGCCACCAGCGTATCCATGCCGGCTTTTCCATGACGGGCCAGTTTTATGGCATGCACAAAGAACGACCTTCCGAAGTAAAACACTATAGGAGCGGTGAGCGCCAGGCTTATAAAATTGCCCGGTTTCCAATGCATAAAAAACATGCTGAGTATAACTACCGGCACTGTTAACACAGCTGCCCATAGCGTTTGGTTTTTAAGTTTTTGGTAATGATGCGCTTCGGCTTCTTCCTGTGCATGGAATGTATTTGGCAAATCAACCAGCAGGTCGTAACCAATGGCTTGCACTGTCTGGCGCATGGTTTGCGGACTAACCGCTTCGGGGTTATACTCTACCCATGCGTTTTGCGTAGCAAAGTTTACAGAAGCCTGGCGAATGCCTTTCAGCTTTTTCAGGGCCGATTCTATATTTACTGCACAGCTGGCGCAGGTCATTTCGGTTACCGGAAATGTTTTCTTAACTGAGCGTTCGGATGTCATTTCAGGAGTGCAAGTTAAACCTGATGTAGCATAACATTCAAAAGCAGTTGTAAGTTCCGGTTAAACGGGTACAGTTAACTTAACTGTTCTCGCCCAACAGGTATTTATCAATGATTTGCTTAAACACCTGCTTGGGAAAGGCTCCCGGTTGTAGTGCCGGCTCACCCTTAAGCGGAATAAATAAAAAAGTAGGAATACTTCGTATACCGAATACGGTTGAAAGTTCCGGTTCGGTTTCCGTATTTACTTTATAAATGATGATTTTGTCTTTGTACTCGTTTGCCAGTTCTTCCAGTATAGGCGCCACCATGCGGCATGGCCCGCACCAGTCGGCATAAAAATCAACAATAGCAGGCAGGTTACCCTCGTATTTCCATGTCTGGGAAGTATTATAGTTGAAAATCTTCCTTTTAAAGTCTTCGGCAGTTATTTGCACGGTCATGTTATTCAAATTTTATGACAAAGATGAAGCATAGTTTTCAGGCAGAAAGTGACTTATGTTACTTTATGGTATTTTCAGGCCAGTTTAGCATCGAACGCTTTACTGATACCGTTTCCACCACCATTGAAACACCACCAGCGCCCATATCCGGGCATGCACGTCACCGGGGTTAGCCGAAAAGAGTTGCTTTTTTAATTTTTCAATTGCCGGGTAACTGAATAGGCCCTGTTCCAGAATAAAAGATTTGGCAAGTAGGTTGTCTACTATTAACGACTTCATTTCGGTACGGAACCATTTTAGCAAGGGCACTTCGAAACCTTTTTTCGGCCGGTTGTAGAGTTCAGGCGGCAGGAGGCTGCGGAAGGCGTCCTGAATGAGGCGCTTGCGCAGCGTTCGGTTTATTTTATAATCAGCTGGAAGGCTGCAAACAAAGTTTACGAAATCCACATCTAAAAACGGATTGCGCACCTCCAGGCTGTTGGCCATGCTCATTAAATCCACCTTGGTAAGCATGTCGTTGGGCAACACCAGTTTCAGGTCGGTAAGCAGAATATCGTTCATATTTTCGTTATCGGAAATGGTGGTGAGCCACGTTTTTTTCCTATCTTCAAATACCTGAAGGCTTAAATTATTCCTTGCGTTTTCCGTAAGCAATTCCAGGGCTTGTGAAGCCGGGGTTAATAATGCCCACTGCCAATAGCGTTCGGCGGGTGCCTGATGCATGGCCCGGGCAAATCGCTCCAGTTGCCGCACGCGGTTGCTGAAAGCGTGATGACGCGACCGCGGCAGAATGCGCCATAGCGGATACAGTGCCGTAACGATATGTTCTTTCCAGCCTGGGTACAAAGCACGCCAGTGCGCTTCGTGTTTGTTGTATCCGCCCAGCAGTTCATCGGCTCCATCGCCCGAAAGGGCAACGGTAGCGTGGTTGCGGGTTTCTTTGCTTAATATGTAAACGTTAATGGCCGATGAGTCGGCAAAGGGTTCGTCCAGGTAATTCAAAATATCTTCCAGATGCCGGTACAGGTCGGCATTGGTAAGCGAAAACACCGTATGCCGGGTGTTGAAGTGCTGCGCTACCAGGTTAGCGTAATGGGTTTCGTCAAAGAAAGGTTCATCGCGAAAGCCTATGGAAAACGTATGGAGGTCGGGCTTATGCCGGCTGGCCAGTCCGGTTACGATGGAAGAATCAATACCTCCGCTTAAAAAGCATCCCAATGGTACATCGGCTATTAACCGGCGTTGCACGGCAGCATCGAGCAGGTAGCGGCAGCGTTCTTGTGCCGTTTCATAATCCGGTATGTTTTTTTGCGGCTCATAACGGGGTGTTTCGTAATATGCATGAATATTCAGCCGGTTTTTGCTAAGAAGCATGTAGTGTCCCGGCATGAGTTTTTTAACGTTTTTAAATATGGTATAAGGTGCCGGTATGTAGTTTAACTGAAGGTAGGCGTATAGCGATTCATAGTCCAGGGTTCGGTCTATGCCGTACTGCAGCATGGCCTTCATTTCTGAAGCGAAGATGAATTTATCTTCATCAAATAAGTATAACAGGGGCTTAACTCCAAAACGATCGCGTGCCAGCAGAAAAGTTTGGGTAGCTTTATCGTACAGGCAAATCGCAAAGAAGCCATTAAGCCGGTTCAGTGCATTTTCCTTTTCGCGGATGAGCAGTTTAAGCAGCACCTCGGTATCCGATTGGGTGCTGAACGGCACGCCCTGCTGTTCCAGTTCGGTACGCAGTTGCCGGTAGTTGAAAATTTCGCCATTAAACACCAGGGCGTAGCGTTGGGTATCATCCCACATGGGCTGGTTGGCCTGTTCCGACAGGTCGATAATGGAAAGCCTTCGGTGCCCTAAACCTACAAACTGGTCGTGATAAATATCCTGGAAGTCGGGGCCTCGCTTTTCTAAAATTCGGGTAGCGTGAGCCAGATGAATCATGTTCATCTTACCCACCAGGTTAAAAGCCATTATACCGGTTATGCCGCACATTAGTCGCCAAAACTTATGCCCAATCCACGGGCGGCTTTTATCAGGTAGTCATCTTTTTGTATATGATTGTATTCGCGGGTAGCCTCTTCCAGCGATACGTAGGTAATGGTGTTGTTTTGCAGCGCGACCATTTTTCCGAACTCGCCATGAATAACGAGCTCCATAGCTTTTACACCGAATAGCGATGCCAAAATGCGATCGGCTGCTACCGGCGTTCCGCCGCGTTGAATGTGCCCTAAAACAGTTTCGCGTATTTCGGCCCGGCAGCCGGCATCTTTTAATTGCTGTGCCAACAGGTAGGCAATTCCGCCCAGGCGTTTATGCTCCGAACCTTTTTCTCCTTGGCGGGCTACGGTATTACCATCTTTAGGTCGCGCCCCCTCGGCAACGACAATGTTAACAAAACCCTTTCCTTTTGTGTAGCGGGTTTCAATTTTTTGGAGCAGCTTGTTGATATCATAAGGAATTTCAGGTATCAAACATATTTCAGCGCCTCCGGCAATAGCCGTATGCAGTGCAATCCAGCCGGCATCGCGGCCCATAACTTCCATAATCATCACCCGGTGGTGGCTTTCGGCTGTAGTTACCAGTTTATCGAAGGCATCGGTAGCAATCTGTACGGCCGTTTGGAAACCGAAGGTCATGTCAGTAGCCGAAAGGTCGTTGTCAATGGTTTTCGGAACGCCCACTACCGGCAGGCCTTTTTTGAAAAGTTCGCGCGAAATGCGTTGTGAGCCGTCGCCTCCAATGTTAATAACGGCATAGAAGCCAAGGGCTTTAATTTTGCTGATGAGCTCGTCCGATCGGTCGGTTTCCTGCACGGTTCCGTCCGGTTGGGGCATGGGGTATTTAAGCGGGTTGGCCTTGTTGGTGGTTTTAAGAATGGTTCCGCCTTTTACATGAATGCCGGCTACTTTCTGTGAAGTAAGGCGAACAAGGTGTTGAGGATCATGGAGAATGCCGTTAAAGGCTTCGATACTGCCCCATACCTCCCAGTTTTTTTCTTTGCGGGCTCGTTTTACAATGGCCCGGATAACGGCATTCAGGCCGGGGCAATCGCCCCCGCCGGTAACCACCAACACTTTTTTAGTTGTGCTACTCATAGATTGTAGTTTCCGTTAATGTGGCTGCGGCCCTGCGCAGGCGGTCGTTAATAGCACGACCGAGGCCTTTTTCTTCCACCGGTTCAGCCAAAATAACCTCAACGGGCATGGCCTCCAGTTCGCGCAGGTATCCGAAAAGGTGCTGTGCGGCTTCGCGCAGGTTGCCCGAAGGAGACAGGATGCGCTGGTAGGGCGCGTGGTAATCAGTAGAAAATGATAGTATTCCTGCAATGGGAGCAGGATAGTGGTTGAGTAATTCCTCAATTTTACCAAAAATAAGTTTTTTACCAGGGGCATAATGACGGGTAAGTTGTCCTGGTGCCTTTGGATTTGATGCCGAGTACATGCGCAGGACGGCCGGGCCAGTAACCCGCTCGATATCTTCTACCGGGATTCCCCCCATCCGATAAATAACAGGTTGTTCATCTTCAAAGCCTACTATGGTCGATTCTATTCCAATAGGGCAGGGGCCTCCGTCTAAGATATAAGGTATTTCCTGGCCCAGTTGGTCAGCTACATGTTGGGCATCAGTAGGGCTGATGCGGCCAAATTTATTGGCACTTGGCGCAGCTATGGGAAAGTCGAGCAGCGCCAGCAATTGTTGGGTAAGCGGATGCGCCGGGCATCGTATGGCCACTGTGTCCAGCCCTGCAGTTACCAGGTCGGGGATGATGGCCTTTCTGGGCAAAACCAGGGTTAAGGGACCGGGCCAGAACCGTTCGGCCAGGTCTATGGCTGCAGGCGAAAAAGATGTTACCCAATTGTCTGCTGCCGAAAGGTCGGGCACATGAACGATTAATGGGTCGAAAGAAGGACGTTCTTTGATTTCAAAGATTCGCGCTACTGACTGGGTATTCAGGGCATTACCGGCCAGTCCGTAAACCGTCTCGGTGGGTATGCCCACCACCTCGCCCCGTCTCAACCACCGGGCAGCCTCTGGTACCGAATGTCCTATTAGCGCCATTGGAGATTGATTATATTTGAACAAAAAGAAATTGCGCTTATGAATAACAAGATGCGTTCTCTGCTTCGCGTTGTGGCCGTATTGCTGGTGCTGCTGGCGGTATTAATGGAGTTAGATGTCGTTATCATTCCGGCGTTGGCCGGCATGAAGTTCTGGATGGTGGTTATTGGCTTTTGCCTAATGCTAATCAGCACCCGCTAAATTACTGAATTACCACGGTAATTTTATTAATTCTTCCACCCTCCAGTTTATCGGTTTTTTCACCACCGCCGGCATTATCGCGGTCTTCTTTGCGCACGATGATATAATAAGGTATGGCTTTAAGGTCTTTGAACCGGGCCACGCCTTTGGCATCGGTTACGGCTTCTGCCACTACGTTGGTTTCTTTTTTGTAGTCATCTTCCGTTTCGAACAGTTGTACTACGGCACCAGCTTCCTTGTTGCACAGCTCGTTTACCACGGTTACCACCAACTGGGTTTTGATAATCTGGAAAGAAATGAGCCCTGCCAGGCAAAGGAATAATAAAAACAATGTTCTTTTCATAACCATAATGTTATTGAATAGGCAAAGGTAATTGATTTGGCAGCCATTTGCTATACCTTAACTTTGTACTACCCTGTGAAAAGGTACGTTCAGATTTGGATTAAACAATCAATTTAAATCGTTTGTAGATTATTCGTAAGTTAACATTAGCAGATCATGCATAGAAATTTGTTGTGGGCCGGTGTAACCGCGTGGCTATTGGTGATGAGTCAGGGTTATGCGCAGGTTTTACCCGCTGGCTTTGTAGCCGAGCAAATAGCCGGAGGACTGGACCCTACCGATCTGGTGATTACTCCGGATAACCGGATACTTATTTCTATTAAAAGCGGCCGCATTCTGGTGGTGGACAATGACGAACTCCTTCCTCATACTTTTCTGGATATTTCCGATCGGGTTGATAATTTCAATGAGCGGGGCCTTGGACACCTGGTGCTGGACCCTGATTTTGAGACAAATAACTATTACTACGTTTATTATACGGCTAAAAATACCAACCGGAACCGCATAAGCCGGTTTACCGCCAACGGCAACACTACTTTGCCCGGCAGCGAAGTAATTTTGCTGGAGCTGGATGCCATGAGTGGCTCCATTCACAACGGTGGCGATATGGTGTTCGGGCCCGACGGGAAGCTGTACGTTTCTACCGGTGACGGAGCCAATCCGGCTACGGCGCAATCGGCTAACAGCCTGTTAGGTAAAATCCTGCGGATGAATAAAGACGGAAGCGTTCCGGCCGATAATCCGTATTATGCTAATCCGGCCTTTAACGGGGTGTACAAGCTAATTTATTCATTGGGTCTTCGCAATCCGTTTTCGATGGATATTCAACCCGGCACCGGAAGCATTTTTGCCTGCGATGTAGGACAGGAAACCTGGGAAGAGGTAAATAACATCGTTGCCGGAGCCAACTACGGCTGGCCTTTAATTGAAGGCCCGCGCACTACCCAGTCACCACCACCTAACTACCACGACCCGCTGTATGCCTACACCCATGCATCGGGTTGTTCGGTTGTCGGGGCCGCTTTCTACAACCCTGCTGTTCCTTCGTTTCCGCCGGAATATCACGGTAAGTTTTTCTTTGCCGATTACTGCGGAGGTTATATTCGGGCTCTGGACCCGGCCACAGGCAATACCATGCCCTTTGCTACGGGCATAAACCGGCCGCTTGCTTTTGCTGTGAGCCGGCAGGGAGATATGTATTATCTGCAGCGCGCAGGGATGGGCGGGGGTTCTCCTGAAGATAATACCAGTACCCCCGATGGATCGTTATGGAAGATAACCTATACCGGATCGGGCGTTCCGTTTATTGGTCAGCAACCTCAACCTGCTACGGTGGTGGCAGGCGAAAATGCTGTTTTCTCTGTTCGCGCATTTGGCCAGGAACCGCTTATCTACCAATGGTATAAAAACGGTGTGTCTGTGGGTACCCATGCTTCAATACTTGAATTAACGGAGGTTGCCCTGTCAGACAACGGAGCGCTGATTTGGTGCGAGGTAAGTAACGTACTGGGTACAGCTACCAGCACCCAGGTAACGCTAACGGTTACCGCCAATACCCGGCCTCAGCCGGAAATTTCATTGCCGGAAGTTGATTACCGGTACGAAGCAGGCACAATGTTGCTTTTTGCCGGCACGGCTGCCGATGCGGAAGACGGGGTATTGCCTGCATCGCAGCTCACGTGGAAAATTGACTTCCACCATGATGATCACGTACATCCGGCGTTGCAGTCAACCTCCGGCATCTTATCCGGCGAGTACGCCATACCCCGAATTGGCGAAACCGATGATAATGTGTGGTATAGGATTTATCTGACCGCCACCGACAGCGAGGGACTATCAAAAACAGTATATCGCGATGTCTATCCGGTTAAAACCACTTTTACCCTTAGCACAGTGCCTGCGGGCCTGACGCTTCTGCTCGATGGCCAGCCTGTGGTAACGCCGTTAACAGTTACCAGTGTAAAGGGCATTACCCGGGTTACGGAGGCTCCGTCGTTGCAACTTGCTCATAACAGCTACTTTGTCTTCAATGCCTGGAATACCGGCAGTTCAGAACGTACCCGCATTTTTAATGCAGAAGGTGACGAAGAGCTGAAGGCTGTTTATGTTACATTGCCTGCAGGCCATGGTTCAGGGCTAAGTGGTAGTTATTACAACCAAAGCCGGTCGTTTTACGGAACGCCTGATCTGGTGCGAATTGATACGGTGATTAATTTCAACTGGGGCGGAGGCTCACCGCTGGCGGGCAAAATAACACCGGATCATTTCAGCGTGCGCTGGCAAGGATTTATAGAAGTTCCTTTTACCGATACCTACACCTTTTATGCGGTAAGCGATGACGGAGTGCGGTTGCGGATTGATAACCAACAGATTATTGACGCTTGGGTACCGCAACCTCCTACCCAATGGAGTGGCAGCCTATATCTGGAAGCGGGAAAATCTTATCCGTTGGTGTTGGAGTACTTTGAAGACGGTGGAGGAGCCGTTATTCAGTTGTTTTGGCAAAGTACGCTTCTGCCCAGGCAGATTATCCCCAAAAGCCAGCTATACCCGACTGCGGAAGGCAGCCGGCTGTATCCCAATCCGGTTAACGATGCCTTTACCCTCGAAGCCGCTATGATGCCGTGTAACTGGCAGCTTTTTTCTTCATCGGGAAAGCTCATAGCGGCAGGTGAGCTGCAAAAAGTAAAAGAAACGGTTGTAACCGGAAATTTACCAGAGGGGATATACCTGTTGCGCCTGTCGGGCCCCGGTAAAACCGAAATCCTTAAGATTACCGTTGTGCGTTAGTGCATTTCGGACACAAATACGTGGCGCGCATAATTTATTTTTAGAGCATCCAGCAACGGCTGAAGTTGCTTAAGGCGCTTTATAAAATGACTGTAATTTTTCTTTTCCGATGGGCTCCACACTACTTCGGCCAAGGCTATAGCCCGGGGATAAACCATGTACTCTACGTGGCGGGGTGTTTTTATGTATTCCGTCCACACGTTGCCCTGCGCACCCAGAATAAATTTCTTTTCTATATCGCTTAAAGCTTCCGGCAGGGGGTTGTAGTTATACACCTCTTCTACCGTGGTAAAACCGCCAATGGCTAAGGGTTCTTTTTCAGGTTTATCCTGGTAGTGGTCGAAATAGCACCAGTTGCCGGGGGTCATGATTACTGCGTGTTGTTGACGTGCAGCAGCAATGCCGCCTTCTTCGCCCCGCCAGCTCATTACCGTAGCGTTAGGGGCCAGACCGCCCTCCAGTATTTCATCCCATCCTATTATTTGCCGGCCCCTTCGGTTGAGATATTGTTCTATGCGACTGATAAAATAACTCTGCAATTCGTGCTCACCTTTTAACTTCTCTTTCTTTATGCGATTCTGGCAGTGGGGGCATTTTTTCCATCGGGTTTTGGGGCATTCATCTCCGCCTATATGAATGAATGTTCCGGGAAATAATTCCATGACTTCATCCAATACATCCTGCAAAAAGGTAAAGGTTTCTTCCTTTCCGGCACAGTACACGTCATCGAAAACGCCCCACGTGGTGGCTGCTTCATAAGGTCCGCCGGTACAGCCCAGGTTGGGGTAGGCGGCAAGAGCCGCCAGCGAATGACCGGGCATTTCAATTTCGGGAATAACCGTAATGTAACGCCGGGCGGCATATTGTACTATGTCGCGTATTTCTTCCCGCGTATAATAGCCCCCATAGCGTTGACCGTCATACGCTTTCGAGCGGCCGGCATGCCCTATTATAGATTCTTTTCGCCAGGCCGCCACCTCCTGTAAGCGTGGATATTTTTTTATTTCGATGCGCCACCCCTGGTCTTCGGTAAGGTGCCAGTGAAAGCGGTTAAATTTAAACCGGGCCATCAGGTCGATATATCGTTTGATGAAGGCAGGAGGAAACAGGTGCCGGCCCACATCCAGATGGAGGCCACGGTAAGAAAATTGAGGGAAATCCGTTATCTCCATTTGTGGTAGCTTTTCACCATGTGCCGATACAAGCTGGATGAATGTTTGCATACCGTAAAACAGTCCTGCTTCCGTTTGGCCTTCTATTATTACACCGTGTTTGTCTATGCGGAGCACATAACCCTCGGCAGGAAGGTTGATTGCGGGATTTAGAGAAAAGATAATTTGTGTGTTGTGGGCAGTGGCGGTGGCGCTCCGGCCAATTTCATTTAAGTGTTGAATGAACAGCGTGTCCAGACCCTGTAGATTATTGGGTATTGTAAAAGTGATCGGTTCCGGCAGGGTGAAAAAACCCGGATGAACCGTAATGGCTGCAGGTTGTGGTATGATGGCAATATCATTAGCAGTGGGGCTATCGTGTCGGTTGCAGCCAATGAGCACGGACAGAACAAACAAAAAGATTGTTAAATGGGTAAGGTGGAGGGAAGTCATAATAAAACCTGTAAGGATATAAAAATGTAAATACCGGAATTTTCATGCAAAGAAAATTTTTATCTAATCAGTCAAATCATCAAGCGTAGCTTGCACAGTATTTATCCGTTCCTGACGGAACGGGATAAGGTGGTAGCGAATTCGGGAATTAGTCCCGATAGGGACTGAATATCGGTAGAATTGTAGTTTGGATTTTGATTCCGTCCCGTATGGGACGGAACATAATTTCATCACGGTTTAATCCTGCTACGCAACCAGGCTTTCCATTCTTATCTCACCCCCTATCGCAACAGCACCACTCCTCCGCGTTGCTCTTTAATACCATCCTGCGGGCGATAAGCACTCCTATACCGCACTACATAAGTGTAAGTACCTGCAGGCAGAAGTTGTGCAGGGTTATTATTGTATCCGCCGTTCCATCTGAAGTTCCGGTCGGTGGAATGAAATACCAATCCGCCCCAGCGGTCGAATATGGCCACTTCAAACCCGGTATCATCGATGAAGAATGTAAACAGGTTAAACTCCCTGTTTTCGCTCAGAGAACTACCTGGTCGGAAGGCCGTAGGTGCTACGATGCGCGGATTACACTCTTCGACTACCTCGGTCTGGTCAGACGAAGGGCAGCCAAAGGCATTAACCAAATCAACGCTAAACACGCCGGGCTCGGTAACCAGCAGCGTCCGTCCCGTTTCGCCTGTAAGGATTACACCGCCCTGGTACCATTGGTAGCTGATAAATCCGGCACCAGCATCGAGCAGCACTTCGCGCGTACCCGGGTCGGGATTGGCGGGGTTGTTGCAAATAAGGGCTTTGAGCGGTAAGGCACCGGGTGTTACGGGGAACAACACTATGCTTTGCTCTATAAACTCTGTACATCCGGGTAAGCTGCCGGTAAGACGGTACAGGCCGGGGGTCTGACGGACGATGGTTGCCGTTGTGCCACCCGGTATATTCGTTCCGTCAACCGACCACTGGAAGTTGGTACCGGGTAGGTTGCTGGTGCCGGTAAGGGTAAACTCCAATCCCTCGCAGGGAGGGGTGGTGGTTATACTCAGCTGCAGGTCGCCGGCAACAAACACGGTTTTAGGGGCAGAGCTGAAAACGCAGCCCGAAAGGGTGCTTACTACTTCTACCCGGTAGGTAACGTTATTATCGGCCAGGCCGGCCAGGATTGACTGGCCGCCCGGAATAAGCACACCGTTGCGATACCAACGGTAGGTATAGGAGCCGGAGGGCGTAGCTGTGGCCGTAAGCGTTACCTGGTTTTCGCAGGCATCGGTTTGGGTAAAGTCGGCCACAACATTATTGTTCACAAACACGGTAATGGCGGTATCCAGAGGGCAGAATCCTGCCTCGGTTACACGAACGGTGTAGATTTGGTTGCCCTGTGGCGGATTAGCCGTGATGGTCTGAAGCGTATTCGGGCTGGTAATGTTAGGTCCTGTCCAGGTCCAGCCCGTTCCGCCCGAAACCCCAACACTTATGGGGCTGGTGCAGGCATTTACCGTAAAACCGGTAATGGTTACTTGCGGGTCTTGTGTAATGGTTTGGGGTGCGGAGGTACTTACGCATCCGCCGGCGGTCATTTCAATAATATAAGTACCGCCGGGTACACCTGTTGTATTGAAAGGCGAACCGCTACCGCTTCCGCTGGCAGCCACTCCTCCGGTGGCGGTATTGATGACGCGATAAGTGAAGGGCAATGGGGTGGTATGCGTTACCTGAAGAACCAGGGGTTCGCAGTTGTTCTGCCGTATAACCGATGTTATGTTAAAGGCATTATCGCTAATGCCCACCACGTCAACCGTGCTGCAACCAGAAATCTGGTCGGTAACCGTAATGGCATACGAGCCTGCCCCCAAACCCGTAAAGGGCGGTAGAACAGGTCCGGTAGGGCGGTCGGTACCCGACAGTGAGGTGGAAGGCCCCGTAACGATATAGGTAAATAAACCTGATGCAGGCGCATTAATGGTTAGTGCTATCTGGCCGGTAAGCGTACCACAGGCTGTGGTGTTCGAAGCTACTGCAGTGAACGAAGGCGACTCGTTAAAGGTAAAGGTAACGGTATCGCGGGCCGAGCAGGTGGTTATCGGGTCGGTAACTAACACGGTGTATTGGAATACACCCGGCACCGATGAATCTACCGACTGGGTTTGGGCAGTGCCGGCGGCAGCACCATTAATACTCCATTGATATACCGAGCCTGGATTTTGGGCATTCAATGGAAATACCGGAGTGTTTTGGCATAAGGTCTGGTCCGGTCCGAGTTCAACTACCGGACGGTTATCGGCAACCAAAATACTGCCATTCGAAGAGCATCCGTTCGTGCGGTTGGTAATGGTAACGCTTACCACACTTTGCTGGTTAACCACAATAGTGCGGGTGGTATCGCCCGTACTCCAGTTGAATGATAGTTGAGGTAGTTCGGGATTCGAGGCCGGGGTAGCTTCAAGCGTAAGTGGACCGTTGCAGATTACCGGCTGAGGTACTCCGGGGGGTAAAAATGTAGGGTTAGCAGGGGGCGGGTAGATGGTTATAGTTTGAAAGATGGTGGTGTCCAGACCGCAACGGTTGGTAATGCGCAGACTTACCAGATAATTGGTGGGCACGCCAACAGTGGGATAGGTGTGCTCCACCTGTGCCTCGGTTGAACCGAAGCCATCACCAAACGACCATTGAAAGCGGTCGATGGCGTCCGTTCCAAAAGCCAGAAAGGTTGTGGGCGAGCCTTCGCAGAAGCCTGATATGAGCATGCCCGGAGGCTGAATGGGCGAGATGATTTGCTGGATGAAGTTAGGTAGTCCCAGGCGGCTCTGCGTGCCAGCCGCTAGAGCGAAACCATTGGGTACAAAGCCTGATAACAGGGTGGTATCGGGATTGAATAAAATTGTTCCCAGATATGGCCGGTTGTTTACTGCCACATAAATTTGCCCGTCCGGCCCGGTTTGAATGGCCCCTAATTCTTCGGCTATCGGTGCTGCTGCCGGAGTTATCTGTCGGATGTTCGCTAATGAGTCGAAGTACATCTCAACAATTACCGACTGCCCCGGGGTGGTGTTGCGTATGGTAGCAAACATTTTGTTAGAGGCAAACTCCACACCGTATAGCTGTCCTGATGGGGCTCCTGTGTAGGTGGGTACTATGCTTCGGTAATTGGTTACGTTTCCGGTTGAATCGACAAAATCGAATATTTCCAGACCGGCTACTTGATAGGTAGTAGCCGAAGTTTTGCGGCTCAGGCCCACCACCAGGCGGTTTTGCGCTCCTAACTTCATATACCCTTGTCCGTAGCCTTCATCGGTAATGAGATGGTCGGAACCGATGGAAGAGATGACGGGATTTTGAATACCGAAGGGAGTGATGCGGTAGGCCCTGAAAGAATTATTGCCGTATTCATGGGCGATGAGCCAGTTGGCATTGCCGGTAAGCCGTTCGGTTGAGCGACTGAAGAGCAGTTGGTTGATTTGAGCCAGCCCTCCGTTACCGCTGTTCAGCTTGATATCGTACAATGAATACCGAACTTCATAGGTGTTGGCTCCATGTACTTCTTGAGTAGTAAAGATGTAATACAGGGTTTCATCACCCGGCACGGGAATAATCAGTGCCGATTGGGTGGCCCCCGGTTCGCCCCCTATGCCCGGCGGCACAGCAATGGGTAATTCATTATCATTTCGGTCGTACACGCGCTGGCCATCGGTGCTCAGAATCACATTGCCGTTGCGGTCGCTGATTACGGCCACACCTTCCGGACTGTTTACCGGCCCAGCAATAGCCACGGCAGGAGTTTGGTTAAAATCAATACCGGAATTCTGCCCGAAGTACCAAATGTTGGCGCGTTGGTCCTGCGCTCCGTATTCGCGAATATTTACACCTGCGTAAGCCGCACACCCTGTAGCATCGGTTACGATTACGTAATAATAACCTGCCGAATCGGGGGTGAGGGTTGGACCTACGTCACCGTTCGACCAGATGGTCGACACGGGCGTTCCGCCCTGTATGCTTACGGTAACCCGAAAGTCATCGGATATATCATTAGGGCAGGGTGGCACGCCATTGTTTACGGGCAATTCGCAGGCACAGGCTGTCGTATCCGGCACCAGGTTAAGTTGCAGGTCGAATTGCGTAATATTGACGGTAGAGGTGAATGAAGCCGATTGCCCTTGCAGAAAGGCCGTAACCGTAACCGGGTAGGTACCTCCCGACTGATAGGTATGAATGGGGCTCCATTGACTCGAGCCGTTGCCATCGCCAAAATCCCAAACCAGGCTATCGGCTGTTGGGGTAACGGTAGGATAAAAAGATACGGGAGTAGCAGAACAACTTCCGGATGCAACAAAAGTAACCGACAGGCTGAAGGGAGCACCGGGCGAAAAGGCAGGGAACTGCCTTGCGTTGAAATTCGGATTTGCCGCAAAAACAACAGTCTGATAGCCGGCACTTGCTGCCAGGCTGTCTGGCCGGTTAATGCGCCCCAGGCGGAATAGACCTGCGCTTTCTTCGTACAGATGGTAAATGGTTGTGTCCGGAGCCAGTTGCAGTCCGTAACTGCGGAACACACTTGCCGGAAGCACTGGCATTAATGTCTGTGCAGGATTCTGAGAATCGAACTGCAGCACCTGCGCATTGATGCCCGAGTTGTCAAGTCTTGAAAAGTACAGATACCGGCCGTTCGGGCTCCATTCGGCATCGTACAAGGCGCCCGCAGTATTGTGGGCCGAGTTGAATACGAACTGATTGAACGATAATACACCTGAAGCATCATCGAAATCGAGTATAGCAATGTTGCGATCGGCCGTTTGCGGTACTACGGCTAAGCGGCTGTTAATAGAATCGTAGGCAAAGTTGGCTGCAGAAAGGCTGAGGCCGCCGGTTAATCCGGTAAAGGTGGTGTGGTTAAACACTCCGCCGGCCTGGATGTGTGTAACGGTATAATTATCGGTATTGTGTTCGTGGGTAATAAGCCAGTAATCGGTGCCATTATTATGGGGTATGATAATCATGGCTTCCGAACGGCTTCCGGCCGGTAGGCCTATGGGTTGGTTTTTGGCAATAACATCGCCAATCGGCGGAGCCGGAAAGACGGCATTACCAAATGCACTCATATCCACCGTGCTTACTTCAATTGTTCCGGCGGCCGGAAAAGCTGCCGAATTTGTGAACACGTAGTACAGATTGTTCGCTCCCGGTACAGGACAGATTACAACAGGCTGATTACCCGACGGATTGCCGTTAAGCCCGAAGCCGTTGGGCATTTGGGCAAAGGATACATCAAACACCTGTTCGCCGTTGGTATAAAACAAAAGATTGGCATTGGTGGCATCGGTAGCAACGGCACTGCCTCCTATACCCAGCGCCTGTGGTTGCGTAACCAGCACGGGCGCATTGGTAGTTCGGTTAAAACGAATGCCCTGCCCCGAAGTGCCGAAGTACCAGTTATGCTGGGATAGGTCCTGAGCCTGCAGGCATACCATACCCCATGCGGCCCAGACAAGCCAACTGAAAACCCGGGTTGGTATGTTATTCTTCGGGTGGTGCATCCCTGGGGTCCTATCGCTAAACGATCGCATCGTGCTAAAGTATACAAATTGCCCAAAAATAGCGTTACACAATCTGTAAACAGTTCTTTTTGAGTAATCCGTTGTTTTATACCAACTTTAGAACGATTTATTTTGTTTGCATGTGGCGTTATCAGTATAACTTTTTCAACGTATGCCGGCTGTTTACCGGTATATTCATCCTTTTTGCAGCATGTGGGGTAACTGCCCAGGACCCGCAGTTCAGCCAGTTTTACGCGGCGCCATTGTACCTCAATCCTTCTCTAACCGGTTCTACCGGGCAGGCCCGGGCCGGGGTTAACTACCGCAACCAGTGGCCGGCTATCGATGCCAACTTCATTACCATGTCGGCTTTTTTCGATTATTTTATAGAGGATAAGCGCAGCGGTATAGGCCTTATTCTCAACCGCGATGTAGAGGGGTTGGCAGGCTTACGTTCTACTTTTGTAGGCCTTCAATATTCATACGAACTTCAATTAACAAAGAGCTTGGGCTTTCGGCCCGGGGCGCAGGTGGCATTATATAACCGCGATATCAACTTTAACCGTCTTACCTTTGGCGACCAGTTCGATCCGGTTACCGGCGAACTCATCTCACCGCAAACCGCCGAACAGTTTCGCACCAACTTTAGCAAAACTTTTGTTGACCTTTCTATGGGCGGGGTGTTCTTTACCCGTACGGCTTACCTGGGCGTAGCGGCTTTTCATCTTAACCAGCCTAACCAGTCGATTATCGATGAGGAAAGTCCGCTGCCGGTAAAACTGTCGGTTCACGGAGGGTTTAAATATTATATGAAGCCTGGAGTAAAAGGCACCGGCATTTATGCCAAAGAGGCTGAGCGAAGCCTTGCACCGGCTTTTCAGTACCGGCATCAGGGTCGTTTCGACCAACTCGATCTGGGCTTGTACTATACGGCCGAGCCGATGGTGCTGGGCCTGTGGTACCGCGGGGTTCCATTCAAACAAATTAACGGCATTGTTAACAATGAGTCGATTGTGTTGCTGGTAGGCTTTACCAATATCGGAGCCAAAGAGGCGCTCAATATTGGTTACAGTTTCGATTACACCATATCGAAATTAGGCGCAGGAAGTGGCGGGGCGCACGAGTTTAGCCTTACCTATACCTGGCCTATGCGTAATCCGCGGAAACCCCCGCGCGATAAACTGGTTATACCCTGCCCCGATTTTTAAACGGCTTTAACCGGCTAAGCGATGCGAGTTTATGAGCTTACAATATGCCTTTGAACTTGCCGGCACGTTTTTCTTTGCCATTTCCGGTGCGTTGCCCATGCGCGATAAAAACCCCGACTGGTTTGGTGCTGCCTTTACCGGATTTGTTACAGCAATAGGAGGAGGCACCCTGCGCGATATAATGCTAGGCAGCTATCCGCTGGTTTGGATTGGCGATATTTACTTTTTATACGCTGTACTTTCAGGCGTTATAACGGCTATTGTGTTTCAACACCGGCTTAGTGCGTGGCGCAAAACCTTTTTACTGTTCGATACCCTCGGCATTGCTTTTTTTACCATTCTCGGAACTGAAAAGGCTATGTCGTTAGGGGTGCAAGCCGAAATAGCCGCTATTATGGGTATGTTTACAGCGGTGATGGGAGGGGTTATACGCGATACCCTGGCTAATGAACTGCCGGTGTTGCTCCGTCGCGAAATTTATGCCACCGCCTGCCTGGCCGGAGCCGCGGTTTATCTGCTGCTGGCCTTACACACTTCGTTGCCTCGCAATCTTA
>FWPU01004274.1_pt1 | contig 33613 bp, 35 predicted proteins | sample 2228361 | NCBI WGS metagenome assembly FWPU01 (sample SAMEA103939777, study PRJEB20133) | metagenome
TACGGTTTGCCATTCATACCCCTTCCAGAAGTGGAGTGGACGAGATATGAATTTAAAAGTAAACTCTTAATCTTAGATAAAATTTTTCCGAAGGGAATTGAAATTCCAAAAATTTTTATTGGCACAAATGTTATCCATCTTCCCACAGTAAAGACCCATGGTCATTCAATAATGACAGGCGCTGTAAAAAATGCTTTTGGAGGACTTTTAAAAGAAGTGAGACATTTTGCCCATAAATATATCCATGAAGCCCTGGTAGATCTTATGATAATGCAGAAAGAAATTCATCCAGGAATATTCGCTTTGATGGACGGAACTGTTTGCGGAGATGGAGCGGGTCCAAGAACAATGATTCCCAGAATTAAAGGTTACATTCTTGCAAGTTCAGATTCAGTGGCAATAGATGCTATTTCTGCCAGGTTAATGGGATTTGAGCCTCTTTCCATACCTTATATAAAGATGTGCCACGAAAAAGGGCTTGGCATGGGAGATATAAGGGAAATCGAAATTATAGGAGAAGATATAGAGGAAGTAAACTGGGGGTTTAAGTCAAAAAGAAGCTTTGTAATATGGGGAGATCAAATGCTGAGAAAGGGATTTCTAAGGTTTATTGAATGGCTTGCGCTAAAATCTCCTCTCTCTTTCTGGGCTCCCCTCGCTTCCAATATTTATCATGACTTGCTTTGGTATCCTATCATAGGCAAGAAAAGAATCAAGGAATTTATGAAATCGGATTGGGGAAGAGTTTTTGAAAACTATAAATGAAAAAATAGCTGTTTTAGTCTTTTGAATAAAGGTTTTCCGAGTTATTTCCCTCAGAAAAATAGATTCAGTTGACAAATTGAGCTAAATTAAAGATAATAAAATACTATACCTTATGACCTAAAATCCATAAGGTTAACCGTGAGATTAAAGATGGAAAGAACAAAACATTTAAAGAAAGAGGATATAGTGAGGAAATGGTGGATGATTGACGCTGAAGGGAAAACCTTGGGTAGACTAGCCAGTAAAATTGCTGTGCTTTTAAGAGGCAAACATAAGCCCCATTTTTCGCCTTTCTTAGATATAGGTGATTTCGTAGTGGTGGTAAATGCTGAAAAAATAAGAGTTACAGGTAAAAAATTGCGTGAGAAGCTTTACAGATTCCATTCGGGTTATTTAGGGAATTTGAGAGAATTCACCCTGGAAGAAATGATAAAAAAGAAACCTCAAGAAGTAATAAGAGAAGCTGTGTGGGGAATGTTACCGAAGAATAGGTTGGGAAGGAAACTTTTGAAGAAATTAAAGGTATACAAGGGGGGTTCTCATCCTCATTCTGCCCAGAAGTTAGAATTGTTTGAGTGGAAATAAGGAGAGTTAAAATGGCTGAGCTTCAATATTACGGCACAGGGAAGAGGAAGACTGCCATAGCAAGAGTTTATTTGAGACCTGGAAAAGGTGTTATAAATCTGGTGGTAAACAAAAGATTCAGAACCTTCGAGGATTACTTCAGTGTTGTTACTCAAAGAGAACAAATAAAACAACCTCTTTATATTACAGAGACTGCAGACAAAGTAGATCTCTTTATAAGAGTGGATGGTGGAGGTGTAGCAGGTCAAGCAGATGCCATAAAATTAGGAATCTCAAGGGCTTTATGTCAGTTCAATCCTGAGCTAAGGGATATTTTGAAAAAGTTTGGCCTTTTAACAAGGGACCCGCGGGAAAAAGAAAGAAAGAAATATGGCTTGAGAGGCGCAAGAAAGGCGCCCCAATACCACAAGAGATAAGGAGGTAAAAGTTGCCTTCTGTTACCATCAAAGAACTTCTTGAAGCTGGAGTCCACTTCGGACATCAAACCAAAAGGTGGAATCCAAAAATGAAAGATTTTATTTACGGTGAAAGAAATGGAATCCATATAATTGATCTTCAAAAAACACAGAAATTATTTATAGATGCTCTTGAATTCATAGCCAGCAAAGTCGCTGAAGGAAAGGAAATATTGGTGGTCGGGACAAAAAAGCAGGCTCAGGAAATAGTGGAAGAGGAAGCTAAAAGAGCGGAAGCGTTCTTTGTCAACCAGAGATGGGTGGGTGGTCTTCTCACTAATTTCTCAGTGGTGAGGAAGAGCATTGATAAACTTATAGACTTAGAAGAAATGAAAACAGATGGGAGGTGGGATTTAATCTCAAAGAAAGAGCAATCAAGGCTTGAAAAGGTCATAAAGAAGCTTCAGAGAAATTTTTCAGGTATAAAGAATATGAGAGCTATTCCTGGTGTTCTATTTGTAATGGATTCGGCTAAAGAGATAATAGCAGTTACAGAAGCTAAGAAAGTCGGAATACCTGTGGTGGCAGTGGTGGACACAAATGGCGATCCAGATCTGGTGGATTACGTAATTCCAGGTAACGATGATGCGATAAGAGCTGTAAAGCTTTACATGACAAAAGTAGCAGATGCAGTTATAGAAGGGAAGAGCAGGAGAATAGCAGAGAGTGTTCAACCTAAAGAAGAAACAGAAACTGTCTCGCCTCCACCTTCTCAGCCATAAAAACTTAGAATGGATTGTTTTAGCTTAAAGTCTAAATTTAATAAAGACCGCAATTGTAATGTTATTTTTGCTGTTAAAGGAGAGGTAAAATGGAAATAAGTCTTGACATCATAAAGGAACTGAGAGAGAAAACTGGCATTAGTATTATGGAATGCAAAAGAGCTCTTGAGGAAGCCAATGGTGATATAAAAAAGGCGGAAGAAATTCTGAGAATCAAGGGATATCAGAAAGCCCAGAGTAAGTTAGGAAGAGAAACAAATCAGGGGGCAATAGGAGCTTATGTGCATTCAAATAGCAAAATAGGGGTTCTTGTGGAAGTGGCTTGCGAAACAGATTTCGTGGCACGAAATGAAGAGTTTCTCACGCTTGTAAAAGATCTTGCAATGCACATTGCAGCCCTGAGTCCGAAATGGGTTTCCGAAGACAAAATTCCAGCTGAGGTAATAGAAAAAGAAAAAGAAATTTACAGAACTCAGCTAAAAGACTCTGGAAAACCTGAAAATATAATCGAGAAAATAGTGGAAGGAAAATTGAAAAAATTTTATGAGGAGGTATGCCTTTTAGACCAGCCATTTGTGAAAGATGATAAAATAAAAGTAAGAGATTTGGTCATGAGCTACATTCATAAATTCGGAGAAAATATCACTGTAAAAAGGTTTGTGAGATTTCAACTGGGAGAAAATTCCGAAATTATATAAAAAATGAGGGCTTTCCCTAAATACAAAAGAATCCTATTAAAACTCAGCGGTGAGTCTTTAATGGGAGACAAACCATACGGTATAGACAAAGAAACCATTGCTCAGATTTCAGAAGAAGTTGAAGAGATACACAGACTCGGGGTAGAAATAGCCATAGTGCCAGGGGGAGGGAATATCTTCAGAGGAACAATGGCAGAAGAAATGGGTATAGATAAAGCTTCAGCAGACTATATGGGAATGCTGGCCACAATTATAAATGGAATAGCTCTTCAGGAAGCGATGGAGAAAAGAGGACTTGTAACAAGACTCATTTCTGCTCTGGAAGTAAGACCTGTTGCAGAGCCCTTTATAAGGAGAAGAGCTATCAGACATCTTGAAAAGGGAAGAATTGTAATATTCGCTTCTGGAACAGGCAACCCCCATTTTACCACAGATACAGCAGCGGCTCTGAGGGCAATTGAGATTCATGCAGATGTGCTTTTGAAAGCCACAAAAGTTGATGGAATCTTTACAGCGGATCCCTTAATAGATAAAAATGCCTCTAAAATCGATGACCTCTCATATATCCAGGTGATTGATAAAAGACTAAAAGTTATGGATGCTACTGCAATTTCTCTCTGCATGGAAAATAAACTCCCGATAATAGTTTTCAGTATAAAGAAAAAAGGTAATATAATTAAAGCTGTTTACGGCGAAAGGATCGGAAGTTACATAAGTTGATATAAAAAGGAGAGGAAGGAAAATGCTTAACGAAATCATTAATAACACAAAGAAAAAGATGGAAACAAGGCTTGAGCATTTTAAGAAAGAACTTTCCAAGCTAAGAACAGGTAGGGCTTCTTTAGCACTACTTGAAGATGTAACAGTGGAATATTATGGAACCCCCACTCCCATAAATCAGCTGGCGACAATTCAAATCCCAGATCCTTCCCTCATAATAATTCAGCCATGGGAGCCATCTATCATCCATTCTATTGAAAAAGCGATATTGAAGGCTAATATCGGTCTTAACCCTGTGAATGACGGAAGAGTTCTTAAAGTCCCCATCCCTCCTCTTGATGAAGAGAGGAGAAGAGAACTCGCTAAAATTGTCAAAAAGATGCTGGAGGAAGAAAAGGCAATGATAAGGATGGTAAGGAGAGACTCAAAAGAGCAGATCGAAGAGCTTGAAAAAAATAAGAAGATATCGGAAGATGATAAATTCAAACATCTGGAGAAACTCCAGGAGATAACAGATACATATATTAAAAAAGCAGAGGAAATTGCAACGCTTAAAGAAAAAGAGATAATGGGAAGATGAAGTGAGGGGGTAATAATTTGGGTGACTATTACATCACAGATGATTGTGTTTCCTGTGCTGAATGTATGATAGTGTGCGAAGAGGAAGCTATAGAAGAATGCGGTGAAAAATATTGCATAGATCCTTCAAAGTGTAATAACTGTGGTGCATGTGAACCTATTTGCCCTGTCTTCGCCATTGTGAAAACTCACTAAATTAATTTACTCTACTCTTGTTCCAAATCTTGTAATTATAACAATACCTATTCCTGCAATATCCACAAATATCCTGGCAATAATGGATAGAAAAGGAAGGAAAGATAAAACAAAGAATATCATAAATCCAACAGAAATAGCGATCATATTAGAAAATTCATATTTTTTAAAAGATTTCAATAAAATTGATCCAAGCCAGTGGAATATAACTGTTCTTCCAAATATTAATGTTACAAAAAGCCCAATTAATATAAATGCTAAAAAAGGAACACCTATTAAAAAAAGGCTAAGGAAGGAAAAAAATGCAAAGAATACCAATATTACTATAAAGAATAACAGTCCAATAAGAAAACTCCTTCCTATGTTTGAACTCATTAATACAGAGGCTCGGGAAATATTTCGAGGGAAAATAGCTAAAACAACTACTACTATGATAAACCAACTCAGAAGAGATATTATCTTCAAAAAAATTTCATGTGTTTTTAAAGGAAAAGCAATGGCACTTTTAATAGCTGATTTGAACAATGCAGGAAAATTTCTTGAGGGTTTGAAATAAAACATGTCTCCTTCAATACAGGTGGTTCTTTCCTTTCTGAGCCTTCCTCCAATAACTATCAGATCTCCGTCAATCTTAGCACCAGAAAAGACAGCAACTTTTGAGCCTATACCAAATACATCCTCGTGGACTGTTCCATAAATACTTATTGAACCCCCTATTACAATTATTGACTTCTTCGCAACTCCCTTGACTATTATATCCCCTCCAAAAGAAATTACATCCTTAGGGTAGACCTCCTCCTTGTCAATTACGATTTCCCTTTTTCCTCCCCCTGCCTCTTGCGGGAGGAAATATGGTTTTGGAAAAAGGAAAAAAAGGGATAAGAAAATACTAATTAGTTTCATCTCTAACACCTCTCAAAGAAAATTGATTGTTTATTAAACTCAAAAAAAGTATTCCCAGAAAAGCTCCAAAAATAAACATTATAAAAAGAAAAGGTAAAATTGAAAGATCCGAATATATAGAAGAAAGCTTGTGTACCAGATCAAAAATGCTCGAGATAATTTTATTAAGACCCATAGCAAACTTAATTAAAAATTTTAATGTTTTCAATGTAAGAAAAAAATATTGATGGGTAGCGGATGTAAGCTTTTCCCCATTAATACCTAAGATGGAGAAAGAGAGAAGGAAAAAAGTGAAAAAAAGAATCGGAATCGTGGTTATAACATAGGAAAGTCTTTTAACTATTTTATTCCTAATTTCAATCTTTTCCAAAACCACCCTGGAAAAACCAGAGGCAACATTTATCTTTTCTATATTTTTCAAAGAGAAAATCATCTCTTTTCTAATTTCGAAGAGCTCTCTGCATTGCCTACAATTATTTATATGTTCTATCATTAATTTTCTTTTCTCTTTAGCTCCATTTAAAAGGTCATAAACATCTTCTGTTTTAAGATGCATCTTCATCCTCCAAAAATTTTCTTAAAATTTCTCTTCCCCTAAAGATTTTATTCTTAACAGTGCCAAGAGGAAGATTTTTTATTTCGGAAATCTCATTATATGAAAGTTCATTTAAATCCCTGAGAATTACAAACTCTCTCAAGGATTCAGGAACCATGTTAAGTGCGAACTCAAGTTTTTTATAGAACATCTCCTTCTCAAGACTAACTGTGGGTTCCATTCTTTGGTCAGGAATCTCCAGCTCTTTTTCCTTCGAGCTAAGGCTCTCTGTATTTAAGCCTTTTCTTTTTTTCTTCCTTAAAAAATCAATGGTTAGATTTGAGGCTATTTTGTAAACCCAGGTGCTACCCAGGTGCTAAAGGAATAGTGAAAATTGTAAGTGTTCAATGAAAAATAAGCTTTAATAAAAACTTCCTGTGCCAGATCCATTGCTTCATCCATGTCAAGAATCATCCTATAAATATAGTTAATAATTCCATTCTGATACCTGAGGATGAGAGCCTCGAAGGCTCTTTTATCGCCTCGAAGGGCGAGCTCCACAAGTTCTTTATCAGATTTTTCCATAAATTATTCATTATATTGCCTTTCCTCTCATTATACGAGAAGAAAGGCAATTTGTTTATTTCAATTCAACCTCCAAAGAAAAAATCTCTGAAGGAATGATTATATTCTTTTTCAACTTTTTTAAAATTATTCTATTCTCAGAGTTATCGAATTTTATGGATACCTCTTTTATCTCCCTTTCTGAATACCTTATCTCTATGTAATTAAATTCTTTTCTTTCTTTGGGATAAAGTAATACACAACTGTGAGGTGGGCATTCCTTCTCCTTTAAGTCAAAAAACTCCGATAACTTCCCCTCTGTTAATATGGATAATACATTAACCATATTGTCTGTTATCTTCTCTTTCTGGATTATCCCATCTTCTGGAAGATATGTAAAAAATTCGTCACCCTTAACAATGAAGATTTTTCTCTCAGGCTCTGTATACTCCCATCTAAAGAGAGAGGGTTTATTAAAGTAAATCAAGCCTTTCTCTCTTATCTTTTCTCCGCTGCCATAATCATAAATCTGCTCAAACTCAGCTTTAAAGGACTTAATTTCTAAGAAATCCTTTTCAATCAATTGAAACTGAAAAAAAATTGCTAAAATTAATGAAATCATGAAATATTATACCCTGCAATTCAAAAATTAAAAATAGAGCGCCTTGTATCATATAAAATGCCTTGAAACATATCTGGTTAGATCAAATCAAATACCCTGACTGAACTTTCTATATAGCTCTTCTTCAAAGCCTTCTTCATCATCTGCCTTATTTAGAGAAAAAAGGAGGATAAATTAGGGAAACTTTCGGATATCTAAGATTTGACAGAGAGGATGAGGTTGCTCGCAGGGACAAAAATATGATCTAACACGCTCGCCTGAATCAAAAAATTCTGTTTAATCATTAACATTCCTCAATTTCCATAATGTTGCCAGCTAAGGCTATTTTTTTATTCCGATGTTTTCTTTATTTTTAAATTCTTCCATAAGAGGTGGAATGACTCTTCTAGCACCGATTTTACCAAGGCTATAGAGTAATAAATTTTAATAAAAATGTCTCCAGCCTTCGCAAATTGCTTCTTCTCTCTTTTCTCTTCTTTTAGCAGTTCTATGAGGTGGGAAAATTAAACTTGCTTCACCAACTTTTATTAATAATTGTGTTGCCATTAATTTGAATACAGGCATTCCAAGACGCTTCTCTTCACTCTTTAGAACTTCTTGAAAAAAGGGCATAATTCTTTTATCTTCCAGATATGCTAAGGCGTGGGCTACATCCATAGCTACATATTTTTATCTTTATTTCTCAAGCCTTATTCAAGGATAAGAAATATAGTCTCTTTCCCCTAATTAAACTAAACGGGAGGTATAAAAAAATCCTGCTTCTTTTTCCTTGAGAGCTTCCTTAAGAAAAGGAATAATTTTCTTATCTCCTTTATCTTCCAAAGCTGAAGCTTCCAATTTTCCGACTTTCTTATTTTTACTCTTAAATTCCTCTTCAAGCGTGAAAATACCTCTTTTATCTCCAAGTTTTATGAGGAATGACGCTGCTTCTATTCTAATTAATGGTTCTTTATCTTTCAGAGAATCAATCAGCAAAGAGATTGAATTCTTAATCTTTTATATTCCCTAATGCCTTAAAGGATAACTGTCTTATAGACCAGCATTTATCTTTGAGAGATTCACGAAGGTATGGAATTGCTTTTTCATCTGCCAATTCACTGATACTCAAAACAGAAACATATCATATAGCTGTGGATTTATTTTTAATCCTCCTCATACAATGTCTATTAAGCAGATCAGGAAAATTTTGTTTTGTTTGTTCAGATAATATTATATATTTTTTCAATTGCATTATTTGTTTTCCCACATTCTGCCAAAATTATAATTTGAAGTTTGCTAAAATTAACCGTATTTTGATTTCCTTTTAAAACTTTTTTATTAATCTGAAAGCTCCTTCATATTTTTGGGCAATTAATAATTCTTCTTTCCTTTCCAAATTAGCTAAATCTATATTATTTTCAACACTTCTCGCCAAAATATTTACAATAATTATGCTAAAAAATAAAAATTTTATTTTTTAATTTGATTTTCATTTAGGATTGTATCTATTAATGATATTACTTTCTTCCACTCCTCCCAATCCAGGGCAAGTCCCATTTCCCCTGTAAAAAATATGGCTTCATTTATAATAAAAATTGATAAATAAAAATTGATAAAATTATCATATTTTTTGTTCTATCTTTTCTTTTAACTTTCTTATTTTCTGAAACTGTTCAGATAAATATTTTCCACATGCTCTTTCAGAAACAAATATGATTAAATAATGACTCTCTTCGAAACCCTTTATTGCCTTTAAAAAATGAAAATTATTTAGATTTATATCCTTTGGAAAAATTTTATTTAAATATTTTTCTTCCACTGACTCTTTTCTTCGTTTAGGGAATTTAGCTCAAAAAATATTTTTCTTTCAATATTCACAAGGGAAATAAAAATAACAGAGATAAAAGTCATCAGAGAAATATAAAAATACTTTTTCCACACTTTAAAAGTTTAAGATTAGGGAAAGGAACAAATCCTTCCCCTAAGAATTATTTACAACAACAGTAAGTTCCTGAACCAATACAATAATCACCCGGAGGATAGAATTGAGGACCACAGCAAACATATTGCCATCCGTCAGGACATCTTTTTTGCGAACAACGACTGAGGAGAGAAAATACCTATTACAATCCTTGCAACACCTATAGATAAAACTAATATTAAAATAAGATAAAAAAATTTTGATTTTTTAACATTCTATTTACCTCCCTTTACTCCGATTGATTCAAATCTCATGTCCATTGCCCATACTTTCACTCTTTGTTTTCTTATTTACCACTTAAGCATTTTCAATAAAAAATGGATGCATTAAATTGTCGCAGTTTAACTTCTTCTTTCAATCCCAAGCTTATTTATTCTTCACTGGAATTGTTGGTGTGTAGCGTTAAGGCTCTACAATGTTTTCGTTGTGTTCCAGGAATCGAAGCTTATCAAAGATACCCTAAACCAGTAAACCTTTTAAAAATATGAAATAAAGCTGAAAACCAAAAGATAGAAGCTTTTTCTTCCGCATGCTTTATCCTACCTCTATCACACCATCACTGGGTTGCATTATAAATGTCAAAAGATGAGATTAACTTTGAAAGGATTTATTTGGGTAAATTATTAAAAAAAATTGACAATTCCCTCTTCTTGAAGTAAATTTACATATGAATTTAAAAAGTCTTTTTCTCAGAAAAACACTTGATGAGCTGAAAAAAGAGAGTGAAGAGCCAGAGCACAGGTTGAAGAGAGTTCTTGGTCCCTTAGAGCTTATAGCCTTAGGAATTGGAGCGATAGTAGGAGCTGGAATTTTTGCAGTTACAGGAACAGCAGCAGCTGGTTCCGCCCATCATATTGGAGCTGGTCCAGCACTTGTAATCTCATTTATAGTAACCGCAATTGCATGCGGTTTCTCTGCTTTTGCTTATTCTGAGTTCTCATCCATGATTCCTATTTCAGGCTCAGCATACACTTATTCTTATGCCACCATGGGAGAATTTATAGCATGGATAATTGGGTGGGACCTGATTCTCGAATATGCTGTGGGCAATGTGGCTGTTGCAGTGAGTTGGGCAGGATATTTCAAGGAATTTTTAAGAGGTTTTGGAATTGACATTCCCATATATCTTGCGGTTGATTATAGGACTGCTTTGAGGGAAGGATTAATAGAGAATGCTCCCCATATTTTAGGGATCCCCATTGTTTTCAACTTCCCAGCTGTGGCCATTGTGGCGTTTCTTACCATAATTCTTGTGATAGGGATCAAAGAGAGCACTGCCTTTAACAACCTTATGGTGGCTATAAAAATAGGAATAATTCTTCTTTTTATTGCGGTAGGAGCCTTATATGTTAAGCCTGAAAATTGGACCCCCTTCGCTCCTAATGGATGGAAAGGAATAATGACAGGAGCTGCATTAGTATTCTTTGCCTATATAGGTTTTGATGCCATTACCACAGCGGCTGAGGAGACTAAGAATCCTAAAAGGGATCTTCCCATTGGTATAATAGGTTCTCTTGTGTTAACCACAATTCTATACATAGCAGTTGCGCTCGTTCTAACTGGAATTGTTCCATTTTCAATGCTCGCCACAGCAGAGCCTCTTGCTACAGCCCTCAATGCCATTAATCTGAACTGGGTTGCAGGAATAGTTTCCTTTGGTGCAATAGTAGCTACAACTGCTGTTCTTCTCGTATTTCAGCTTGGACAGCCAAGAATTTTCTTTTCCATGGCAAGGGACGGCCTTCTTCCTAAATATTTTGCTTCTGTTCACCCAAAATTTAAGACACCTCATGTTACTACAATATGGACTGGTGTTTTTGTAGGGTTTTTCGCTGCTTTTGTGGACATAAATGAAGCTGTTGAGCTCACAAACATTGGCACTCTTTTCGCTTTTGTTCTGGTCAATTGGCACTCTTTTCGCTTTTGTTCTGGTCAATATAGGAATAATTATTCTCAGATATAAAGAGCCTCATAGACCAAGGCCTTTCAAGACACCTCTTGTCCCTCTAATTCCTATTCTGGGAATACTTTCCAATTTCTATCTTATGATTTCGCTTCCATGGGTTACATGGGTTAGATTCGGGATATGGCTTCTTTTGGGACTTTTTATTTATTTGATTTATGGATATAGAAAAAGTATATTGAGGGGAAGGGATAGGATGTTCAAGGACTGAAAGGGGAAAAGGAGGAAGGGTTTCATTAAATTGAAATTTATGCTATAAATAAGCATTTAAAGATGAAATGCTGTCCAATTTGTAAATCTGAGAGTATAAGATTGTGGCGCGAAGGAAATATTGAAAATGTGGGAGTGGAGAATTTCAAGATCACGGATTATGATTATGGAAAAAACTGGAGACTGATGGAGTGCGAAAATTGTGATTTTATTTTTTCAGATCCATTCCCACCAGTAGAGATTAAGAAAATTTACGAAAAGGTTATAGATCCTGAATACATTGAGGAAGAAGAGGGAAGGAGCGGAAATTTTAGAAGCATTTTAAAAAGTTTAAAAAAAATAAAAGAGGCGGAAGGAGCTTTCTTAGATGTGGGATGCGCTACTGGAATAATGATGAATCTTGCAAGGAATGAGGGATGGGATGTCTACGGTGTTGAGCTCAGCTCATGGGCTATAGAAGAAGCCAGAAAAAGATATAGCTTGGAGATATCAAAAGGGGAATTTTCTAATTTAGAGCTCCCTGAGAATTTTTTTTCAGTGGTAGCCTTTGTAGATATCTTAGAACACATTTCAAATCCAAGAGAATTCCTTTTAAAGGCTTGGAAAACTCTTAAAAAAGACGGGCTATGTGTTATTGTGACTCCTGACATAAAAAGCTTTACAGCAAAATTAATGGGAAAGAAGTGGTGGCATTTCCGACCAGCTCACATAGGGTTCTTTTCAAAAAAGTCTCTTAAATATCTTCTCGATTCCACAGGTTTTGAAATTTTAAAATGGAAGAGATACAAATGGAGATTTTCTCTTCATTATATTTTATCCAGGATAAAATTTTTCAGAAGAATTTCCAACTCAAAATTGATAACGCCTATTTTAAAAAGAGTGTCCCTTATACTTCCACTTATGGATTCTCTTGAAGTTTATGCGAGAAAGTCATGATAAAAAATCCCTATCTTAGAGCAATGAGAATTGAAAGATGGCCAAGGAGTTTAGCAATATTTGTTGGGACTTATTTCTATTTGCTTATTCACAGAATCCCTTTAAATTCGACAGATTTCTTAAGGGTGCTCTTTAATTCTTCCCTTGCATTTATACTAACTCTTTTCGTTTCTTTTCTGAATTATATTATAAATGAATTTGCAGATGCTCCCTTTGATGTTCACCATCCCTTGAAGAGACAAAGACCCCTTGTGAGGGGAGAGGTAAAGAAGGACATTCTTATTTTCATTGCTGTTTTACTTTTCATTTTTTCAATTCCTTTGTCTCTTTTTCTATTTTCCTACTTTACATCTCTTTCGCTTTTTCTGCTTTTCCTTGCAGGAATTATTTACAATATAAAACCAATAAGGCTGAAAGACATTCCATTCCTTGACTCCATATCAGAATCTGCCAACAACCCAATAAGATTTTTGATAGGATGGTTTTCAGCTGGTGGTTCTTCTCTACCTTCTCTTTTGGTTCTTTTTTTCTTCTGGGCATTCGGCAATTTTATTCTCTCTTCTAAGAGACTTTCTGAAATAAAAAATTTAGGTGTGGAAAGAGCACGGTCATATAGAAAGTCATTCTCAGGATACAATGAAAGATCTCTTTTCTTATTTATAATTTTTTCCTCTCTTGTAGCACTTAGCTTTTTTGTAGCATTTTCCATTAAAATGAGTATAATTTCATTTCTCCTTTCCATCCCTGTATTTCTTTCCTTTTCCATCTGGATAATATTCAAGATGGCAAGAGTCGGAAGGTTGATGGATGAACCAGAGGTTCTTTTTAAAAACCCTGTTTTTTTAACCTTATTTTCCTTGATGGCATTTTTCTTTATCCTCGCCTTTTTTATACATTAACTTTTCAACCCTTGAGTTTTAAAATAGTTATTGAGATAATATTAATGTGCCGAAGTGGCGGAACTGGAAGACGCGCTACATTCAGGGTGTAGTGGGCGAAAGCCCGTAGGGGTTCAACTCCCCTCTTCGGCACTTTACTTATGTTGATAAAAATATTTAGAAATAATCTTGACAATAACTGACTCATATATTATATTTATAATTTGAGAATTGGTTGAAAGGTTGAAATGAAAGATTATTACAAAATTTTAGGAGTGGATAAAAAAGCGAGCCTTAACGAAATAAAGAAAGCCTATCGAAAGCTCGCTCGTAAGTATCACCCTGATTTGAACCCAGGGGATAAGGAAGCAGAGGCAAAATTCAGAGAAATTCAGGAAGCCTATGAAGTTCTTTCAGATCCCAAGAAAAGGGCTGAATACGATAGAACGGGAAGAGTGGAAGAAGTTTTCAGAATGGGAGATTTTGATTTCAAAACAGGTTTTGAGGGCTTTGATTTCTCAGAGTTTGGAACATCACCCTTTAGAGACTTTTTTGAAAGTTTTTTCAAAGCAAGGAGGGAAAAAGATGTCCCACAGAAAGGAACGGACATACATTATTCCATGACCATAAGCTTTGATGACGCAGTAAAGGGTTTGACAGCACCTGTTAGAATAACAAGAAAGATCACATGCCCAATTTGTGGAGGACAGGGCAACCAAGCAAATAAGGGGTCAAGAATATGTCCCTCCTGCAGAGGAACCGGTAAGGCACATCTTCAAAGAGGTTTCATGAGATTCTCCACAATCTGTTCCACATGCAATGGAAAAGGAACAATTCCTGAGGAACTATGTTACAGATGCCATGGTTCTGGTTATGTGAACAGTGTAGAGAATATAAAAGTAAGAATTCCCCCTGGTGTTTCAGATGGAAGACTCAGAGTGCCAAGAAAGGGCAACGATGGTAAATTTGGTGGTCCACCAGGGGATCTATATATATTAGTAAATGTTCAGCCCCATCCTATTTTTAGAAGGGAAGGCAATAATGTATACATCGCTATGGACATAAGTGTGACAGAAGCTGCACTTGGAACTAAGATAGAAGTTCCTACCATTGATGGTAAAGCTACCATGAAGATACCGCCAGGCACCCATTCAGGACAGGTCTTTAGGTTGAGAGGCAAGGGCATAATTTCGCCTGAGACTGGGATAAGAGGCGATCAATTTGTAGAGGTGAGAATTGTTCCTCCTCCAATTGATGATGAAAAAATAAGAGAGCTCTTGAGACAGCTCGAGGAGAGACAGAGGGCAAGAAAGGAGGGAAGTTAAGTGATTAGAATATCGATCTTATCGAAGTCTTTAAAATTAGGTAAGGTGAAAAAATGAGAAACCTCAAACAAACCCAAAAGAGAGAAAGGAAAAAATATTTCATGATAAGTGCTGTATCTAAGCTATACAATATTCATCCTCAAACCCTCAGACTTTATGAAAGAGAGGGCTTGCTCACTCCGAGTAGAACAGAAGGAAACACAAGGATTTATACCGAAGAAGATCTGAAACGTCTTGAGATAATTCTCAATCTTTCGAGAGATCTTGGAGTGAACCTTGCAGGAATAGAGATTATACTTAACATGAGAGAAAAGATGGAAAGAATGCAGAAGGAGATAAACGAGTTTCTCGAATTTATTAAAAGAGATCTTTTTGAGGGAAGGGAGGATGAATTTGAAAGGAGAAAAAGCGGTATTGTAAAATCTTCGTCTTCCACAATTGTGAGAATAATCAATGAAAACAAAACCAAGAATTCCAAGAGTTGAAAAAATAAGCGAGGGTCTGAAGGAATATTTGAGAGAAATCTCAAAGATTCCCACACTTGCTCCGGAGGAAGAGAAAGAACTGTGGAGAAAATATAAATCAGAAGGGGACAAGGAGGCTTTGAAAAAGATTGTAGAATCCAATCTGAAATTTATAGTCAACTATGTAAAAAAATTTAGAGGCATGGGATTATCTTTCGAAGATCTAATAAATGAAGGAAACCTTGCCCTAATTGAAGCTGCATTGAGATTTGATCCTTCCAGAAATGTCCGATTTGTTTCCTATGCGGTTTGGTGGGTAAGGCAGGCAATAATAAATGCTCTTGCCAGAGATAAAAGGATCTTCTCTCTACCTGTTAAGCTGGTTTATCTTTTTGGAAAACTATCCAAAAAAGAGGAGGAACTTAAAGAGATTCTTGAAAGAGAGCCTACCACAGAGGAACTGGCATCCGAGCTGAAAAAGAGTCCTGAAAAAATAGAAGAGCTAATATCTGTTGCTGACGAACGTCTTCAACTCAACATAGAAAGTGAAACATCTTCGGAACCTCCCTTCGTTGCCGAAAGCGTAGATGATTCAGACGTGGAGAAAATCTTAATAAAGGAGAGCATGAATAAACTCCTGAACGAACTTTTAGCTCATCTCAAAGGTAGAGAGGCTGATATTTTAAGACTTAGATATGGTATGGATGATGGAAGGCCAAAGACTCTCAAAGAAATTGGTAAGACAATGAATATCTCCAGGGAGAGGGTAAGGCAGATTGAAAAAAAAGCTATGAGAAAGTTAAGGGAAAACAAAAAATTATCTGTTCTAAGGAGTTATCTAAATTGAAATGTGATTTATGCGATGGAACCACATGGATAATCGTTGAAAAGAATGGAGAATCTTATGCTAAAAGATGTAAATGCTTTTATGAGAGAAGGATACAGTTTTTCAGAGATTTTGCTCAAATTCCCGAAAGATATTCCCACTGCTACTTTTCAAATTTTGAGCCTACAAAAGGAACTGAGGATGCTCTTAAAATATCAAAAAAATTTGTAGAGCTTTTTCCAGATATTGAGGTAGGGCTTCTCTTTATGGGACCACCTGGTGTAGGAAAAACCCATCTCGCAGTAGCCATATGTAAGGAACTAATTGACAAGGGATTTAATTGTTTATTCTACGATTTCCGGGAGCTTCTTCACAGAATTCAAAGCACATTTTCTCCAGATGCTTCTTTAGAGGAGACTGACATACTTGAACCTGTGTTTGAGGCAGAACTTTTTGTTCTTGACGAACTGGGTTCAAAAAGATCGTCCCCATGGGTCGAGGAAGTTTTATTTTACATTATTAACTCGCGCTACAATTTAAAGAAACCAACAATTTTCACAACAAACTTTTTAGATGAGCTGCCAAAAAAGAGAGGAAGACAAGGATTCCTTCCAGATTTTCAAGAAGAGGAAATTTTAAAAGAACCTACTCTTGAGGAAAGAATAGGCAAAAGGCTCAGATCCAGGCTTTACGAAATGTGCAAAACAGTAATAATGAGTGGAGAGGATTTCAGGAAAAAAATTAAACAGGGAAGTTATAGATTCTAAATCAAAATATTATAACTCCTGCATATCCCACTACTTCTGAATAATCGCCTGTTATGTCTCCAGAAGTAGCATAACTTAAAATTTTTACTCTGCTAGCTCCGAGCCTCAAAGCAGCTGATATGGTGGAAACAACAGGAGCTATACCGCACATAGAAATATTTTCTTTTTCTACCACATCATAAAGCTCCGAAGCATCTAAACTCTCTATCTTCTCAAGGGCTATCCTATCCTTTATCTCTGCCTCCTCTTTTGGAATATAATGACTCATGTCAGAGGAAGCAATTATTAAAACCTCTTTCTCGAATCTTTTAATCGCCTCCGCAAGCTCTTCTCCGAACTTCTCAAGTTGTTCATAGTTTGTCTTCTGAATACATACAGGAACAAAGGAAGCATTCTGGTTGAAAAACTTTATGAAGGGAAGCTGAACTTCGATCGAGTGTTCCCAGGCATGGGCTGAGGAATCTATTCTTACAAGAGAGGATTCTTCAATTATTAACTTTGAAAGCTCCTCATTTATTACCATATCACCCATAGGCGTCTCCCAAACACCCTTTTCCATAATAGAAAAGGTTTTACCCATCCCTGTGTGATTGGGTCCAAGAACAAGAACTGTATCAGGTATATAAATTGAGGAAAAAGTTTCGCCTGCTACCTTGCCTGAATACATATAACCTGCATGAGGTAAAATACCAGCGATTATTCTCCTCTTTTCATTGTTCTCGTCCACAAGATTGGATATAACTTTCCATAGTCCTTCCTTGCTTCTGGGATAAAATTGACCCGCAACTGCAGGCTTCCTTCTTTGAATCATGAAAATTTTCTCATTCCCACATTTTCAATTTAAAGTAATACATATTTTTAAAGATTTGTCAATTTATTAAAAATATTAAATAAATAGATTCTCTTAATTCTAATCCCTTACGAATCCTTTTAGGAAGCGAATATTTCCGCATGGCAAAGGAAATTTTACCGAAAATTAAATAAAACTCAAGGAATAAAACTCAAGGAAGAAAAAGGGTTTTCATACTGAAAATAGTAAGGCGAATTTTTGCCCTCGAATTTTCTCTTTTTTCAATAGAAAGAATAGGCTCTGAAAACAGAAAATTAAAATAATTCTGGAAATCTTAAGAGACATTGATCTTTTGAGGCACTTTCTTGTAAGTAAGCAGGTGGGTGTGATATTTTATAGAATCTGATTAACCCTTGCACTTGAAAAAAACAGGATGGATGTCAAGCTTGTTGAAACCTACTACCCTTAACTTCATGAACTGATTATAATCTCTTGCTTTTAATTTATGTATGAGATGTTCAAATTCAAAACGCAATTCCTCAGTTGTGATCGGAATGATCTTCTCAAGCTTCAGTATTTTGATTTTGCTTGCATTGAAATTAAAATTTCTTCTCTCTGCCTCCAGCCAGATATATGTAAGATAAGAGTTTATTGCTTCTATCGGATTCTTATAGCTTTTGAATCTCCTAATTTCAGGATGATTCTTATATCCCTTTGTTTTCTCTTCCATTTGTTTTCTCTTCCAGCACTTTTTTCGCTAATAGCCCTTCCCTCCAGCATGCGACTAAACCTCTTGTGTCTAAATATTTTGGATGCAAACTCCACAATCTCATATATTTTAATTCAGTATAACTATTGAAAAATTTAAAATAGATGCGAAAGCAACCCACAGAAAATAAGGAGCTAATAAATAGGATGAGATTCGAGACAATCTGCGAAATCTAACTATTAAAATAAATATGAAAATGAGCAGAATTATTATATCCAGAAAAGCAAGCGTAGGATTCCTCATTCCAAAAAAGAAGAGAGACCATAACAAATTCAGGATCAATTGAATTGAATAAAGAAGAACATCCGATAAGATCTTTCCAATGGGATTCTTTAGCCATACGAAGTAAAAGGATAAGCCGATCATTATAAATAAAATGGTCCACACAGGGCTGAAAATCCAGTTGGGAGGGTTAAAAAATGGCTTATTTAGAGTTGGGTACCAAGTGGAAACCGATTTTGAAGTGAAAACCGAACCAAAATATCCGATTAACAAGGGACACAATATTGAAACAATTAATTTTAATAATTTGTTCATAAAATTTACTCCTTACCAGTTAATTTCAAAAAATTCTGTTCGTTAAATAATTATTCAGAATTATTGATAATTCATCAATGGAGAGCAACATGAGTGCTAATCCATGATGAGCAAGTTTTAGAAAATACAATTCAGATCCTAAGGGAAATGCCCCCTCTAATTAGCAAACCATCCCATAAACCAGCATCTATATGTAAATATATGTTTTCTGTTATACGACCTTTAAGCCCCAGGTTAATCTGAAGGATAGGAAATATTTTAGGAATATCTTCTATATCTTGGAAATTCTTCTCTTGTGATTCACTTTCTGATTCAAAAGAATTGGTTTCAGCATTGAAAAACTTACCCTGTAAGTTATAAGAGAAATTACCTTTAAGAGGCGCAATACCGAAGCCAAATCCTATATACGAGTGAATCATCCAGGAAGGTTTTATGTCCCATCTGAAGCTCATATTGTAAGAAAGTGGCTCTATAATTATCTCAGCATCTCCATTTAAATCCGCATACGAGCCATTTGTAAAGTCCATTTTCACATATTGATCTAAGAGTAATTCCATTTTTGTTTTTTCAATGGAAAAACCTATACTAAAAGAACCTTTTTCTCCACCCGGGTAAAATCTTGCCTCAAATCCCAAATTGTTACCTGAAGAATCGAAAGTAGCCTCTCTATTGTAGTAAGATTCTACAAATCCAGGATGCTCCGCCAGTATATCCTCTTTTATCTCTTTATCCATGCTTTCCTCTAAAAAGCTCTCTATCAAAGGTCTTGCAAAATTGATATTCCATGAGCCATAGTGAAAATTAAATTCCCATTTTTGCTGTGCTTTTAAAAGTGAAGCGATAAGAAGAAAATGGACAACCATAAAACCAATTTTAAATGGAATTTTCAACATCGCGACCTCCTTTTGAAGAATATATCACATATCTAATCAAAAGGCAAAAATAATTCCTGGTAACGAAAAATATTTGGTTTAAATTTTATATAGTTTTAGCTTCAGGTTAAAAAGTATTTTAAAAATTCTGAAAGCTTAGTCTTTGTATTTCTAAGCAATGAGTTTATTTCTTCTCATTTGACTGAGGGAAGAATTTGTGCTTAAATATTTATATGGAGGTTTAAAAATGCCCCTTTACGAATATAGATGTTCGGTCTGTGGAGAGAAAGTTGAAATAATTCAAAAAAGCTCTGATACTCCATTAAAAAATTGCCCTACATGTGGCGGGGCTATGAAAAAGCTTTTCTCACCTCCTATGCTACAGTTTAAAGGCAGTGGCTGGTATGTTACAGATTATGCAAAAAGAGACTCGGGAAAAGAGAAAAAAGAGGAAGAGAAAGGCAATAAAAAAGATAAGTAAGGTCTTACCCTCCTGCTTATACATCCCACCTCCAAAAAGCGGTCTCCTGAAAATTCAGGAGACCGCACCCTCTTTTTAAAAGTTTTTCAAAGGAGATTTTATCTCTCCAAAAATTCCTATTTCTGCTCGAAAATTTTTTCAAGCTCAAATCTTTCCTCTGGCGTGGTCATGAATATTAGATAATCCTCTTTTTCCACATTATAATCATCTGGTGGATTGAATACCCAGTCATCTTTAGTTCTAACCGCAAGTAATAATATGTTCTTATAGTTTTTGAGTTTTAGAGCAGAAATTGGATTGCCCGCAAAAAATTCTGGGACAGCCACTTCCTCAACTCGTAAATTTTTCTCTTTATCTCTCAACATTATATTGAGAAATGAAACCACAGTAGGTCTTACCATCTCAGAAGCCATTCTTAATCCCCCAATAAATGTTGGAGCCACCACTGAATCAGCTCCTGCCTTTTTTATTTTTTCTGCATTTTTCAGCTCCTGGCAACTGGCAACCACTCTTATAGCAGGGTTAAGTTGTTTAGCAGTAAGGGTTATAACAAGATTATTATTATCATCATTTGTTGAAGCAAAAAGTCCTTTTGCTTCTGATATGTTAGATTTTGCAAGGGTCTCGCTGTCTGTGGGATCACCGATAATATAAACAGAATCAGGGAAATTCCTCAAAGCTTTTTCCGTTCTCTCCTTATCAGTATCCACCACAACACAAGGTCTTCTCGTATCTTGAAGCTCACTTATTATATGATATCCCACACCCTCTACACCACATGCAATATAATGATTTTTGAATTTTCTGATCATCTTTTCCATTTTTCTCCTCCGAAAAGATTCATTTAGCTCGCCTTCAACAACAAAAGCAGTGAAGCTGGAAAGAATATAGGTGAATGTCCCTATTCCAGAAAGAGCAATAAAAATAGTAAAAATCCTTGCCCATGGATTACCTGACATATCTATGACCTCATTAAAGCCAATGGTTGCTACTGTAATAACTGTCATGTATAGACAATCTATTAAGGAATAGTTTTCCTCTCCTATGAACCAGTATCCGCCTGTCCCAACAATTAGAATAAATAAAAGGAGAATACCACCTATAATAAATTTTTTATAAACCCCTATCGAAGCCGAGGTTTTCATGAATCCCTTCTCAAAGTTATTATTTTTTTAAGTATGCTTTGAATATATTCTTTTGTCAAGCAAATCTCTTTATTCTGATTGAAATCAGCAACATAAGAAAAAAGAATTTTCCTTACAAAATTTTGATGGAAATTTTTCAATAAGCTCCTTTGAGAATATTTAAAATTCCCTCCTTGTCCAGCTGTTTAAAATTCGATAGATATTCTTTTCCCATGCCGCTTATTCTTATCGAGTCTTCAGCTATTTTTGGAAAACTTTTCTCATCTACCCCCAGATCTCTAAGCCTTACTAAAATTCCAATTTTGTCAAGCCATTCCACCATTTTTTTAACAGTCTCTTTCGCTTTCTGCTTCTCATTTCCTTTTCTAACATTGAAAACCCTCTCAGCCAGTTTAGCAAGTTTTAAAGGATTGATTTCCATTATGGTTTCGATAAATGAGGGAATCAATGCAGCAAGTCCTCTGCCATGAGGGATATCAAAAATTGCGGAAATGGGCTGCTCTATAGCATGCATGGGAAAACCAGCACTCTCTCCAGAATTAGGAAACCCTGATACAGCCACAACAGCAGACCAAGCAAGATTTGCTCTTGCTTCAAGATTGCCCGGCTCTTTCATTGCTATTGGAAGATTTTCCATTACTGTTATAATAATGGATTCCTGAAACCTTTCCTGGAGGGGAGTATTCGTGTCTGTATTTGTAAGGTATGGTTCAAGAACATGAGATATTATATCTATTCCTCCTTCACATGTTTTATCTGGAGGAACTGTTACCGATAAAGATGGATCAATTATCGAAAACTTAGGGAAAAGATGAAACGAGCGAAAGAATATCTTCTCCTTAGAAAAAGGATTCGTTATAACCATTCCATTATTAGCTTCAGACCCAGAAGCTGAAAGAGTAGGAACCTCTACTATGGGTAAAGCAGAAGAAATCTTTTTTGGTGTCTTTTTACCATCCGGAACATAATACCAGATTTTCCCAGATTTTCTCCCCCTCCTTTGCTACAACAGCTATTCCTTTTGCTGAATCCATGGCAGAACCGCCTCCGAGCCCTATAACAAATTCGCACTTTTCAGATCTGGCAATTTTTCCACCTTCATCTACAATCTTATCCTTGGGATTGGACTCCACCTTATTGAAAACAACGCACTCAATGTTCTCTTTACTGAGAAGCTCTATCGCTCTTTCCAACACTCCGTTCATTCTGGAACTTTTTTTCCCTGTAACAATCATTGCTTTCTTTCCTATATGCTTCGCCTCTGTTCCCAGTCTTTCCAGAGTTCCCGTTCCAAAGATAATTTTTGTAGGTAAATAAAGGTCAAAATTTAACATTTTTATAAGATTTAATTAAAAAGTCAAAGCAAAATATTGTCAAGAGATTAAAAACAAATTTGAGTAAAAGTTTTAATTTTAGAAGAAGATCACCTTTCAATAGCAAGCTATTTATAAGATATCAAGAAAGCTCAAATATAAAGCTTCTTATTTATATTCATAAAATCCCCTTCCGCTTTTTCTCCCGAGATAGCCAGCATCCACCATCTTTCTAAGAAGGGGACAAGGTCGGTATTTAGGGTCTCCAAAGCCCTCGTATAGAACTTCCATAATATCAAGGCAAACATCGAGACCGATAAAATCTGCAAGGGTGAGAGGACCCATGGGATGATTCATCCCGAGCTTCATCACAGTATCTATAGCCTCAGCTGTCCCCACTCCCTCCATCAGTGCGTATATTGCTTCATTTATCATTGGCATGAGTATTCTGTTGGATATAAAGCCTGGAGAATCCTTAGCCTCAACTGGAACTTTTCCCATTTTCTCTGAAATTTCTTTAACAGTATTGAACGCTTCGTCATCTGTTGCGAGTCCTCTAATTATTTCCACAAGAGGCATTAGGGGAACAGGATTCATAAAATGCATTCCGATCACCTTGTTAGGTCTCTTAGTTACGCTTGCTATTTTTGTAATTGAGATGGAAGAAGTGTTTGTTGCAAGAATTGCCTCAGGTTTACAAATTAAATCGAGCTTCTCAAAAACCTCTCTTTTAACATCAAAACACTCAAAAACAGCCTCTACCACAAGATCAGCCTCGGAAAAATCCTCCATCTTTGAGGTGGTCCTGATTCTTGAAATAATGGTTTCCTTACCCTCTTGAACTTTCCCTTTCTCTATTAGCTTATCCAGACTCTTACCCATGGATAAGAGAGCTTTTTCGAGGATTTCATTGTTCAAATCATGAAGAATTACTTCGATACCAGAAGCGGCAGAAACCTGGGCAATTCCTGAACCCATGGTTCCAGCGCCTACAATCCCAATTTTCTTTATTTCCATTATTACCTCCTCTAATTAAACTTGTATTTAAATTTTTCAACAAAGACTCTTTTATGTCAAGAAGACAATTCCTTAAAAAAATGCCCTGGGTAAGATGCTTTCTCAATAAATGCCAATGTTGTTATAAGATATTTGTTTTCTGTCTTATCTACCAGCTGAGAGTCGAACAGCTCGGGAATAATAACCGCCCAGTTGATAACAGAGAAAAAGCAAAGATTCTTATATCCCTTAAAATCGCCTCTTTGAGATATCCATCGGAGAAGTTGAAGAAAAAAAGGACAAATGATAAAATTTTGAAGAAGCCGGAGTGGCGAAATTGGCAGACGCACAAGACTCAAAATCTTGGGCTCCTTCGGGAGCGTGAGGGTTCGACTCCCTCCTCCGGCATTATAGATTTTATTCAATTAATATAAAGAATTCTAAAAGTTAGAATAAAAAGACAGATCTAACTTTATATAAAGATTCAATAAGGTTTTATAAATAAAATAGCAAACAATAGGGTTTTTATTCAAAAATTTGATTTTCAAAACAGGAGTAATTAAAATTTTTCTATGACATTCGGTCTGAACAATGACATTTATTACAAAGGGGTCAACCTTCACATTCAGACTGAAGTTAAAGGGACTCCACCTTCGTGCATAGAGACTCTAATTTATAAAAAGGGGGAAATAATTTATGTTAAGAAAACAGATTTTCAAACAAAGGATAAAGAGGCTTTAAGAAAACTCATTGAGCTACAGCATAGAGAGGTTATTTTAAATATTAAAAAAGGGATTATAGATTCCATTCTCTGGCCTTCTGGTGAGCCATCCCTGGATGAACTTGTTATCGACTTCTTAAAAGGCCTTTCTGAAAAGAGAGTGAAAATTAACCTTTTCCCTTTCACCATCATACCTACTCCTAAACCAAGAGTGAAGATATATCTCCAGACAAAGGATAGTGTTTCTAATGTTCCTGTTCCTTTTTCTAAAATAAAAATATCTATAAAAGACACCTCAAAAACATGGGATCTGTGGGAAGGTTTCACTGACAAGGAAGGGAGGGCGGAAGCAGAATTTGATGTGCCTTCTGAGGCAGAAAATAGATTCTTTGTGGTTATAAATGCAGAGAAAGAACATTATGGCTCTGATGAGATAAGAAAACTCATCCACAAAATATGAAAAAATTTGTAATACTGGATGCAAATTCTTTGATATACAGATCCTTTTTCGCCATAAAGAAATTATCCACTTCAGAAGGGTTTCCAACAAACGCTATTTATGGATTCTTAAGCACCCTCAGAAAAATTCTCAATGATGTTAAGCCTGATTACATCTGTATAGCAATGGATGCCGGTGGTAAAACTTTAAGACACGAAACTTATGAAAAATACAAAGCTGAAAGACCTCCCATGCCTGATGAGCTTCAAATTCAAATACCATGGATAAAGAGAATAATTTCAGCTTACAAGATCCCTTTGATTGAAATACCCTCTTTCGAAGCGGATGACATAATTGGCACAATTGCGGAAAAAGGCAGAGAAGAAGGCTTTGAGGTCATAATTGCTACCACCGATAAAGATCTTTTCCAGCTTGTAAAAGATAAAATAAACATTTACAATCCCGCAAAAGAAGTATATCTTGACGAAAAAGGAATTGAGAATTTTTTCGGAGTTAAACCTGAAACCTGATCAAGTAGTGGATGTGCTTTCTCTCTGGGGTGACCCAACAGACAATATCCCAGGAGTTCCAGGAATCGGAGAAAAGGGAGCAAAAGAGTTAATAAGAGAGTTCGGCTCTCTCGATAATCTACTCGATAATCTCGAAAAAGTAAAGGCAAGATACAGAGATGCAATAGAAGCTAATATGGATTCTCTTCTCATGAGCAGAGAACTTGCCAGAGTTAGAACAGATATTGAAATAGATTTTAACCCCTCTGATTTTGAATTGAGGGAGGGTGATTTAAATGAGCTAAGACAAATTTTTGAAAGGCTTCAATTCAATACCTTTCTAAAGGAACTTCCAAGGATAGAGACAGTGGAAAAGGATTACAAGACCATCTTAAACGACTCGGAACTCATGAAACTTATATCGGAGATAAAAGAGAAAAAAAGGGTATCAGTGGATGTGGAGACCACATCCAGATCTCCAGTAGGAGCAGAAATAGTAGGCATTTCCCTTGCTCTCCAGCCACATAGAGCCTTTTATATTCCCATCCAACATAAATACCCTGGTGCTCCTAAACTAATGGAAAAATCCAAAGTTCTCAGGATACTTAAAGAGATTCTTTTAGAGGAATCCATTGGTAAGATTGGGCACAACATAAAGTATGATTACATTGTATTCAAAACAAACGGAATAACCATAAAAAATATCCAGGATGATTCCATGATTCTTTCATACCTTCTTAACCCCAACAGAAGAAACCATTCCCTTGATGAGCTTGCATTGGAATATCTTTCATATAAGACCACTACTTACAAGGAAATAACGAATAAAGAAGGGAAAGGAATCACTCTTGACCTAATTGACATTGAAAAAGTTGCCAGATATTCCTGCGAAGATGCGGATACAGCTTTAATGCTTGTAGATAAGATGAAAGAAAAAGTAAAGGAGGAGAATCTGGAGAAAGTCTACAGAGAACTTGAGCTTCCTTTGATTGAAGTTCTTGCAGATATGGAAATAGCTGGAGTAAAAGTGGATGTGGGATATATTTCAGAGTTTTTAAAATTCCTTGAGAAGGAAATTTTTGAATTATCTTCCAAGATTTACAAGCACGCTGGGATTGAATTCAACATAAACTCTCCGAAGCAAGTGGCAGAGGCTCTGTTTCAAAAGCTCCGCCTTCCCACAGGGAAGAAAACAAACAAAGGAAAGGATTTCTCCACAGATATTGAGGTTTTGAAAGAACTTTCTGATGTCCATCCTGTTATTCCCATGATTCTGGAACACAGAATTCTTTCGAAACTTAAATCCACTTACTGCGATTCCATCTACTCCCTTATCCATCCCCTTACAGGACGACTCCATACCTCATACAATCAGGCAGGAACTGCTACTGGTAGGCTCTCTTCCTCAGAGCCAAACCTCCAGAACATTCCAATTAAAACTCCTATAGGGAAAAAAGTTAGAAGAGCCTTTATTTCAGAACACGGCTCTTCCTTTCTTTCAGCGGATTATTCCCAGATAGATCTTCGAGTTTTAGCCCATTTCTCCGAAGACCCTGTTCTTGTTTCTGCTTTCAAAGATGGAGAGGATATTCATGAGAGAACAGCCTCTGAAGTTTTCGGCAACGAACTTATATTTCCTCCAGAAGAGAGAAGAAGAAGAGCAAAAATAATAAATTTTTCTATAATTTATGGAACCTCCGCTTTTTCCCTTTCAAAAGAGTTGGGGGTTTCTCTACAGCATGCTCAAGAATTTATGAATAAATATTTTCAAAGATATCCTAAAGTAAAAGAGTTCATAGAACATGTGATAAAAGAAGCTGAAAAAAATGGATATGTTAAAACTCTTTTCGGTAGAAAAAGACAGGTTCCAGAGCTTAAAAGTTCAAACAAGGGAAAACAAGGGAATAAGAAACTCAGGCGAGAGAATAGCAATTAATTCGGTTATTCAGGGTTCTGCAGCTGACCTAATGAAAAAAGCCATGATAGAGGTATGGACTTTAATAAAAAAGGAAACTCTAAGTTCAAAATTAATTCTTCAAATACACGATGAAATAATCCTTGAGTGCCCTGATGAAGAACTTGATTTTGTGAAGGAAAAGGTAAAAAATATTCTTGAGAATGTCTTTCCACTCAGAGTGCCATTGAAGGCAAATTTAAGTTCAGGGAAAAATTGGGAAGAAGTTTAAGAAAGCAGGAGGAATAAATGAAAATAGGTATTATTTCTGACACCCATGATCATAGAGGATATGTGAGAAAAGCCATGGAGATATTCACTACAGAGGGTTGTTCATGGATACTTCATGCAGGAGATTTTGTAGCGCCATTCATAATAGAGGATATGAGAAAATTCGGAGGATCCTTTATAGGAGTCTTTGGAAATAACGATGGAGAAAAAGAGGGGCTGATAAATTCTGTTTCTAACTTTGGACAAATTGAGATACCCCCTTATCCCTTTATTCTTGACGGCAAAAAATTTCTTCTCATGCATAAGCCAATAAGAATGGAAGAGAATTCCAAAGAGTATCAAATAATTATATATGGGCATACCCATAGAAGACATGTAGAAAGAAAAGGAGACTCGCTAATCATAAATCCAGGTGAAGCCTGCGGATGGCTATTCAACGAGCCTTCCGTTGCAATCCTTGACTCAGAAAATGAAGATATTGCATTTATAGAGCTTTGAAGGTGGATTATGCTCAAAAAATTTTTGATTGTTTTCTTAATCTTAGGTTTTTCTGGGTGTGCTACAATACCAGAGAAACCTTTTGAAATTGATGAATCTAAGATTGGCAAGGGTCTCAATTTTTTCAGTAAAAAGGCAGAAATTGAACAAGGGAAAGGTTTCGCAAAAGAAATAGAATCAAAATTAGAATTGCTCCATGACCCTTATGCAGAAAATTATCTCTCAGAAATGGGAGGTTCCCTTATTACCAGCTACAGAAGGCAGGATCTTGTTTCAGACTATGACTTTCAATTTAAGATTGTGAATTCTTTTGATGTTAATGCTTTCGCAACTATGGGAGGTCAGATTTGGGTAAACCGAGGATTAATTGAAAAATCAGATTCCGAGGAAGAACTTGCTAGTGTTATAGCTCACGAAATAGGACATGTAATAGGAAGGCATATTTCCCAGCAAATATCAAGGCAGCTCCTGATAATGGGAATTGTGACGATTGCTTCGACTGCCATAAAAGATGAGGATTTAAAATCAATTGTTCAGATAAGCGGTGGCGCCTATTTATTCTTCTCTTCCCTTAAATTCAGTAGAGACAACGAAAGGGAAGCAGACTATCTTGCAATTCAAATGCTCCATGATTGCAGTTATAACCCTAACGGGCTTAAGGTTTTCTTTCAGAAATTACTGGAGATGAAGAAAGGAGGCATAGAGCTTCCTTTTCTTTCCACTCATCCCACCACTGAAGAAAGAATAATGAACATTGAATATTACATATCAAATCTCCCTAAAAAGAACTACAGGATATGGAACAAACAAAATTTTTTATACTTAAAAAAGCTTCTCTCCACATATCCTGAGACATATCCTGAGCCAAAAAAGAATTAAGAATAAAGTATAACTTATTGGTGTAATGATTTCTAAATATAAAAAGATCTTGCTCTTTCTTTCCGAGAAGTTTCCTACAGGAGAAAACCATCCCATTTTAAAAGGGAACTCCCATTTGACTTTTTTATCCCAACTGTTGAAAATAAAAACTCAATCCACTAAACTTAGACCTTACAAGGAGGAATTATGGGTAAAAATATTGTGGAAAAAATTTTGAAAGAACATCTTGTGGAAGGAAATTTAAAAGAAGGAGAAGAGATTTACATATCAATTGACCAGGTTCTAACACAGGACGCTACAGGAACCATGGCTTATTTGCAGTTTGAGGCGATGGGTTTGGACAGAATACAGGTTCCCTTAGCTGTTTCCTATGTTGACCACAATACTCTACAGATCGATAACAAAAACCCCGACGACCATATTTATCTTCAGACTGTGGCGCAAAGATATGGTGCATATTTTTCAAGACCGGGTAATGGAATATGCCATCAGGTTCATCTAGAAAGGTTTGCAAGACCTGGCGCTACTCTCCTCGGGTCTGACAGTCACACTCCCACTGCTGGAGGAATTGGCTCCTTAGCAATTGGCGTTGGGGGCCTTGAGATTGCATCTGCCATGGGAGGAGAGCCTTTTGCAATAAGAGTTCCCAAGGTGGTAAGGATATGGCTTGAAGGTGAGCTCCAACGGCCCTATGTAATGGCAATGGATATTATTCTCGAGCTTCTAAGAAGATTGACGGTTAAAGGCGGTGTGGGAAAGATATTCGAATATGACGGTCCTGGAGTCAAAACTCTTACAGTTACTGAAAGGGCTACTATTACAAATATGGGTGCTGAGCTGGGAGCCACTACTTCCATATTTCCTTCCGACGAAATTACACTAAAATATTTAAAAGCCCAGAAAAGGGAGAATCACTGGAGAGAGCTCAAGGCTGACTCAGATGCTATTTATTCAGAAGAGATTAAAATAAATCTCTCCGAACTTGAACCCCTTATCGCATGTCCTCACCAGCCTGACAATGTGGTGAAAATAAGGGAGATTGCCGGTATAAAAGTAAATCAGGTAAATGTGGGTTCTTGCACAAACTCTTCTTATCAGGTTTTGAAATCCGTCTCCGCTTTTTTAAAGGGAAGAACAGTCCATCCTTCTGTATCAATGACTGTAAGCCCTGGGTCGAAACAGGTCTATGAAATGATGGCAAGAGAAGGAGATCTCGCTGAACTTATAGCTTCAGGTGTAAGAATCCTAGAGTCAGCATGTGGTCCTTGTATTGGAATGGGACAAGCTCCTCCAGCAAAAGGAGTATCTGTTAGGTCCTTTAACAGAAATTTCAAAGGAAGATCAGGAACAGTGGATGCTGAGATTTATCTTGCTTCTCCTGTTTCATGTGCTGCCATGGCACTGAAAGGAGAAGTAGTTGACCCAAGAGATGTAGGAGTCAAAATACCCATTTTTGAAGAGCCAGAGGTTTTTATAACCAATGATAATATGATTATCCCTCCCCTTCCTCCTGAGGAAGCGAGAAAAATCGAGGTAATAAAGGGTCCAAACATTAAGGATGTTCCAATAAAGGGAGCTCTTGAGGATAGGATAGTGATGTCTGCGCTTCTTAAAGTAGGGGATAATATTACCACAGACGATATTATGCCAGCTGGAGCAGAAATTCTTCCTCTTCGTTCCAACATTCCAGAGATATCCAAATATGTTTTCTGGCGTATTGACAAAGAATTTTACAGGAAGGCTAAAGAGGTGGGGACTTCAGTTGTGGTAGGGGGAGAAAATTATGGACAGGGCTCATCCCGTGAGCACGCAGCTCTTGCTCCCATGTATCTTGGGTTGAGAGCGGTTCTTGCAAAATCTTTTGCACGAATTCACAGGTCAAATCTAATAAACTTCGGAATATTCCCTCTCACTTTTCTGAATCCTTCGGACTATGAAAAAATTGAGCAGGGAGACATTCTTGAAATTGTAAACATCTACGATTCCCTCGAAAATGACAAGCCCTTTAAAGTCATCAATAAATCAAAGAATTATTTCTTCGAGACCGCTGCTAAGTTTACAAAAAAGGAAAAGGATGTTCTTAAAGCGGGTGGACTTCTGCCTTATATAAAGAAGAAAAAAGGGAACAGTAATTCAGTCTGAATAAAAAATAGAAATTGATTGTGGTTTAGGAATTTTCTATGTCATCCAGTTGGTGATGGTGAAGAAAGCGGATATTTTTTCATTGGTCTCTCTCAGCTTTTTTGATAGCTCTTTAACAAAAGATTTTAAAATCTTAATAGAAAGGGATGGATTTTTTTCCATTAAATCCCTGAAATCTTTAAGAGATATCTCCAGTAGGGTGACATCAGAATGAGCAATAGCCCAAGCTGACCTTATAGAATCTTCGATAAGGGACATCTCCCCAAAATAATTCCCTTCGTCAAGAATTGCCAGTGCTTCCTCCCCAGCGTTAGGTATCATTTTTGATATTCTTACTCTCCCTTCATAAATTATATACAAACAATCAGACTTATCTCCTTCCTTAAAAACAATGGTGTCCTTTTTTAGCTCTTTGACCCTACCTATATGTAATATTTCTGTGATTTCTTCCTTGCTTAACTCTTTGAAAAGAGATATGGATTTAAGAAAGTCCTCTCTCATAGCTATTTTTTTATAAACATTGATGATATTGCCGCTTTTTTAAGCTCATTTAAAGCCCTCAGAGCAGCTTTTCTCACCCATGAATGGGAATCGTTAGTAAGCTCATTGAGATGGGGAATGACTTCCTGACCACCAATTTTTGTAAAAAATTCTATAAGCTTAAATTTGACTTCTAAATTTGGATCTTTTTTAAGTTCAGTAACCTCACTGCTTATAATCGCTATTTTTTTGTTGGTCATCAATTCAAGAACACTGCTCTTAACAAACCAATTGGGATTTTTAAGGAGGGAAAGTAAATATGGAATATTTATGTCGTTCCTTTGACTCAGAGCTTTCAAAGTATTATTTCTTACATCCCAGTTCACATCCTCAAGAAATTTAAAAAGCGCATCCACTACCCAGCTCCCTTCTCTATTTTTGATCTTCTCTATCAAATTAATCTTCTCAAGCTTATCCCCTTTTTGTATAATTTTTTCCACCTCCTGCTTTAGCTCTTCCTCCTCTGCCATATCTTTTTTGAGCAAACTTATAACCTTATTTGCAGAATCCCTAACCACCGGGTTGGGATCTGACAAAAACTGATTTATAATCTCTATGTTGCTTATACCTATTTCTCTCGCCAGTTTCAAGGCATAGGCTTTAAGAGGAGGAAATTGTTCTTTCAAAGATATAAGAATAAATGGTTCCTTCTCCTTCAAAGCTTCAAATTCATCGCTTTTAATGAACTCGAGCTTTTTCTTGGGAGGAAGAGATTCAAAATATTCAATAGAAAATTCCATCAGACCATATCCAGTAAATGTCCGAGTTTTTCTTTCTTTGTTTTAAGATAGAATTTATTTTCAGGAAGAGGAGGAATTTCAATGGGAACTCTCTCCACTATTTCAAGCCCATAACCCTCAAGCGCATAAAACTTTCTTGGATTATTTGTCAGAAGTCTCATCTTTCTGACTCCAAGAGTAAGAAGGATTTGAGCGCCAATTCCATATTCTCTCTGATCCGGTTTAAATCCAAGTTTTTTATTTGCTTCCACTGTATCAAGCCCCTGATCCTGAAGGCTATAAGCTCTAATTTTATTGGTAAGCCCAATTCCTCTTCCTTCATGATTTATCATATAGAGTATAACACCTTTTCCTTCTTTTTCAATAATTTCCATAGCTTTATGAAGTTGAGTTCCACAATCACATCTTAGCGAACCAAAAGCATCTCCAGTGAGGCATTGGGAATGAGCTCTTACAAGCACAGGCTCATCGGGATTGATCTTTCCTTTGACAAGGGCAAGGTGGGTTTCATGATGAATAATGTCCTCAAATATCATAACATTAAAATTTCCAAAGGTTGTGGGAAGCTCTGCCTCAGCAATTTTCTTAACAAGGATTTCGCTTTTCAATCGGTATTTTATCAGATCAGCTATTGCAAGAATTTTTATCCCGAATTTTTCTGAAAATTGCTCAAGTTGTGGCATCCTCGCCATTGTTCCATCTTCGTTCATAATTTCGCATATCACTCCAGCAGGGTAAAGTCCCGCAATCTTGGCAATATCAACGGAAGCTTCTGTTTGTCCAGCTCTTTCAAGCACGCCTCCTCCTCTCGCCCTCAATGGGAATATATGTCCCGGTCTTGCAAGATCCTCGGGTTTTGTTTTCGGATCTATGGCTTTGAGAATAGTGGCTGCCCTGTCAAAGGCAGAAATTCCAGTGGTTATACCCTCTTTTGCATCAATAGACACAGTAAATGCTGTCCCATATGCAGCAGTATTGTTCGCATCATTTACCATTAAAGGAAGCTCCAATTCATTTATTCTCTCCTCTGTAAGAGAAAGACAGATAAGACCTCTCCCATATTTACTCATGAAGTTTATAGCCTCTGGGGTTACCTTCTCAGCAGCTATCATAAGGTCTCCCTCATTTTCCCTATCCTCGTCATCCACTATAATTATCAATTTTCCGTTCTTTACATCTTCAATAACTTCCTCCACCCTTGATATGGGCATTTTGTAACCTCCTTATATACAATTTTATCATTTTAAAATCTATAAAGAAAGAGGGCAAAATAGCATCACTAAAAACTTTTGCAAAAGCCATTTATCGCATGGCTGGATTTTATAAATTAAGTAAAATATACCCTTGAGGTGGATCTACTTCCAATATCTAATTTCCCACCCCAT
>FWPU01004275.1_pt1 | contig 33596 bp, 28 predicted proteins | sample 2228361 | NCBI WGS metagenome assembly FWPU01 (sample SAMEA103939777, study PRJEB20133) | metagenome
ACAAGCGAGGACGCTTATGCTACGGCGAGGACGCTTATGCTACGTAGAGCAAGCGTCCCCGCTTGCTCAGGCAGGCCAAACCCGTCCGGCAGGTCTGCACAAGCGAGGACGCTTATGCTACGGCGAGGACGCTTATGCTACGTAGAGCAAGCGTCCCCGCTTGCTCGGGCGGGCCAAACCCATCTGGCAGGTCAACACCGGCGAGAACGCCTGTGTTACCCAGTCAGCACAAGCGAGGACGCCTGTGCTACGGCCACCTGTACGGGCCGTACCACCGCGCGTACAGGCGGCGCTATGCTGCACATTTGTCACTCGTTGCTCGCGGCCTCAATGCGCGCTGTCGCCTTTTCTTCAGCAGCACTCGGCCGTAGGTAGCGGGGAACAAGGGTAAAGGGGTCGTCTTGTTCGCCGCGCTTGTGGCGCTCAAGAGCGGCCAGGGCAACACCCCATGCGCAAGGGTACCACAACTCAGGCGGTGCAACACGAACGTAAGCCGGCAGCCGCGGCGCAAGTTCCGTCAGGGCGGGGCCCGCGACCACCACTCCTGGTTCTAGCGAGGCGAGCCAAGTCGCGGCATGAACGAGACTCGTGGGTGCGTCAGGCTCCAGGCCACCGGTCGGGGTTCGGCGAAAGCCTGCCGCGAACACCTGGCCGCGGCCTGCGTCCAGCACAACGGCCAGCCGGTCGGCCGCCGCCTCGGCGCGCATGTGCCGGGCGATGCACTCAAGCGTATCGACACCTACAAGGCGGCAGCGCCATGCATAGGCCAATACCTTGGCGGTGGTTACGCCGACGCGCAGGCCGGTAAAGGAACCCGGGCCGGCGCTGACGGCCACCAGGTCGATGGTTGGGCCCTGCCAGCCCACGGCGGCCAGCAGTTCGTGCACGGCGGGGGCCAGGGTACGAGCGCTCCGCGCAGCGGGGGCTAACTCGATCTGGGCCAGCAGGCGAGCATCCTCACAGGCGGCCACGCTGCCGGCAAGACCGCTCGTTTCCAGGGCCAGAATCCGCATGAGGTGAGACGGGTTAAAGGGGCGGTGACGGCGTGGATTGGCGAGGCCAAAACGACTTGACCAGTTCGACGCGCTAACATAGACTGCGCCTAGAAGTTAAGTAAAGCTCTCACTGCGGAGTTCCGCCTCTCGTGGGCCGGTTGCCGAGGGAGTTGAAGGTCTACGGGTGTGAAGCGCGCGCTAATTAGCGATATTCATAGCAACCTCGAGGCGCTCGAGGCAGTGTTGGCCGACATCCGTGCGCAGGGCATCACGGAGATATACTGCCTGGGGGACATCATTGGCTATGGCCCGAACCCTTGCGAGTGCATCGACCTGGTGATGAAGTGCGACCTGTGCATCCTGGGGAACCACGATCAGGGGGCATTGTTTGATCCGGAGGGTTTCAACTCGGGCGCGGAGCGTGCGATCTTCTGGACGCGAGATCAGCTAGAGAACTCACGAGATAGTGCGGAGGTGCGGCAGAGGCGCTGGGACTTTTTGGGAGAGCTGCCCCGCAGCAAGCGCGAGAATGGGTTGTTGTACGTGCACGGATCGGCACGGAATCCGCTCAACGAATACGTGTTTCCCGAAGATATCTACAACCAGCGCAAGATGGAAAAGTTGTTTTCGCTGATCGAGCGGCATTGTTTTCAGGGCCATACGCACGTGCCGGGCGTGTTTACGGAGAGCATGAGCTTTTACAGCCCGGAGGAGATCCACTACGAGTATCGCCTGGGCGAGCAGAAGACCATGATCAACGTCGGCTCGGTGGGCCAGCCGCGCGACAACGACCCGCGGGCATGTTACGTGGTACTGGAGGATGAGGTAGTGCGGTTTCGCCGCGTGGACTACCCGTTCGAGAAGACCATTCAGAAGATTTACGACACACCGGAGCTGGACAATTTTCTTGGCGACCGCCTGCGGGACGGGAAGTAGGCAGCCCATTGGGCGTCTATGATTTGCGAAGCGGCGCGGGCTGCTTGGGCGGCGGGGACGCTTCGGCCATTTGCCCGGTTTTGCTTTGCCGGGAGCTTGCCTGACGACTAAGGACCCAAGTGCATGGACCGACGCCTAAACCGCTTCATGGTAGCGGCCCTGCTCGTGCTGTTGTTGCAGATGCTGCTCATGCGATGGCTGGCGCCGCCGCAGCCCGAGCCTAGAGAGGTGCAAGATCGGGGCGGCCAGGCAGCCCAGCGTGCGGAAGGCGGACGAGGCGACGCAGACCACAGAGCGGTCGGCGGCGCTCAGGTCGGCGGCGCAGAGGCAGACCAGCAGGCGGAAGAGCAGCCCCGGCCGCGTGCGCGCAAGTATCCGCGGCAGACGGTCTACCTCGGCTCGGCAGATCCCAACAGCCCGTATCGCATGGCGGTGGTGCTTAGCTCTCGGGGCGCGTGCGTGGAGCGTATCGACTTGAACAGCCCCAAGTACCGCGACCAGCAGAATCTCTCGGGCTACCTGGGAGATTGGGCCAGCCGGCCGGGCAGCAAGGGGTTGGCGCTGGCCAGGATCCTGCCCGGTACGCCGCTTGCGCGTGCCGGTGCCAGGCCGGGAGACGTGATCAAGGCCCTCGACGGCCAGGAGGTAGCCTCTCGAGAGGTGCTGGAGCGACGGTTGGCCAGGCTTTCACCGCGCCGAATGGTGGAGTTGACCGTGGTGCGTGAGGGAAGGCCGGTCAGCTTGCAGGTCAGGCTTGGGCGTTGGCCGGTATCTGTGGTCCGCGAGGAGCCAGGCTCCCAGACTTCGCTGTTGACGACGCTCGCGCAGATCGACGATCGCAGCCTGGCGCCCGGCCAGTTGGAACTGGCAGGTGTTCAGTTACGCAGCGACAATTGGGAGTTGCTGCCAGGCACGTCGGCCGACGAGGCGGCATTTCGCTACGTGTTGCACTCCTGGGGCCTCGAAGTCGTCAAGCGCTACCGCCTGCCGCGTGTTGAAGACGCCGCAGCCACGCCGGGCTTGGCCCAACCGTACCACTTTGTCTTGCGTATCGAGGTGCGCAATATCGGCGGCAAGCCGCGGCGGGTGGCCTATCGCCTCGATGGCCCCGCGGGGATTGCCTACGAGCCCTGGAACCTGAGCAAGATCAATCCGCATGGCGTGTTCGGAGCGGCGGGAGTTCGCGATGTGGTGGTGGCTTTTCGCACGGGCGGGCGCTTTCGGCATACGCTCGTTCCCTGCCTCAGCATCGTGGCAGACGAGGTCGATGGGCTGCCCTGGAGCAACGACCCGCTGGTGTATCTAGGCGTGGATTCGCAGTATTTCGCCTCTGTGCTCCTACCGCAGACGAGCGATCCACAGGCGGTCATCTATTCGGAGGCGGAACCGATCTTGGCCGGGCCCAAGCCGGAGAAAAGGGCCCACCACATTCTAGCCAATACCTCGTGCCGCTTGACCAGTCGCCTGGTGACGCTGAAGCCCAACGAGCCCCCCTTGGCCGATGAGTACTACGTGTTCGCCGGCCCGAAAAGCCCGCCTATCCTGGCACAGTACGGGTTGGACGACCTCATCTCGTACGGCTGGTATCCCATGTTTGCCAAGCCGCTGGTGGTTGTGCTGCACTTCTTCTACGCGATCGTGGGCAATTACGGCCTCGCCATCATGATGCTCACGGTGCTGGTGCGCTCCTGCCTATTCCCGCTCAGCCGCAAGCAGGCGCTGAATGCCCAGAAAATGCAGGAGTTGCAGCCTGAAATGAAGCGCATCGCTGAACTTTATAAAGACGACCCGCTCGCCCGCAGCAAGGCGACGCAAGAGCTGTGGCGGAAACACAAGGTGAATCCCTTCGGCGGCTGTCTGCCCGTGCTCATCCAGTTGCCGATCTTCATCGGTTTGTATCGGGCCCTGTCTCTCGATATCGAGCTGCGCGGCGCGCCGCTCATCAGCGAGGGTTTTCCCTGGTGCAAGAACCTTGCGGCGCCAGACATGCTCTTTCGCTGGCAGGGCTTTCTTCCGGCATTCCTCACCGACCCGGTTTCCGGCTGGTTGGGGCCGCACTTCAACCTGCTCCCCTGCGTGACCATCGGCCTGTTCCTCTGGCAGCAGAAGATGTTCATGCCCCCGCCGACCGACGAACAGTCGGCCATGCAGGCCAAGGTGATGCGGTTCATGACGGTGTTCATGGGAATCTTGTTCTTCAAGGTTCCCGCCGGACTGTGCACGTACTTCATTGCGTCCAGCCTGTGGAGCATTGCAGAACGCAAGCTGCTGCCCAAGAAAACGCCGGCCGGCGAGGCGGGTGTGCCGGTCAAGAAGGCGCCTAGTCCGGAAGGCAACGGTGCCCTGGCCAGGCTCCGCCGGGCACGGCATCGCGGCCGCAAGTGACTCCACGTGAGCAGGACTGATGACACGATCGTCGCGCTAGCGAGCGCCCCAGGCGCGGCCGCCCGCAGCGTGGTGCGGCTGAGCGGCCCGCGTTGCCTCGAGGTGCTGGAACACATCTGGCAATGGCATGCTCAGCGGCCGCAGCTTGAGCGACCGCGTGCCGAAGCAGGACAGGTTCGCCTGCCGGGACTCGCCTCGCCAATTCCCACTGTGCTCTACCTCTGGCCAAACTCGCGCAGCTACACCCGCGAGCCGGTGGCCGAGCTGCATCTTCCCGGCTCTGCGCCGCTGGCGGACGCCGTCCTTGGCGCACTGTGTGCGGCCGGTGCACGCCTGGCACAACCTGGCGAGTTCACCATGCGTGCCTTTCTGGCAGGCAGGCTCGACCTCACCCAGGCAGAGGCCGTGTTGGGTGTGATCGATGCCCAAGACGCACGCCAACTCGAATCGGCCCTCGCACAACTTGCCGGAGGCATCGCCCGGCCACTTGCCGAACTGAGAGACGAACTGCTGGAACTGCTGGCCCATGTCGAGGCATCGCTAGACTTTGCCGAGGAGCACCTGGACTTCATCCCGCGAGGCGAACTCGTGGTCCGACTGCAAGGGGCGGCCAAAGGCGTGGCAAGCCTGCGCGGCCGCTTGCGTGGGCGCAACTTGGGGGATCCGCTACCGCGTGTGGTACTGGCCGGCCGGCCCAACGCGGGCAAAAGCAGCTTGTTCAACGCCCTGGTTAGCCGCTATGGAAAGGGGCAATCGCCCGCCGATCTGGCTACTGCCCTGGTGGCGCCGGTTGCGGGCACAACGCGAGACTACCTTACCGCGGCACTAGACATCGATGGCGTCGGCTGCGAACTCGTGGACACGGCCGGGATTGCCGTTGAGCAGGCCGCAGTGACGGTGCAGCCCGTCCTGTCGGCTAACTCCGGGCCGGCCGGCGGTAGACTTGAGCCGCCCTGTTCGGGCGAACAGACGCCCACGCCTGCCCGTGTGCCCGTGCGACCAACTGCCGGCCCTGACGAGCAGGTCCAGCAGGTAACTGCCGAGCTGCGCCGCCAGGCCTGCATTGAACTGTGGTGTATCGACTCCACCCAACCCATCGATACCCGAGAACAGACCTGGTTGGCGGAGGCGCGGGCCGATCGCCTGGTGGTGTGGACGAAGGCGGACGCCATCGCTGCCCATGGTCGATGCTCTACACCATTCGGCTGCGAATTACCTGTGGTAGCCGCGAACTTCGAGCCTGAGCCGGCGGAGCAGATTGTGCAAGCTGTGCGCGGCCGGCATGGGCAGCCGGTGGCTGTGGCGACAAGCGCCGTTACGGGCCAGGGCCTTGGGGACCTGGCCGCCCGGCTACGTGCGATGCTCGTCGGGCTGTGCCATCCCGGGGGCGAGGCCGTGGCGTCCACGGCACAGCGGGCCGAAGAGCACCTTCGAGCCGCGCAAGGTGCACTGGACGAGGCGTGCCGGCTCGCCCTAGCAGGAGAAACAGAGGAGGTATTGGCCGTGGAGATCCGTAGTGCCCTCGACGCCTTGGGGTGCGTTTCCGGCGCCGTCTATACGGAGGACCTGCTGGACCGCATTTTCTCTCGGTTTTGCATAGGTAAATAGCAGCCACGCAGGCGTGCCGGCCCTTTCGCCGCACGTATGCTGCATGGGGCGGCCGACATGCAGGGGGGCCGCACTTCAGAACCGCTGTGCGCTGCCAAGGTGCGTTGGCGCGGCGCAAGGTAGCGGCCAACGCAGGTGGCAACGTATAATAAGGCGATGCCTCGCCGCCCTCAGCACCTGGACGACATCTTGCGTTCGTGGCCGCATGTGCCGGGCGAGGTGAATGCGCGCATCGTCAAGGGGAGCGATGGCCGCGAAGTGATCCAGTTGCGTATCGAGATGGGCGTCATGCAGTTGGAGGTCGATCATCGGCCCGACGGCACACGCCCCGGCGGCGCGGAGACCTATTTCGACTATCTGCTGGCCCTGGCCATACACCAAGGCGACGACCTCGTTCTCGATGAGGAGCAGTGCGCCGAGGCCGACCGAGAATTCGTGCAGTTCTACCAGCGGCGTATCTGTTGGCTGGCCCTCCGCAGGTATCGGCAGGCGGTTCGCGACGCCGATCACAGCCTGGCGCTCATGGACTTTGTACGCCGCTGCTCCCCAAGCCAGGAGTGGACGCAGTCTCATGAGCAGTACCGGCCGTACATCCTGTTCCATCGCACGCAGGCCGCCGCGCTGGCCGAGCTGGAAGACAAGGGGCCCGAATCGGCCATTGAGCAGATCAACGAAGGGCTGGAACGGATCCGGGGGTGCTCGCAGAATGGCGAGCATGGCGATCAGCCGCCAGAGAGCGAACTTGTGGACCGGCTGGTAGAGCTGCGCGAGCAGCTCCGCGAGCATTTCCACGTGGGCCTAACCCTGCGCGAACGGCTGGCCGAGGCCGTGGCCCACGAGCAGTACGAACTGGCCGCCCGCCTAAGAGACGAGATCGCCCGGCGATACCGTTAGGTCCCACCAAGCGGCCGGGCGCCGCCGGGGGGAAGAGTCCGCCTGCTCCCCGCCACTCTGCCGCAACACGGCTGGCAGTATGCTGCGCTTTGAAGCCGCAGCTCGTGGGCTGCCACGCCGGCCAGCCGCACAACGGCTCGCGAGGCGCTACTTGATTTCGACGCCGCGCCCCTGAGAATAACTTTGGCGCGATTCCCCTATCGCCCCGGCGCGGGCAGCCAGCCGGCGGCGAGTCGTGCCCGCCAATAGGATGCCGGTGACGCTAGTTGGATGGATCAACGTACCCGCCCCTGCCGCCCGCGCTGCGCGAGCTTGGGCCCACAGAGCCAGCCGCCCTAGAGAAGATGTGCTGCGTTTTCGGGACGTGTTGAGGAAGGCGTATTAGCATCAGGATGTGCGGCCACGGCGGTAGTTACACGCACCAGGGGCCTAGAACATCCAACGTTGCAGTAGCATGCGGCGTGCCTGGCGGCCATTGGAGCCTGCGGTCGCCACGGCATGGCAACGACCAACCGCGATGCCCCCACCACAAGACCCTGTATTGGAACTGCTTCCGGCTTGCCTGCGTATTGGGGCGATTCGGGCACCGTATGCCGTGAGCTTCATTACCCCGTACGCACAAGAACTCTTGGGATACGCGCCGGAACAGGTGCGTGCGGAAGCGTCGTTCTGGATCGACCGGATACACCCCGACGACCGCGCCGCCGTGCTGGAGGCATTGGCCCGCCTGGAACCGGGCGGGTTGGCGGTGCTGGACTACCGGTTCCAGGACGCCCGTGGCCAGTACCGGCGATTTCGCGACCGCGTGCGGCGCGTAGCTCGCGGTCGGGCAGGCGGAGAGGTGCTGTTGGGTCTGCTCGAAGACCTGTCGGAGCAGCGGCAGCTCGAATTGGCACTGGCGGAAAGCGAGGCTCGTTTTCGCCGTTTCGCGGAGCAGGTGCCCGATGTGATCGTACGCTGGGACGTGTTTCCGCAGCAGCGGTGCAATTACATCAGCCCAGCCGTGCAGGCCCTCACCGGCTATGCGCCGCAGGACTTTTATGCCGACCCGCTACTGCCCAAGAAGCTGCTTGCCCACGAAGACTGGGAAAAACTTCAGGCCGCCCTGGACCGCGCTGAGCCTTTGCCCTCGCCATTGCAGTTGCGCCTGGTGTGCAAACGTGGCGAGATTCGTTGGATCGAAACCCGCCTGGCCTGTGAGAGAGACGCAGCCGGCCGCATTTGCGCCGTGGAGGGGGTCGTGCATGACATCACAGAGCACGTCCATTTGCAGCGCTCGCTGGAGGCTGCCAACCGCGAGCTGGAGCAGCGGGTCTTGGAGCGGACGGCCATGCTGGCCCGCGAGGTGGACGAGCGCCGGCAGATCGAGTCCGAGCTGCGGCAAAGCCAGGCACAGTACCAGGCCGTGGTGGAGGCCGTTCCCGACGCCCTGCTGGTGCTGGATGCCGCCGGTTATATTCGCCAATTCCGGCCTGGAATAGACTGCCCGCTCGCCGAATGGGGCCGCCAGCTTGCGGGTAAGCGCCTGTCAGACGTCTTGCCCGCCGCTCAGATCGAGGCCGCCTTGAAACAGGTGGCGGACGTGCTTTCAGGCCGCAAGGGGGCGGTGTTTGAATTTGCCCTTGCCATCGGCGGACGGGAGCACAACTTCGAGGCTAGGCAGGCCCTTTTGGGTGCTGCGGAGGTGCTGGCGATCGTACGCGACACCACGGCCGAACGGCAGCGTAGCCTCCAGCTCCAGCAGGTGCGGTCGGAGCTGGCGCACGTGCTGCGGCTGAGCACGCTGGGGGAGATGGCTGCGGGGCTGGCCCATGAGTTGAATCAGCCTCTGACTTCGATCAGCAGCTTTGCACGGGCCTGTCTCCACCGGCTCGGCAAGTCTCCACCGGATGTGGAAAAGGCGGTCATGCTGGCCGAGCAGGTGTGCAGCCAGGCAGCGCACGCAGGCGAGGTCATCCGCCGCCTGCGGCGGTTTGTTGCCCGCCGCGAGCCGCACCTCTCCAGTGCATGCTTGAACGAAATGGTGTCGGAGGCGTTGCGGCTGATGGAGGCGGAGTTCCGCACTGCGGAGATCGTCCCCCGCGTCGAATTGGCGCAAGGCCTGCTGATGGTGATAGCCGACCGCATCCAGATCATCCAAGTGATCCTCAACCTGCTTCGCAACGCCGTGGAGTCTCTCATGGCCGTACCTGCGGAAAAGCGGCTCTTGTTCGTGCAAACGAAGCCTGCCGCGGCCAATGGCGTGGAGTTGCTGGTCGCCGACTCGGGGCCGGGCTTTGCCGGCGACGTGCAGGCCCACCTGTTTGAACCCTTCTACACGACCAAGCCCGATGGGCTGGGGCTGGGACTGGCCATCAGCCGCTCCATCATTGCCGCACATAAGGGGAGAATCTGGGCCTCGCAGCGTGCCGGCGGCGGCGCCGAATTCCATTTCACCCTTCCACTCATACCCCAGTAATTTCCGAGATGCTCGAGACCGAATCGCCACCCACGGTCTTCGTGGTCGACGACCATGCGCCCGTGCGCGAGGCCCTGCGCGAGCTGGCGGCTTCGGTGGGCCTTCACGCACGAACCTACAGCAATGCACAGGAGTTCCTGGCCGACTACCAGAGCGACCAGCCCGGCTGCTTAGTGCTGGACGTGCGCATGCCAGGTACAAGCGGCCTGGAACTGCTTGAACGGCTGCACGAGCATGGAGTCTACCTGCCGGTGATCGTCGTTACGGGCCATGGCGATGTGCCCATGAGCGTGCGGGCCATGAAGGCCGGCGCCCTGGAGTTTCTGGAGAAGCCCTTCAACGAACAGGAGCTGCTGGAAAGCATCCGCGAGGCGCTCGTGCTGGATGCTCAGTGGCGGGACGAGCGCCGCGCACGATCGGAACTCGAGGCGGCACTTAAGCGGCTGACGCCCCGAGAACGCGAGGTGCTGGAGGCCATGCTGCAAGGCAGGCCGAACAAGGCGATCGCCAGCATGTTGGGCATCAGCCGCAAGACACTGGACGTGCATCGCCGCCGAATCCAAGAAAAACTAGGCGTAGACTCGTATGCAGAGTTGATCTTCAAACTGGCACGCCTGCGTGCAGCGCCGCCCTGCCTTCCCTGGGCACGCGGCCCCAAAGCGACCTGATGTAACGGACGTGCGGGGGTTTTTACTCTTCGGCTTGCAGCTCCGCCTGTGGAGGCAGGCGCCGCGCGGCCCATTCGGCTACCTGCTCACGGAAGATCTTGGCATTGTGGCGCGTATCGACGGGTAGTGACGGATGCAACAGCACGGCGAGAATGCTGCGTGTCAACTCGTGCGCCGCCAAAAGGCTGCGCAGCTCGTGGACCAGGCGGCTGCGGTCCTCGCGGCCGCGGGGGAACGCCTCGGGCCAAGGTTCTGCCACGACCACTGGCACCTGCGCGCCGCGCTGCCCCACGCCGACCAGCGCCGAACGGCGGATCGACGGATGCTGGTTCACAATGGCCTCGCAGCATTCTGTATACAGCGGGCCGCTGGCCGTATCGACCCGGTGGGCCATGCGCCCGCAGTACCAAAAACGACCCTGCTCGTCCAGATAGCCGACATCGCCCATGCGGTGCCACACCTCGCCCGCGTGGTAAATCTTCGCCAGCTCGTTGTGGCCCTCGCCTGTGAGATAAGCTCGCGTTACCACCGGGCCGGAGACGATCAACTCTCCGATTTCGCCCGTGCCAAGTACTTCTGCCTGATCGAGGGTCGGAATGGGGTGAACTGTCTGGCGGATAACCTTCCAGTCAAGTTCCGGAAAGCGGCGGCCGACGCAGGTGCCGCGGCCCTGGCGGTAGGCGGCGGCGGTCTCACCAAGGACCTCGCGGGCGGTGATGTCGGCCACAGGCAGGGCCTCCGTAGCACCGTACGGCGTGTGTATTTCGGCTTGGGGTGCAAGGCAGCGGGTCAGATTCTCGAGCAAGCGCGGCGAGACAGGCGCACCGGCCGAGGCAACACGCCGCAGGCTGTTCAACACCAGTCCGCGTTCTAGACAATAGGCCGCTACGCGTTCCCACACCGCCGGCGAAGCAAACGCCTGGCTGCATTGCCAGTGCTCGATTGCAGCCACCAACTCTGCGGGATTGGCGGTTGCGGGGCGAGAGAAGTCCATGGGCGGAAAGACGGTGGTGAGTCCCAGTGCCGCGTTGAACAGGCCGAACAGGGGAAAGCAAGCGAGGTCGACCTCCCCCGGCTGCATGCCGTAAACTTGGCGCAGGGCCTGGACCTGATGCAGAAAGGTCCGCTGTTGATAGAGCACTCCCTTGGGGGGGCCTGTGCTGCCGCTGGTAAAGATCATGGCGGCTGGCGCGTCTGCGGGCAGATCTCGGGTCTGCGGCCCCGGCCACGGTTCATTCAAGATCTGCCGGTACGTCGGCCCGCCCCAGAACCAGCGTCGGCCGACGGTGACGTGCAGGCGGGACGAAGGCCAGCGCCGCCTGAGCAACATGCGCACCGCATGCGCGGTGGAAACGCCGATCAGGCCGTCGATGCGCGCCTCCGCCAGGCAGTGCAACAGGCTGCGCCGGCCCATGCCTGGGTCGATGAGTACGGCCATGGCGCCGGCCTTCAACAGGCCGAACACGCAGACCACGAAGGAGGGCCCAGCGGGCACAAAGAGTGCAAGCCTCGAGCCAGGCACAGCACCGAGCCGGCGCAGTGCGGCCGCCAGGCGGTCGCTGTGGTGGTCCAACTCAGCGAATGTGAGCGTGCTCCACCGACGTTCGCCTGCGCGTCCCCTGCCGGCAGCACCGGCGACGGCCGGCTGATTCGGCATTTCCTCGGCGAGTTTGGTAAGCTGCTGCGCGACGTTCATGCCCAATTCTGCGCTGCAAGGCGCCGTTGTCAGACATTCTGCTGCGCGGAGTGGGACACTCAACAGACCCGGCACACCGCGGCCGTGCACCTGGCATGCACACATTCCCAGGGCGGAACAGTCTGCCGGTCCACTAAGGGCGACAGATTCGTCAAAGTTGGCTGGAGCCGTCTTACGGCCAGCTTCCGGCAGCCAAGCGGGCTTGGATCAGCTCCAGCACCCAGCGGGCCACGTCGACGTGGAGGGTCCGCGCGAGCGCTTGCCAGCCAGGTACGGCATTGACCTCGATTACGAGCAAACGGCCGTCTGCGGCGGGCAAGATGTCGACGCCTGCCAGCGGTGCGCCGACCGCGGCAGCGGCGTTGCAGGCCAGGGCCGCCAAATCGGGCGCGACCTCCAATGGCTCGCAGCGCGCCCCGCGGCTGGCGTTCGAGCGCCAATCGTGGGGATTGAACCGCCTCATGCCCAGCACGCGCTTTCCGATGACCAGCAGGCGCCAATCGCCGTGAGGATGCGGAACGTACTCCTGCACATACAGCACGGCGCCCAGGCGTTCATACAGGCGGAAGGTACGTTCGGCAATCGCCTCGTCGGCGAGGCGGGCGACTCCGCGGCCCTCGGAACCAAACAGCGGCTTGAGCACCACGTCTCCGCCAAACGCAGCAAACGCCTCGAGGGCCGTGGCAGCCGATTGGCAAACCACGGTCCGCGGCACGGCCAGGCCCGCCGCCTCCAGCTTCGCAAGCGCCAGGTACTTGTCGACCGCCGCCTCTACCGCACGCGGCGGGTTCAGCACGGCAATGCCGGCGGCCTCCAGCCGCCCCAAGACGTCCATGCGAAACACAACCTGCTCGAGAGAGCCTGGCGGCATGGTACGCACCAGCACCGCATCGCAGGTGCGAAGATCGAGGGCGCCGCTGGACTCGTGGGTCAACCCGCCCACTCCAGCCGTCAGCTCGCGGAACGTGGCCGAGACGATCTCGTGCTCTCCCGCCGCCGCACGCCTCAGGTCTGCCAGATACCAGCTCCGCAGCGATCCCAGTACCGCCACTTTCATGCGTTGAACGACCGCTCCAACACGTCTACGCGCAGCTCTCCGTGCGTTACGCTGCGCCCAGTCTGCAAGTTGCAAAGCCGCACGACGGCCGGGCTAAACAGGTTAGGGTCCATACGATAAAAGTCGTGGCCCGCCTCTGCAAACAACTCGGCAAACGGCCGCCCGTGCGCCGGCGAAGCAGAACTTGGCACGCGCGCAGCGATCGCCGCCAACTCATCGTCCGCGGCACGAACCCAAAGCGTCACCTCGCCGCCATAAAGCACGGCATCGTTTGTACGGCCAATGGCCGTAAGGTCGTCACGGGCCACGGGCGGCAGCGGGGCGACGCCAAAACCGCTTTCGACCTTCGTCAGGTCGAAGCCCAGCTCAAACAGCTTGTGCATGGCCGTCTCTACGGTGCGGGCCACAACCTGCACCGTTCCCGCCTGGCTAGAAGTGCGCGCCGCCAGCAACGTCAGGCGGTGGGGCTCGACCCGGCACGCCGCCGCCACCTCGCGCGCCACCTCTGGCGGCGGCAGGCTGGCAGTCTCCAGCACCCCTACAGCCACCTGGGGCGACTCCGCATATCCCACGCGCTCAAATAATGCCTCGCGGCCCGCCGCCGCACGCATGGGCCCGCTTCCCATGGCAAAATACTTGCCGTTCGTAATCTGCCAGCCCGCGTATTGAGCACACATGCAGGCCAACAGAGGATGATCTGTGTGCACGGCGATCCCCGGCCCCCCCCAGCTCGCGCCGTGCCACGGCACGACGCTCACCGTACCCAGTCCGGCCATGGCCACGTGCGCCAATAGCAGGCCGGCCTGTAGCCCCCCGCGAGCCTGTATGCCGGCATCGACTACAATGGGCTGGCCCGCCTCTGTATGCACCTCCAGGCGCAGCTCAGCAGATCGAGCCAGGTGCATTCGGCAAACTTCAGCGGCACGCTCGTTAAGCGTGGGCATTCGACTCATAGGATTCAAGCCACTACGGCACCCTACCGCCCGTTCGCACGCAGAGCAGATAGCGGCGTTGGGTGCGCCGGATGATCATGGCACACGCGGGCATGCTCCTCAAGTGCGTTACGGTGTATACACCGGCCACGGGCACGCCGGCTGAGAAGGCTGCGAGAAACATCAGCCATCTTTGGGCCCCTCCGCCGCTGTACGTGCCGGCAGCCCCTGCGCGGATTGTGCGGTACCGCGGGCAAGGGCATCCCGCGCAACCGCCCGGGAATCGCCTTGCCGCCACCGGACCGTGCAGGCGAAGTCAGCGCTCTAACAGCCGGAACGAGCTGAAAAACCTGGCCGGCGTAGGGTCATCGGCCGTGTAGCGCCGCTTGGGTACGAGCGCCAGGAGTTGGTACAGCCTCCGGCCGCTCACGTACCAGCGGTACGTGGTGACTTGCTCTTCATCGTCCTCGACTACCAGCTCCAACCCCTCCAAGCCGTCCAGCTTGAGCCGCTGCTGGTGCAAGACCCGGCCTTGCCTGCTGGCCTGGCGGGCCGCGGCTCGCAACCGTTGCCGAGCTGTCTGCCGTGCGGGCAGCCGAGCCGGTTGCATGTGCGTGGCTGGCAAATCGACGTAACATGTCATGAACGCTGCGTGGCTCCCCACAACGGTGCCCCAGGTCGCCATCCCCTCCGAGCTGGGGACGTACTTGGGATAGCCCGGCATCAGGACCGAGTATCCGCCGCCCGGTGGCTCCAACATCGTCCAGTTTACGAGATCGTTTGCACGCCGCGCACAGCCCGCCGTCGCCAGGATGGCCAGCAGGTACAACACCGCTGCCGCCCGCAGAGCATGTGGGAACAAGCAATCACTCCACATACTCCGGTTCCACGCGTTCGGGAATGATGCCCGCCTCGTAGCCCCGCCGCAACAGCTCGCTTACCGCTTGCCGCCCCCGTGGGCCGAAGTCACGCGTCCACTCGTTCACGTACATGCCCACGAACCGGTCCGCTTGGTCCCGGCTCAGATCCCGCCCATACCTCAGGGCATATGCCAGCGCTTCTTCGCGATGTTCCAGTGCATAGTCGATGCTCTGCCGCATCAGCCGGTTGATGACACGAGCGAGATCTGCCCCCAAGTCTTTGCGCACGCCATTTGCACCCAAGGGCAGCGGCAACCCCGTCCAATCGAGCCACCAGGCGCCCAGATCTACAACCGCTGCTAAGCCTAGGCTGCCATATGTGAGCTGCCCTTCGTGGATCACCAACCCGGCCTCCACCGACACCCCTTGGTAATGGCCCGCAGCCACGGCTTGCAGGATCTGATCGAACGGCACGACGACCTCCCGCCCGGCGCCCCGGTACAGCCGCAGCACTAGGCAGGCCGTGGTAAGCGTGCCAGGGACGGCCACCGTCGCCGCTTGCAAGGACCCAGCCTCCAGCGGTTTGCGGGCCACGACCAACGGCCCATAGCCCTCGCCCATGCTCGCCCCGCAGGTACACAAGGCGTAGCGGTCCGACAGATACGCATACGCGTGCAGGCTTAGGGCGGTCAGCTCCAGCTCTCCGGCGAGCGCACGGCGGTTCAACGACTCGATATCCATCAATTCATGGCGGAATTCGAGACCGTGCGTATCGATCTTGCCGTTGGCCAAGGCATGGAACATGAACGCGTCGTCAGGGTCGGGGCTATGGCCGACTCGGATCACTCGCGAGACGTGCGTCACGGCTGGCTCCTAGAGCATCGCTGCCACCGTTCGGCCCTTCTGGAAGTAGAGCGGGTGGCAAGAAGCAGCATGATACGGATGAGTTGGTCGGGGTGCCAGGGTTGGCCAAGCGTGATCTGCGACGCAATCGCGCGGGCCGTAGCTGCGGCATCGTGCCGCAGAACATAATAGCCGCACTCGTCGTAGGGGCACTCGCCGGAGTGCGGGCTGGGGTGCCGATGGGGCGTCCATCCAGGTTCAGCCTGCGTTCGGGCCGAGCCGCGCCCACGCCCCACCTGCCCATCTAGTAAGGGGACGCGAGGGCGACCCCGTGGCGAGGTAGGCTCGGGGGGTACCAAAGCGGAGCCACGCCCCCGCTCGTCCTGTTCGCTGCCACCGATCCAGCGTCGGTGGGGGGCTGACTTATTGGCTAGGGCGGCAGACCGCACAGTGTTTCCTCCTCGCCGTCGGGCGCCAGCCCGCGGCGGAGCTTGCATGGCACTTGGCTCGCGCGTAGGAGCCGCGCCGGCTAGGGGCCTGGTAACACGCATTGATTCTCGCGGTTTCTGCCCCCGCCTGACGAAAGGGGGCACAAAGAGCGACGGCGAACGCCCGTTGCAGTCGCGTGGCTGCCCTGGTCTGGCTCGAGCGGCTTGCTCCGACGGCCAATCGGTGGCATCATCTAACTGTCGCAGTGCCGGCCTGCCGGGCTCTGCGGCGGCTAGACCCGTAGTAGCGCTCCGGGAGACCCCGCACATGCCTCAGACCGAAGCCTCGCCGGCAGATGCCGTCGATCCGCAGCCCGGCAGCGCCCTCATGCCGCGCTGGAGCCGCGCCGACCTGCCAGAACCCCCCAGCTTTACCTGGCGCAACTGGCTGGCACTCATCGGCCCCGGCTTGATGATGGGCGGTGCCGCAGTGGGTGGCGGAGAATGGCTTACGGGCCCATTGGTTACGGCACGCTATGGCGCTGGCCTCTTCTGGCTGGCGACGCTGAGCATCCTGGCCCAGGTGGTGTATAACGTAGAAATCAGCCGCTATACGCTCTATTGCGGCGAGCCGATCTTCACGGGCAAGTGCCGCACCCCCCCCGGCCCCTGGGTTTGGCTGCCTCTCTACTTGCTCCTCGACCTGGGCGCATTCTTGCCCTACCTGGCCGCCAGCGCAGCGACGCCCTTGGCCGCTGTGTTCTTGGGTAGGGTGCCGGACACACGTTCAAACGACGTGCTCTTCAGCGTGCTGGGCATGGACGTAACTGAACAGGTGCTGCTGCATTTCTTGGCGTACGTGATTTTTCTGGGGGCGATGGTGCCACTGGTCTTTGGCGGCAAAGTCTACTCTTCTCTCAAGGCTGTGATGACCTTCAAGGTGGTCACCGTGCTGCTGCTTTTGAGCGTGATCGCCGTCGGCTACACAGGCCGGGCCACATGGTGGGAGATCATCAGCGGCTTCTTCAAGTTCGGCCATGTACCCGTGGTGGTTGCAGAAGACTCAGCAGGCGATTCTGGGCAGAGCGTGGACGCGGGCAAACCCAACAACGCGAATAACGGGGTGCCCTCAGACAAGAGCAACAGCGGGCGTAGGGCTGGAGCGGCGGGCGGCCAACAGGGGTCCAGCCGGCTCGACAACGTCTTTGCCGCTCTACTCGATGGGCGCAAGCTGCATCTCGACCTCTCGCAACTTGGCATCATTGGTGCAATGGTAGCGATCTCCGGCTTGGGCGGATTGAGCAACACCCCCGTAAGCAACTACACGCGAGACCAGGGTTGGGGCATGGGCCGCCACGTGGGTGCCATACCCAGCATGGTGGGAGGGCATAAGATCACACTTTCTCACGTAGGCTGCGTGTTCCAAGTAACGCGAGAAACGGCAGCCAGGTTTGGCCGGTGGTACCGGCACGTGCTACGCGATCAACTTGCCCTATTCATGCCCGCGTGCTTCATCGGCCTCGCATTGCCCAGCATCCTCTCTGTCGAATTTCTGCCCCGTGGCACCACCGCAGAGGCCTGGACCGCAGCCGGCATGACAGCCGACGGAGTCGCCGCACGCGTGGCCGAGGTCTCAGGACCCGCCATGGGCAGGGCCTTTTGGCTGCTGGTGCTCTTCTGCGGATTCTTGACCCTGGCGCCTACCACATGCAGCTCGGCCGACGGCACCATCCGCCGCTGGGTGGATGTACTCTGGACCTGCCTCCCCCCACTGCGAAAGCTTCATCCTCGCCACATCGGCCGCGTGTATTTTATCTGCCTCTGCGCCTACGTCTGCCTGGGCCTCTTCATGCTCACGTTCGTGCCGCCCGGGAAGCTGCTCGTCAGGGCCACCACCGTCTTCAACTATGCGCTCGGTTTCAGCTTTCTTCACGTGGTCTATGTAAATACGCTTCTCTTGCCGCGAGAAATACGACCTGGCTGGCTCGCCCGCGCGGCCATGCTGCTGGGGGCTTTGTTCTTTCTCTGCGTGGCCGCCATCCAAACCTACGCCGCAATCATAGAAAGACAGACCGCCGCCTAGACGTCTCTTGGAGCGCGTTTCGGGTTCGTACACCACCCTGGTACGAGCCAGACGCCCACAATCGTCGCCCGTCGCATTGGGGGGGGCTAGGGCGGGTTAGCACTGGCGAACACGACCCAACCGCGCGTCGTACGTGCGTGTGCCACTGCTCGAATGCCGCCGATAAGGCGTGTCTTCAACCCCAAGCAGGGCCCCTCGGCCGCATTCAAAAGGTGTCTCCATTTCTACCGTCGGACCCACACTCCCCCAGCGTAGCCAGGTTCGGCACGGGGATTCAGACCGCGCACAGCAGGCAATTCCTCGCGGTCCAAGCGTGCGCGATTGCCCGCGCCCATCCCCACACAGCTTACGGCAGATCCCTGCGCACTGCTTGCCGCTGCGCCGCAAGCAGTGCAACACGTGCGAGCACACCATGCGGCTGCGTCCCCGCGCATCCTCTGCGTCGCATCTCGCCCGCCCGCTGTGGAGATTGGCATCTGGAGAAGCCCTCGCAGCCCAACATGGCCAGTTTGCCAGCCACCACGAACAGCAGCGGCAGGGAACAAGCCGCCTGCGACATACTGGGAAGGCCCCTGCCGCCGGGACGAGACGGGGGGGCATCTCGGAGCGGGACGTCTCGCGCGCCTGCGGCCTATGCAACAAGGCCCTGGCTTGCGCCAGCGTACCGTCCCGCCTTGAGCACGCCGCCCTGCATGACCGCCAAAAAACGCTTGCGATCCTCAAGCAGTGCGATGTCTCGCAGCACGTCTCCGTCCACAACCAACACATCGCCCAGCTTGCCCGGCTCGAGCGTGCCGAGTTCGTGGGCGCGGCCCATGATCTCGGCCCCCGTGCGCGTGGCGCAGGTAATCGTCTCCAGCGGCGTAAACCCTACGTAATTCACGAAAAAGGTCAGCTCCTTGGCGTAAGTGCCGTGAGGATTCCAGGCGAAGCCGTAGTCTCCCCCCATGCCCAGGCGGCCGCCGGCCTTGAGAATGCGGCGGGCGCTTTCCGCCCCGCCGTCGAGCGTCTCCTTGTGCCCGTCCACCACGCGTTGCGACATGCCGTACTCGGGCCCATGCACAATACTGGCGTACTCGAATTGCAGGGCCGGCACGACGGGCGTGTTGCGCTCCAACAGCATGTCGAGCGCTTCGTCGTCCATGAAAGTGCCGTGCTCGATGGTGTCGTACCCGGCGCGTAGGGCATTCTTGATCCCCTGGGTTGCACGGCAGTGGCCGGTGACTTTGAGGCGGTGGTTGTGGGCCTCGGCCACCACGGCATGCATCTCCTCGAACGTCATGCACAGGGTGTGGTGGTCGTTCGTATCGGGGGCTGCTGCATCTCCGGTGGGATAGGTCTTGATCCACTCCACGCCGTCCTTCACCAGTTTACGTACAGCTCCGATCCCTTCCTCCGGCCCGTTGATGAGCAGCACCAGGCCCTCCATGCCAATCTTGCGGAAGTCTGGGTTCCAATCCATCAAGCCGCCCACGCCGCAGATCTCGCGCCCGCTGGCCGCCAATCGCGGCCCGGGAACCAGGTCGTTCTCGATGGCCCGCTTGAGCCAGACATCGATGTTGAACAGGCTCCCCCCGCTGCGTGCCGAGGTGTAGCCGCATTCCAGCGCCAGCTTCGCGTTGACGCTGGCCAGCAGCGTCACGTACTCGACGGGATACTTGATATCGAGGTCTTCCAACGCCGCTACGTTGAAGTAGGTTGGGTGAAAGTGCGCCTCGACCAGGCCCGGCATGATGGTGCCGCCGCGTGCATCGAGCACCCTGGCCTCTGCTGGCAGCCGCGGCACGCCGGACTGGGGGCCCGCATAGCTGATGTAGCCGTCTTCAACCACTAGGGCCGCGTCCGGCACCGGCGGACCGCCGTTGCCGTCCACGAGCTGGCCGTTCTTGATCACTGTGGTGCCGCGGGCTGTTTGCATGTGGGAAATCTCCGGCAGAACAGGCCTTGCATCGCGCAGCATACCGCCTGAGCCGCAGCCCTGCTAGTATCTGCCCCATGGGCCATGCGCCGCATGGCGGTGCCCTGCGATATGGCCTGTGCCCCTTGGTACAGCGGCGGGTGCCCGCGCGCCGCCGCTTCGCCACACGACGAAAGCCCATCGGCCCAGGCAACCGCGCGTCTTGGGAAGATCCCGCGATGCTGGTGCGCACTTTCGCCGCGCCGCACGGCTCGGAGCAGCTTGGCAACGCGCCAGCACCACGCTCGCAACCGCTTGGCGCGCGTTCGTCGAGCGGCCGCATGCTGCTTTGCTAGACTGCTTCGGTACCTTGTGCCGCGTGCCCCCAAGCTATGCTCGAAGCTGCCCATCGAGCGCGGGGTAAGTTAAGCTGGCGTGCTGTAGACCGCGCGCATCGCAGCAGCGGGTTGCTTATCGATCGCTAGCCAATGGCGCCGCGTGCATAGTGCGAGCGGATCGCGCATTGTGTAGCCGGGTACGTACGATGAAAGATAGATCGACAGCGTCGCATGCACTCTCGCGTCGGGCATTTTTGCGTACTTCGGCCGGAAGTCTGGCGGGGCTGGGCCTGGCGCTCCAAGCCGAATCTTTGCGGGCACAGCGCCCTGGCGAACAGCCAGCCCCTGGCCAGCGGCCGCCGCAGGCAGAAAGCGTGCGCGTGTTGAACCCGCGCGCACGCGTGCCGGTAAGCCTGATCATCGACGACTCGACCTGCCTGGTGAACCTCGCGCACTACAAGATACCGCAGTTCGCTTCGGTATGGCCGGATCGCTACCGCCAAGACTGGCGCAAGCTGCCGCGGGAAATTCCAGATAGTTTCGTACGCGCCTTTGCAGAGTGGTGTCGCGAGCATGGCGTGAAGGGCAAGTACACGGTCGTTCCCTATCCCGCCTGCGTGGGCTGGCTAGACCGCTTCTTGCCCGGCTGGACCAAGGCGGAGCTGGAAGCCAGCCTGAAGCTGCTTCGCGAAGAGCTGGCGCAAGACTGGGACTTCCACCCCGAAATGGTTACGCACACGTGGGTTATTGATACGCGCACGGGGCGGCCCTACGAAGAACGCTCGCCCAGGTATATCGAAAACGCGGACTGGAGCCAGGACAAATCGGCTGACGCGTTGGCGGAATACATGGCTTACGCGCTGCGCATCCTCAAGAACGTGGGTCTCGAGTGCGAGGGCATCACCACGCCCGGCGGCTTCGGCTCGCAGAACCGCGCCAACCTCGCCCTGGCCACGCTGGACGCTTGCCGAGACGTATTCGACGCACAAGTTCCCCACTATTTCCGCGACCTGTTCGACCGCGGCACGGAGAGCGTCTCCCCCCGCGTGTACTATGCCTCAGGCCTGGATACAGACGATCCCAAGTGCGTGGTGTCGGTCATAGGCTGCACGGGAGACTGGTTCGGCGGCTGGGACGGTCTGGAGCCGGGCTCGCCAGAGCTGTTCATCACCGAGGACCTGCGCGGCGGCCGGCTGCCGCAGGTCATCGAACGCCAGGAGCCAGCCATCCTCGTCTGCCACTGGCCGGGCATCTACTACAACGGCGAACAGGTCGGTTTCAAGATCTTCAAAGAAGTGGTACGCCGCATCCACAACCGCTACGACAATCTGCTCTGGATGAAGCTGAGCGAGATTGCCCGCTACTGGGCCGCCAAGGAACTGACGCAGATCGAGCACACCCAGGAGGGCGTCCTGTTCACGGCTCCCTTTGCCACGCGGTTGTTTACCGTGGAATTGCCCGCCGGCGCGCTTGCCGTGCCCCGGCTTACAGCCGCCGGCATGCTTGTCGAGCTTAAGGAGGTACGCGGGCCTCTAGACCTCGACGCTGGAACCTTCTGCCGCCGCGGGCATGTGCTCACCGTGTGCTTCGATCTGCCCAGGGGGAGGAGCGTGCTGGAGGCCTAGCGCAACGCACGGTGCCCGCGCTTGCCGTAGCCGCACTCGCCCGAGTGCGGGGTGGGGGCCGATGGAGCGTCCATCGTGCTTCGGCCCGCGTTCTGCGCGAACGGGGCCGCGGCGCGCGTGCTAGCATGCCGCGGCCATGATCGGCACATGCACCAAGCGCATGTGCAAGAGCACGCCATATAGGGCTTGGCGGTTCCCTCTGGCCCGCATAGTTAGGAGGGTAGAAGGGGGAGGCCGCGAACCGCCGCTGCTGCGAGGCAGGATGCGAGGCTGTGCGTGAGGATGGCAAAGCGCTGCCAGGCTACCGCACTCCAAAGGTTGGGACCGCGCTCCGCCTGCTCGCGGCCCGCACCCAGGCACTCGTCTCTTGGATCCTCGTTCCTCGTGCAGGGCGCTCGTACTTCTGCCCCCTTGCCTTTGCATCGTAAGGGGGCAGGGTCTTCTGCGGCTGCCGGTTCTGCTGAATCGGCCTTACCCACCTTCGCAGGGGGGACAGGGATGGGCGTGGGCTGTGGCGAAATGGGCACTGCTTGAATGCGGCCGTGGGAAGCTCGTTTACACATGAGCAAGCAGCTCTTGGGCCGCATTCGAGCAGCGGCGCACGTGCTCTGCCGGACGTTTCCGTCATGCTTGCGGCGCAGGACAGGGCCAGCAAAGGCGAAGGGAGCGCGACGGTGGTGAGAATTGCTTGCTTCTCTCCGCCTTGAGCCTGGTGACGGCCTGCGAGACGAGCGGGAGGCGGGGTGGATTGGGCTTGGTACAAGCATCTTCTGCCACTCTCTGCACACCTCTTGGCACTCTCGGCAGACAGACTACAATGGACGCCCCGGCAGCAATTCTTGCTGTTGCGCCGCTGCGCGAGCCCCTATTTGCACCGCTGGAGTTCCCTTCGCCGGGCACCGGACCGTGAGCCAGTTCACTCATTTCGACGAGTCGGGCGGGAGCCGCATGGTCGACGTGAGCGCCAAGGAGGCCACCGTGCGGACGGCTCGTGCTACCGGCCGAGTGCGGATGGCCGCGGAGACGGTTAAGCTGATCCGCGAGCGTCGGTTAACTAAGGGAGACGTGTTGGAGGTGGCCCGGCTGGCCGGCATCATGGCGGCCAAGCAGACGGGTGGGCTGATCCCCCTATGCCACCCCCTGGTACTGGACGCGGTGAGCCTCGGCTTTGACTTTCCGGACGAAACATCGTTGGCGATCGAGGCCACGGTGGCAGCGACCGGCCGCACGGGCGTCGAGATGGAAGCGCTCACAGCCGTGGCGATTGCCGCCCTCACCGTGTACGACATGTGCAAGGCCGTAGACCGGTGGATGACCATCGAGGGCCTGCGCCTAGAGGAGAAGGCAGGTGGCCGCAGCGGACATCTCGTACGTGAGCCGGACGCACCCGGACCCTCCTGAGCTGCACAGCAAACTCTGTGCTCTCTACGCCCCCATTTCAGCAGAACTGGCCAAGGCCGAAGCAATCTTGCACCACGAGCTGGCAAGCGAGCAGCCTGGCGTGGCGGAGGTGGTGCGTCATGCGTTCCGGCTGGGCGGTAAACGGCTGCGGCCCGCCCTGTTGCTCCTCGCCGGCAAGGCCTGCGGTACGCTCACGCCCGCCCACCTCGTGCTGGCCGCGGTGGTCGAAATGGTCCACACCGCCACCCTGGTTCACGACGACGTGCTCGATGAGGCCGTACTCCGCCGGCACCTCCCCACGCTTGCCGTGCGCTGGAACAACTCCACAAGTGTGTTGGCAGGAGACTACTTGTTCACCCACGCGTTCTACCTGGCTAGTAGTTTGCATTCGACGTACGCCTGCCGCGCAATTGGTAGGGCCACAAACCGCGTGTGCGAAGGCGAGCTGCGCCAGGTGCATGAACGTGGCAACTTCGACCTGGGCGAAAAAGAATACCTGCAAATCATCACTGCCAAAACCGCAGAACTGTGCGCCTGCTGCGGGGAGCTGGGCGCGTATTACGCGGGCGCATCGCCCAGTGTCGTGGATGCCATGGCCTGCTATGGCCGTTGGCTCGGTATGGCCTTTCAGGTAGCCGACGATCTGCTCGACCTGGTGGGAGACGAGCGACTTGCCGGCAAGTCTCTGGGCACAGACCTTGTGCAGCAGAAGCTGACGCTGCCTCTGATCCGCCTGCTGGATGCAGCCGCACCCCATGAACGGCCGCGGCTGGTCGAGTTCATAAAAAATGCCCATCGAACTGCCATCCTCGAGCAACTACAACAGTCTGGAGCGCTGCAGTATGCCCGCGAGCGGGCCCTGCAATTCGCCGCCAGCGCGGTGCAGTCTCTCGCTGTGCTCCCCGATGGCCCGGCACGTGACGCATTGGCAGAACTTGCCCGCCGGGCGGTTGAACGCGCGCAGTAGAACAGGGGATGATCAGCGCTGCCTGGCCATGGGAGCGGCCCTGGGGCGCCCCTCAGCGCGGTGCTCGTTTGGGGGAGCAGCCAGGATGTCTCCCCCCCCACTTGCACGAGCATGAAAGGTGGCTGCCCAGCCTCTCGGCTTTGCAGCCTCTACGATTTGCGCCGCCCACTGCGCCCCGAGGCGTACTCGTCATATGCGATGATAGGCCGTGCGCGATTGGAGAAATCCTCGAGCAGCTTTGTGGCAGAGCTGGCACCTGCCGTCGGACTCGCACGCTCTCGGTCGAGCAGATAGTGAGCACTTGCGTGCATTGGCTGCAAGGCGGCGAACGACCCTGCACTCAGCGTCAACTTCCAAGCTGTGCGAGTACCTCGGCAGCGGCAGCCACGGTCGTGTCGATGTCGGCCTCCGTGTGCGCGGCGGATACGAAGAGCGCCTCGAACTGGCTGCACGGCAGATAGACGCCCCGGTCGAGCATACCCCAGAAAAAGCGGCTGAAGCGAGCCGTGTCGCAGCGGCGGGCCGTCGTCCAGTTCGTGATCGGTTGCTCGGCGAAGAAAAGCGTGAGCATGCTGCCCACGCGGGCAAGCTGGTGGCGTACGCCCGCCGCCTGCGCTCCGTTCGCTAGACCCGCCGCCAGTCGAGACGCAAGCTGCTCGAGACGTTCATAGGGCGGTGCATCACGCAGGCACTTGAGCGTGGCGATACCCGCCGCGGTGGCCAACGGATTGCCGCTCAACGTGCCAGCCTGGAACACCTTACCTACGGGCAACAGGCAGTCCATCACGTCAGCCCGGCCGCCGTAGGCCCCCAGAGGCAGGCCGCCACCCACGATCTTGCCCAGCGTGGTCAGATCCGGCTGAATCCCGTAAAGTTCCTGTGCTCCGCCATATCTGACGCGGAAGCCGGTGATCACTTCGTCGAAGATCAGCAGTGCACCATGCTGGCGGGTTAACTCGCGCAGGGCCGCGAGGAACCCTGGAATGGGCGGAACGCAACCCATGTTGCCCGCGATCGGCTCGACAATCACGGCGGCAATGCGGGGGCCGTGCTCATCGAAGGTGCGCTGCACGGCCTCCAAGTCGTTGTATTCCAGCACGATCGTATCTCGCGCTGTTCCTGTGGTGACGCCGGGAGAGTTCGGCACGCCCAGGGTGGCCGCGGAGCTGCCGGCGGCAACGAGCAGGCTATCGGCATGGCCGTGGTAGTTGCCGGCGAACTTGACCAGCAGCTCCCGTGCTGTGTAGCCGCGTGCCAGGCGTAGGGCGCTCATCACGGCTTCTGTGCCAGAACTTACGAGGCGTACCTTCTGCACGCTGGGCAAGGCCTGGGAGATAAGGGCGGCCAGTTCGGTCTCGGCCTCGGTAGGTGCGCCGAACGAAGTACCTCGTGCCAGGGCCTCTTCGATGGCGGCCACGACGGGCGGGGGCCGGTGGCCCAGGATGTGCGGACCCCAGGAGGCGACGTAATCGAGGTAGGGGTTGCCGTCGATGTCGAACAACCAGGGGCCTTGGCCGCTTGCGACAAAGATAGGCTCTCCGCCGACGGCGCCGAAGGCGCGGGCCGGGCTGTTCACGCCACCGGGGATGAGCTGCTTGGCACGAGCAAATGCTTCGCGGCTGCGGCTGCGGTTCATGGGAGCATGCATCGAAAGCTTGCGCTGTGGGGTCGAGAAGCTGTTAACGCTCGCAGAGGGCGATCAGTCTTGCGTGGTGGGGGCGTCGCCTTCGCGCAAGAGCAGAGGCTGCAATCGCTCTCGAAACCAGTCGGGTATTTCGATGGAACGGGGGCCAGTCTCCTCCAGGCGGCAGCAGACGCTGGTTAGTGTACCCTTAGCAACAACCCTGTGGTCGAGGCGGAAGACGAAATTCCAGGTGAGGCTCTTGGTGCCCAGCCTGCTGACGGAGACGTCGATCGAAAGCAAATCCTCAAAGCGTGCGGGGCTCAAGTACTGGCACGCAGCAGCGACGCGCGGCCAGGTGAGATGGCCATTAGCATCTTGCATAAGCACGCTGAGGCCCAGGCTGCGCAGGCACTCATGTTCGGCGGCTTCCATGTAATAGAAGAATGCCGTAAAGTGCGCGAGGCCCGCGGTGTCCGTGTCGCGGAACTCGACGCGCCGCTGTGTCGAGAACGCAGCAGGCATGGGACCGCCGGGGCCAGATGTCACGGCAAACGCGCCCGCTGCCGGCGAGCACGATTACCCAAGTTGCCCCGACGCGCACTGGGCACCAATGTTTCCTCCGTCACGAGCAGCGGCAAGGTAGTAAGCTCGACAAGTTCCGCCAGCCCCGCCTGGGCCAATTCTCGGCCCGAGACGTGCCGATGCGCCTGTATCCACCCGAAAATCGTCTCCGCCGACCCCCCCAACAGCTTTACCAGCAACCGGTCCATGTCTGACTCCAGCTCGCCAAAGTGCCGGGCCCACTCCGCCGCCTCTGCCAGCCCCACTCGTTCTGCGCTCTCCCAGCGGATGGGATGAAACAACAGCACGCTGTGCGGTGTGACCAGCCTCCGCCGGCAGGCGGCAAAAGGCCACAGTGCAGCCGAAGAACATTCACCAGTCACCACCGCCGTCGCCTGTAGGCCACGAAACAGCAGCAGCGACATCAAAGCCAGCCCCGTGTACGAGCTGCCGCCCGGCGAATTGAAATACAGCAGGCATGAACCGCCCGGCGGAACCTCCAGCAGCCTCTGGCAAATCTCAGGCTCGTTCTGCGTCAATTCGCCCGTGATGGCTATCTCGACCAGTTCTGTTCGGCGGCGGCGATCCATGGTCTTGCTTCTCACACTCTGAGCACTGGCGCCACGCGATGCGACGGATTTGCCCAGCCCGGCGGCACCTCTTTCCTACTCCTTCACCAGCCTCTCACGCAAGCGGATCGGCCCCTGGCAACACTCGCACTCCTTCAGCTCGTACATGCTGATCGCACATACGTCGCACCAGTAATCCAGCTCGTACTTTGCACCCTCTCGCAAGCGATAGATGCGTATCACCTTCAGCAGCGGGGAGCCCGGATAACGGCGCACCAGCAGCTCCAGATCCATCTGCCGCAGCCGCTCGTCTCTGTGGAACGCGCGGCCCCGTGCGTCTTTCACCAACGGGTGCAGTTCTCCCTGGGGCGTCTCCAGTACGACCAGGCTTTCGGCTGCATCTGCGTCGCTCTCGATGCCGTGCAAGCGCCGCATGGACTCCGCCGCCCAGCAAACGCGGCCGCGCAGAGACTCGACCACATACGGGGGTGCGTCGTTATTCTGTCGGCCGGCGGTGTCGCCTCCCGCCATCGCCACCACCGCGCACGCAAACCAAACCAGCCAACGATAACTCATGGCCACACTCTCACCGCTGCAACCCGTTGCCCGCGCGCTCGCGCGACCGCTGCTGCCGTCTTCCATCCGGCTAGCTTATTCGCTGGCGCGGCCAACTACCACCAGCGAGAGTCTCAATTCTCGAACCGCGTCTCCCTGCCTAGCCCGGTTCGACGCCACTAGTATCCACCACTCGCGGTTCGCCTCGTGCTCCAAACGAGGAACATCTCCCTCGCTCGAGGGCCGAGCTAGAAACATCGATGCCGGGTGCGTTGTGCCGGCCGCCTCGTTCGAAAGCTCGAATAACCGTTCCTCTTCCAACGCATCCACAGTCATATCGGCCGCCGCTGGCAATAACAGCAGAAAGTCTCTGCTGTCTGAAGTGCCCACGTGATTGCCGTCGACCGGTTGCAGCCCATACCGCAACGTGTACACCCCGGCAGCAATCTGTTGCCCCCGGAAATCGGTGCTGCGGCGGGCCAAGCGCAATACCCCCACGAGCTGCCCAGGCGCGAAGGGGTACAACACTTGCTCAGACGCCTCGTGTGCCTCGGGCAGCTCCCACTCCTTGCAGAACCAGACATCGCACACGCGGCGGTTCTCTCCGCGGAACACGCGATAACCCTGCGGGGCCAGCTTCTCTGCCACGGCAGGGGCCAGCTCCTCGGCGGGCGCAGGTTCTGCCAGCAGTTCCACGCGGTACTCTTGTGCCAGACCCGTTGTGGCGGCCGTGATGATGCCGGCCAGAGAGAAGACGCATTGCCAAGAGCCAAATCTCATGTTGCAGTTCTCCAAGTAACGGTGCGGCTTCGGCGCGTATCCTCCCCTATCGCCGGCAGGCCCTGCCGGCCAGCGAGCCTGACCCACGATAGCTGCTTGGGCTACGGCAGGTCGAAGGTGGCCAGATAGGCGCTGCGCGAACCAGGGTTGCTCCAGGTGCTGCGGAGCCCTCGGCCGCTAAAGCCGCCGTCGAGCGTGTATGCGGCGTCTGCATTCTCTACGGCCACAAGCGGCGGGTAGTAGAGTTCTTCGTTCGAGCAGACGCAGTCGCCCTTTTTCAGCTTGCGGGTTGCCAGATGCACCTCTTCCCCTGCGCGAAGGCAGGCGGCCATCGAGACATGGTCGACCGTCATTTCGATCGCGGCCACGTCGATGCGTTGCACGTCAGGGGCCAGGTGAGCGGTCTGGTCGCGCACAAAACGTTCGAGGGCCTGGCGTTGCGTGGGCGAGGCACGCTCATCGAGCAGGATCACGGCCCGGACGGGGTAGGGGTCGATGTCCAGACCGCCTCCGAAGCTGAGCGTGTTATTGGCACGGACCGCCATTACGGCCTTGAGGCCAGAGAGGTCCACGCCTTCGTAAGTACCCTTGTCGATGCTCCAGGCAAGCACGGCCTGGTGGCCAGCCAGGCCCATTTGGGCATTCGCGAAACAGGGGCCGGTGTAGATATCGCACGTGCGGCTCTCGACGTAGTCGCCGGAGATGGCGGCCTGGGCCCGGCCGGCTACCAGCGCAGCCGCCAGCGCCACCAGCAGACTGAGCGTACGGACCATGGTGTGGTCTCCTTCCAAAGGAACGCCAAACAAACAAGCAGGGCTTTCGGTATTCTAGCCGAAGCCGGTCTAACTGGGAAGCTGCGGGAGGCGTTGGCGGCCCCGCTTGTTCGTCATTGCCCAGGGCAGCGTTCATCGTCTCGCCGTGCTGGGCGAATCCGCCTGATAGCTACCCTGCCGGCTGGGCCAGCCGGCGCAGTTCGCGCGGTAGCGGAAAGTAGACCTCTTCGCTGCGTACCTGCCGCTCGGTTACGGTGGCGCTGAAGTGCCGGACCAGGAAGTCGACACACTCCTGCACCACCAGTTCTGGGGCACTCGCGCCGGCCGTGATCAGCACGGTTTCATCGCCGCGGAACCAATCGACGTCGATGTCGCGCACGCCATCGATCAGGTACGCTGGTACGCCCGACTCTCGGGCAATCTCGGCCAGGCGTTGGCTGTTCGAGCTGTTCTGGCTGCCCAGCACCAATACTAGGTCGGCCTCGGCGGAAAGCAGCTTGACCGCCTCTTGGCGGTTCTGAGTGGCGTAGCAAATATCGTCCTTGGGCGGACCAACAATCTGCGGAAATCGCTGCCGCAGCCGCTCGATGATGCGGTTGGCGTCGTCGATGGATAGCGTGGTCTGGGTAAGATACGCCACCTTGGTATCATCGGGTACTTGCAAGCGATCGACGTCGTCTGGGGTTTCCACCAGGCAGATAGCATGCGGCGCCTCGCCCATGGTGCCGACGACCTCGTCGTGCCCTTGGTGGCCGATGAGCACGATGGTATAGCCCAAGCGGGCGAAGCGAACCGCCTCCAGATGTACCTTGGTGACCAGGGGGCAGGTAGCGTCGATGGTAACCAGGCGGCGTCGGCGTGCCAGCTCGCGGACGGCGGGAGACACGCCGTGTGCAGAATAGAGGAGGTGGGCGCCTTCGGGCACCTGCTCCAGTTCGTCGACGAATATGGCGCCCTTGGCTCGAAAGGTGTCGACCACGTACTTGTTGTGGACGATTTCGTGGTAAACGTAGATGGGCGTCCCGAACAGGCGGATGGCCAGGTCGAGACTTTCGATGGCCATATTCACGCCTGCGCAGAAGCCGCGTGGGCTGGCGAGCAGGATGTTCATGGTTTGTCTCGGGGCGTCTGTGCCATCATAATCGTGTAACCGCACCCTGCCCAGCCGCATCGCATGCCTGCCGTAATCGAAGAGCTTGGCCAGTATGGACCCAGCGGCGTGGGGCGGCCGGCCACGCTTGCTGAGGGCCGGGCATACTGCCGCCGGCTTGCGTGCAGCCACTATGAGAACTTTATTGTAACCAGCCTGTTCGTGCCAAGGCGGTTGCGGCCGCACTTTTACCACATCTACGCCTGGTGCCGGTGGGCAGACGACCTGGCGGACGAGTCTGAGCCGACCCAGGCCATGGCACTATTGGATTGGTGGGAAGCAGAATTGCTGGCCTGTTACGAGGGCAGGGCACGGCATCCCGTGCTGGTGGCATTGGCAGAGACAATCGAGAGATTCGGCGTCGAGCGGCAGCACTTCCTGGCGCTGCTATCTGCCTTCCGGCAAGATCAGCATGTGGTGCGTTACGCTACGTTCGAAGAACTGCTCGACTATTGCCATCGCTCAGCCGTACCTGTGGGACGCCTGGTGCTGGCGCTCGCCGGGGAGGATCCGCGGCGTTGCGGCCCGCTGGCAGACTCCATCTGCATCGGGCTACAGCTTGTCAACTTCTGGCAAGACGTGGCACGGGATTGGAACCGGGGGCGCCGCTACCTGCCAGAAGAGACGCTCGATCGGTTCGAAGCGCATGATGCCTTCGAGACCGGCAGTGCCACGCCGGGGTTTCGCCAGGCATTAGCGAGCGAGGTCGACCGGGCCGAATGCTACCTCCGCCAAGGACTAGCGCTAGCACGGCACGTGCCCCCATGGCTGGCCGCCCAAGTATGGTTGTATGTGCAGGGCGGATTACGCGTGGCCCGGCGCATCCGCGGCCAGGCCTTCGATGTATGGTTTCGACGGCCGCGGCTGACTAGGTGGGACCGCGCTTGGCTCGTGTCGCAGGCGGTTGCACGCAGGTTCTTTGGCGTCTGGCAGGTTTCTGTTGGCAATCGGCATTTGCGACCGCGCGAGAGCACCGAGGCGTGCCCGGCGGGCGAAGTGGGATGGAGGAATGACGATTTGCCATGACCCGCACCCTGGCGGCCGAATATGCAGCATGCGATCGCCTGGCAAGGCAGGCGGCGAGCAGCTTCTACTCTTCTTTCGCGCTGCTCGATCGGCCTCGGCGGCAGGCGATGACGGCCCTCTATGCCTTCCTGCGGCAAACAGACGACCTGGTCGATAGCCCCCGCCCCGCCGCCGAGAAGCTAGAGGCGCTCGCTCGCTGGCGGGCCGCTCTCGACCGGGCTCTTGACGGTAGCTACGAGTCGCCCGTCCTCACCGCCCTGGCCGACACCGTGGCCCGCTACGCCATCCCCCCCGCCTACCTTCGTACGGCAATCGATGGCGTAGAGCGAGACTTGGCTGGCGTGCGGTTCGCCACCTTCGGCGAGTTGGCACACTATTGCTACCAGGTCGCCGTCGTGGTGGGCTTCGCCTGCCTGCACGTCTGGGGCTACTCGCATCCGTCAGCCTTCGGCTACGCCTACCATTGCGGCCTTGCCTTTCAACTTACCAATGTCTTGCGAGACCTGCGCGAAGACGCCTTGGCCGGCCGCGTCTACCTTCCTAATGAAGACATGCAGCGGTTCGGCTACAGCGACGAGGACCTGCTCGCCTTGCGCGCAGGCGAGCCGTTCTGCGAACTGCTCGCTTTCGAGGTGGCCAGGGCCGAACGCCTCTACGAGCAGGGCGCCTCTTTGGCAGACCATCTCTCGCCCGCTGCTCGCGCGGCCTTCGGCGCCATGTCTGCTACTTACCGCTCTCTGTTGCGAGAGATACGCAAAGCCGGCCCGAAGGTACTCAGCTCGCGCGTGCGCTTGACAGCGTGGCGCAAGCTCTGCATCGCTGCCCGCTGGCTGCCGTGCGCACCTCGCTGGCCCCTGCGGGCCTGGCGGCTCGCCCTGGTGCTGTTTGGCTGATGAACGCGGCCGGCACCACATCTTGCATTGCCGTCGTGGGCGGCGGGGTGGCCGGACTGGCGGCGGCAGCAGCGCTGGCCGCGGCCGGCCGGAGCGTCTGCCTCTTCGAAGCACGCCGGCGGTTGGGCGGCCGCGCAGGCTCTTATTACGACGAGGCCGGCGGCCAATGGATCGATTACTGCCAGCACGTGAGCCTCGGTTGCTGCACCGAGCTGGACGCACTGTTCCGCCGTACGGGTCTGGCCGATTGCTTTCGCACCTATCGGCGGCTGCACTTCTTTACCCCGGACGGTATGCGCTGCGACCTAGAGCCGCTCTGCTGGCTCCCCGCGCCATTGCACCTGCTGCCCGCGCTACTCGCCTGGAGGGCACTGCGCCTGCGCGAACGCCTAGCCCTGGCAAACTGCCTCTGGCGGCTTCTCCGCTGCCCGCCTGACCAGGGACCAGATACTTTCGAAAGCTGGCTTGTGCGGCAGAACCAGCCTGCCGCAGTTGTCGAAAGATTTTGGCAGCCCGTACTTGTGAGCGCCCTGGGCGAATCGCTCGGCCGCGTGGGCTTTGCCCAGGCACGCAAGGTGTTCGCCGATGCCTTCCTGGGGTCGCGCACTGGACTGCGATTGGCCGTGCCGGTCGTGCCGCTGCGCACGATACTAGATGTCAGGCTGGCGGCATGGCTGGAGTCTCGCGGCGTGGGCGTGCATCGCGGGGCCACGGTCGCGCGCATCCATTGCCGGGAGGATGGCGGAGCGCTGCGCGCAGCAAGTATCTGCGTGGACGGACATGAACAGCCCGTCGACGGCGTTGTGTTGGCGGTGAGTTGGCGACGTGCGGCCGACCTGTTCGAGGCTGATCTGGCCGAACGCATGGGCCTGATCGCGGCCTCGAAGCTCGAGGCCTCGCCCATCACAGGCGTGCATCTATGGATCGATCGGGCCATCACCGAGCTGGATCATGCCGTGCTGTTGGGGCGGCTCAGCCAATGGCTGTTTCGGCCAGCCTTTGGAAGTTCGGACGAACCGACCTCGCACGATGCCCTACACACACGCACAACGGGGTCGGCCGGCTTCTACCATCAGGTTGTCATCAGCGCCTCGCGCAGTCTGGGAGGGCGGACCAAGGAGGAGATCCTATCTGAGGTGTGGCGGGATCTATGTGCCGTGTTTCCCGCGGCGCGCGTTGCGCGCGTGCTCCAATCTCGCGTCTTGACGGATCCACATGCCGTTTTTTCGCCCACGCCGCGGAATGAGCTGCTGCGCCCTGCGAGTCACACGCTGGTCGAAAACCTGGCGCTCGCAGGAGACTGGGTGCAGACCGGCTGGCCGGCTACCATGGAGAGCGCGGCCCGCAGCGGCGCCCAGGCCGCCCGCATTGTGCTGGCCAGGTGTGCGTCGTCGAAAAAGCGCCCCGTGCCATAAGCGTCCCCGCTTGTGCAGATGTGCCGGATACGTTTGGCGCGCCCGCCCGTAGCATAAGCGTCCCCGCTTGTGCAGATATGCCAAAGGGGTTTGGGCTGCCTGAGCAAGCGGGGACGCTTGCTCTACGGGGCACAATCGTCCCCGCTTGTGCAGATGTGCCGGATACGTTTGGCGTGCCC